>Ga0075434_100004285_pt1 | contig 12810 bp, 5 predicted proteins | sample RhiMethybrSRZTD3_FD_75298 | JGI IMG/M metagenome (GOLD analysis project Ga0075434, IMG submission 75298) | Populus rhizosphere microbial communities from Tennessee, USA - Rhizosphere MetaG P. TD hybrid SRZTD3 | ecosystem: Host-associated > Plants > Roots > Rhizosphere > Soil | place: USA... | reverse complement strand
TCGGCTGCGGCCGCACCGGCACCTTCCTCGCCTGCGAGCAGGGCCCGGTCCGGCCCGATTTCCTGTGCCTTTCCAAGGGCCTGTCCGGAGGCTACCTGCCGCTATCGGTCGTGCTCACGACCGGGGCGGTGTATGAGGCGTTCTACGACGACGAGGTCGCTCGCGGCTTCCTGCACTCTCATTCCTATACCGGCAACCCGCTTGCCTGCCGCGCCGCGCTCGCTGCGCTTTCGGTTTTGGAAGATGAGGGGGTTCTGCAATCGAACCGAGAGAAGGCCCTGCTGTTCATGACAAAGGGAAAAGAAATCGCTTCGCATCGGCGCGTCCGGCACTGGCGTAATACCGGGATGATCTGGGCCTTCGACGTCGAGACCGACGATGCGGCGTTTGCGCGCCGCTTCCATGCCGCCGCGCTCGAGCGCGAGCTCCTGCTGCGGCCGCTCGGCCGCACGGTGTATTTCATGCCGCCGTACGTGATCGAGCCCGACGAGATCGATCTCCTGGTCGATCGCACGGTGGCGCTGCTCGACAAGCTCGAGTGACGGCCGGGTTCTTCGTCGCAGGGACCGATACCGGCGTCGGCAAGACGCTCGTCGCCGCCACGCTCCTGCGTCGTTTCGGCGCGCTCGGCCTGCGCGCGGCGGGCATGAAGCCGATCGCCGCCGGCTGCGAGCAGGGCCGTAACGAAGATGTCGAAGCGCTGCTCGCCGCCGGCATGCGCGGCCTCGACCGCAAGCTCGTCTGTCCCTACCTCTTCGAGCCGCCGATCGCGCCGCATATCGCCGCGAAGGAGGCCGGGGTACGGATCGACCTCGCGGTGATCGATGTTGCGTTTCAACAAATAAAAACCAAGGCGGATGTGCTGATCGTCGAAGGCGTGGGCGGGTTCCGCGTGCCGCTCGACGAGCGCGAGGATGCGGGCGCGATCCCGAAACGCCTCGGCCTGCCGGTGATCCTGGTGGTCGGCCTGCGCCTGGGCTGCCTGAACCACGCGCTCCTCACCCAGGAGGCGATCGAAGCCGAGGGGCTCGAGCTCGCCGGATGGATCGCCAACCGGATCGACCCGGCCATGGCGCGGGCTGAAGAGAATGTCGAGGCCTTGAAGAAGCGCCTGCGCGCGCCGCTGCTGGCCGACGTGCCGTTCGGTCCGCCTAGCGAGTTTCCAATTGCGCTAGAACGGCTTCGGCGAGCGCCAGGCTCGCCGTGAGGCCGGGCGACTCGATGCCGAAGAGATGCACCAGGCCGGGAATGCCATGCCTGCCCGGGCCCTGGATCTCGAAGTCGGGCGCGGGGTCCTTCGGGCCGGCGGTCTTGGGACGGATTCCCGAATAGCCCGGCAGGAGCGCGCCGTCGGGCAGCGCCGGCCAGTAGCGCCGGATGGCGGCGTAGAAGCGCTCGGCGCGGCGCGGGTCGACCGCGTAGTCTTCCTTTCGGCCGATGCGGTCGATCCACTCCACGTCGGGACCGAAGCGTGCCTGCCCCGCGAGGTCGAGCGTCACGTGCACGCCCAGGCCGCCGGGCTCGGGAATCGGGTAGACGAGCCGGGAGAAGGGCGAGCGGCGCGCAAGCGAGTAGTAGTTTCCCTTCGCGTAGAGCTCGGGCGGCGCGAGCTCCGCACGGTAGCCCTCCATCTTCTTCGCTACCGTCGGCGCCCTGAGCCCTGCCGAATTCACCAATATGGATGACGCGATCGGCTCGCCTCCATCGACGTGGAGTTCAAAACCGTGATTCCGCACGAAGCCCGCTTGCAGAGGGCTACGCAGGGCGAGCGCCGCCCCGTGCGCCTCGGCGTCGCCGAGATAGGCGAGCATGAGCGCGTGGCTGTCGATGATGCCGGTCGAGGGCGAGTAGAGCGCCGCGACGCACGCGAGCTCGGGTTCGAGCGCGAGCGCCTGCGCGCGCGTCATCCAGACGACGTCGGTCACGCCATTGGCATGCGCCTTCTTTTGTATTGCCTCGAGCTCTCCCAGCTGGGATTCATCGGCCGCAACGATCAGCTTGCCGGAGCGCCGGTGCGGCACGCCGTGGCCCACGCAGTACTCGTAGAGGAGCGCCCTGCCTTCGACGCAGGCGCGCGCCTTGAGCGAGCCCTTCGGATAGTAGATGCCGGCGTGGATCACCTCGGAGTTGCGCGAGCTGGTGTGCGTGCCGATCGCGTCCTCGGCCTCGAGGATCACCACCTCGCGCCCGGAAAGCGCAAGCGCGCGCGCGATCGCGAGGCCCACGACCCCGGCGCCGATCACCACCGCATCAAGCCGTTCCACGGAGCAGGGTCGCGCTGATAGTAGGATGCGATTCTAACCATGAGCGGCTGGCAATTCTGGATCGACCGCGGCGGCACCTTCACCGACATCGTCGCGCGCCGCCCCGACGGCGCCCTCGTCGCCCATAAGCTCCTTTCGGAGAACCCAGGCAGGTACCGCGACGCCGCCCTTGCGGGAATTCGCGAGCTTCTTTCCCTGGAGAAGGACCGCCAGATCCCCTCCCATCTCATTGATGCAGTCAAGATGGGCACGACGGTCGCCACCAACGCGCTCCTCGAGCGCAAGGGCAGCCGCACCGTGCTCTTCATCACCCGGGGCTTCCGCGACGCGCTGCGCATCGCCTACCAGAACCGGCCGCGGATCTTCGACCGCCACATCGTGCTGCCGGAGATGCTCTATTCGAAAGTGGTCGAGCTCGAGGAGCGCGTCGGCGCCCACGGCGACATCGTCTTGCCTTTGAACGAGAAGGAGGCGGAGGACGCGCTTCGTGCCGCGTATGAAGAGGGCTACAGGTCGATCGCGATCGTCTTCATGCACGGCTACCGCTACCCGGACCACGAGTCGAAGGTGGCGGAGCTCGCGAGGCGCGCCGGCTTCACCCAGATCTCGGTGTCGCACCGCGTGAGCCCGCTCATGAAGCTCGTCGGCCGCGGCGACACCACCGTCGTCGACGCCTATCTTTCGCCGATCCTGCGCCGCTACGTCGAGGAGGTGGCGAGCGAGCTCCCGGGCGTGCGCCTGCTCTTCATGCAGTCGAACGGCGGCCTCGCCGGCGCGCGCCAGTTCCAGGGCAAGGACGCGATCCTCTCGGGGCCCGCGGGCGGCATCGTCGGCGCCGTGCGCACCTCGGCCGCCGCGGGATTCGACCGCATCATCGGCTTCGACATGGGCGGAACCTCCACCGACGTGTCCCATTACGCCGGCGAGCTCGAGCGCGAGTTCGAGACGCGCGTTGCCGGCGTGCGCATGCGCGCGCCGATGATGAGCATCCATACCGTCGCGGCGGGCGGCGGCTCGATCCTGCATTTCGACGGCGCCCGCTACCGGGTCGGACCCGACTCCGCCGGCGCCAACCCGGGTCCGGCGAGCTATCGCCGCGGCGGGCCGCTCACCGTGACCGACGCCAACGTGATGCTCGGCAAGATCCAGCCGAAGCATTTCCCTCGGGTCTTCGGGCCTGAAGGGGGCGAGCCTCTCGACGCCCAGGTCGTCAAAAACGAATTCTCGAAACTGACTGCAAGAATCGCGGACGGGCGCTCGCCCGAGCAGGTAGCGGAGGGCTATATCCAGATCGCGGTGGGCAACATGGCCAATGCGATCAAGCACATCTCGGTACAGCGGGGACACGACGTCACGCAGTACACGCTGTGCTGCTTCGGCGGTGCCGCGGGCCAGCACGCCTGCCTCGTCGCCGACGCGCTCGCGATGACGCGCGTCTTCATCCATCCGCTCGCGGGCGTGCTCTCCGCCTACGGCATGGGACTCGCCGACCAGGTGGCGATGCGCAGCCAGGCGGTGGAGGCGAGGCTCGACGACACCGGGACGCTGGAGGAAATCGCCGAGCGCCTCGCGGCCGATGCTCGGGCCGACCTGGTCGCTCAGGGCGTGCCGGCCACGGCGGTGAAGGTGCTGCGGCGAGCGCATCTCAAGTACGAAGGCACCGACACCGCGCTCGTGGTGACGCTCGCGCCGCTCAGCGAAATGCAGGCGCAATTCGAGGCCGCGTACCGCAAGCAGTTCTCGTTCCTCATGCCCGGGAAGGCGCTGATTGCCGAGGCGGTCTCGGTCGAGGCGCTCGCCGCCGGCCAGGCCATCGCCGAGCGGCCGGCGCCTTCCAGGCCGCCGGGCGCGCCGGCGGAAACGGTGCGCATTTTTACCGCCGGCGCCTGGCACCCGGCGCCGCTCTACCGGCGGGAGGATCTCGCGCCGGGCCAGAGCGTCGAAGGCCCCGCGATCATCGCGGAGGCGAACGCCACCACGGTGGTGGAGCCCGAGTGGCGCGCAAGCGTCACGGCCCTCGATCACCTCGTGCTTGAAAGGCTGGTCCAAAGAAAAAATGCGACGGCGATCGGAACCGACGTCGATCCGGTGATGCTCGAGATCTTCAACAACCTTTACATGTCCATCGCCGAGCAGATGGGCCTGCGGCTGCAGAATACCGCGTACTCCGTGAACATCAAGGAGCGGCTGGACTTCTCCTGCGCGCTGTTCGACGGCGACGGCAACCTGATCGCCAACGCGCCGCACATGCCGGTCCACCTGGGTTCGATGGGGGAATCGATCAAGACCGTGATCCGTCTGAACGCGGCGACCATGAAGCCTGGAAACGTGTACGTGCTGAACGCGCCGTACAACGGCGGCACGCATCTGCCGGACGTCACGGTGGTCACCCCGGTCTTTTTGGAAAAAAAGCAGATCATGTTCTACGTGGCCTCGCGCGGCCATCACGCCGACATCGGCGGCATCACGCCGGGATCGATGCCGCCGGGCTCCAGGGTGGTCGAGGAGGAGGGCGTACTCGTCGACAACTTCCTGCTGGTCGAGGAAGGGCGCTGGCGAGAGTCGGAAGCGCGCGCGCTGCTCACCTCGGGCAAGTACCCGGTGCGCAACGTGCAGCAGAACATCGCCGACCTTCGGGCCCAGATCGCCGCCAACGAGAAAGGCGTGCAGGAGCTCCACCGCATGGTGGCGCACTTCGGCCTCGACGTGGTGCGCGCCTACATGCGCCACGTCCAGGACAATGCCGAGGAGTCGGTGCGCCGGGTCATTGGCGTGCTGAAGGACGGCGAGTTCGACTACCCGCTCGATAACGGTTCGCATATCAAGGTAAAAATCCGGATCGGGGACGACCGACGCAGTGCCAGCATTGATTTCTCCGGCACCTCGGCGCAGCTGCCCAACAACTTCAACGCGCCGTCGGCGGTGTGCATGGCCGCGGTGCTGTACGTGTTCCGCACGCTGGTCGACGACGACATTCCTCTCAACGCGGGCTGCCTCAAGCCGCTCAGCGTCGCGATCCCCGAGGGCTGCATGTTGCGTCCGCGCTACCCGGCGGCGGTGGTGGCGGGCAACGTCGAGACATCGCAGTGCATCACCGACGCGCTCTATGGCGCGCTCGGCGTGCTCGCGGCCTCGCAGGGCACCATGAACAATTTCACGTTTGGGAACGACCGCTATCAGTACTACGAGACCGTCGCGGGCGGCTCGGGCGCCGGGCCCGACTTCGACGGCGCCGACGTGGTGCAGACCCACATGACCAACTCGCGCCTCACCGATCCCGAAGTGCTCGAATGGCGCTTCCCGGTGCGCCTCGAGAGCTTCGAGATCCGCGACGGAAGCGGCGGGCGCGGCCGGCGGCGCGGCGGACACGGCGCGGTGCGGCGCGTGCGCTTTCTGGAGCCGATGACGGCCGCGATTCTCTCCGGCCATCGCCTGGTGCATCCGCACGGGATGGCGGGCGGCGAATCCGGCGCGACAGGAAAAAATTACGTCCTGCGCCGTGACGGAAGTCGCACCGAGCTCGGTCCCTTCGATCAAACCGAAATGAATCCTGACGATGTATTCGTGATAGAGACCCCGGGTGGCGGAGGCTTCGGCGCTATAGAATAGGACCCGGCGAATAACTAGAACTCGAATGAAGCCGAGCGCGATCTATTCCAAGTCGGGCAAGGGCGTCCAGGAAGCTTCCGGCAAGACGAGCCTTCTCAAGCGAGCCGACCGCGCCGTGCTGTCAGCCATCGACGGCCGCGCCACGCTCGGCGAGGTCGCGCAGAAGGTCGGCAAGAGCTTCGACGGGGAGTTCGAGAAGCTCATCGCGCAGCTCGACAAGGACGGGTTCGTGCGCGAGGTGGCCGCCGGCGCCTCGAGCAGCGCGGCGTCGCAGTCGCGTCCCGCCATGCAGGCGGTGAAGCCAAGCGCCAAGGCGCCTGCGGCGAAGGCGTCGTCGACCTCTTCGGGCGGCGCCGACGACCTCGATTTCACCACCATCATGCCGGCGATCAAGCCGACAGCGAAGGCGGGCGTGCCCAAGGCCGCGGCGGCACCCAGCGCGGCCCAGGTGAGCGACGCCGCGCAGCGCGCGAAAGAACAGGAATCCGCGCTCTACAAGGCGCGGCAGGAAGCCGAGGCGAAGCAGCAGGCCGAGCGCGATCGCATCAAGCAGGAGGCCGAAGCCAAGGCGCGCGTCGAGGCCGAGGCCAAGGCGAGGCAGGACGCGGAGAACCGCCTGCGCGAGGAGGCGATCGGGCGCGCGAAGGCGGCGGCCGAGGCGCAGGTCAAGGCGGCGCGGGCGAAGGCCGAGGCCGAGGCGCAGGCGAAGCTCGACGCCGAGCGCAAGGTGCGCGAGGAAGTCGAGCGCAAGGTGCGCGAGGAGGCCGAGCGGGCGCTGCGCGAAGCCGAGGCGCTGCGGCAGCGTCTCGAGGAAGAAAGGAAGGCGCGCGAGGAAGTGGAGCGCAAGCGCCGGGAGGAAGAAGAGCGCCGCCGCAAGGAGGAAGAAGAGCGGCGCGCCCGAGCGGAAGCCGAGCGCAAGGCGCGCGAGGAAGCCGAGCGCAAGCTGCGCGAGGAAGAGGAGCGCAAGCGCCGCGACGAGGAAGAGCAGAAGCGCCGCGCGGAAGAGGAGCGCCGCGTCGAAGAGGAAGCTCGGCGCCTGCGCGAGGAGATCGAAGCAAAGGCGCGCGAAGCCGCAGAGGCTGCGCGGCGCGAGGCGGAAGACCGCCTGCTGCGCGAGAAGGAGGAGCAGGTGCGCCGCGCCAAGGAGGCGGAGGAGGCGCGCATGCTCCAGGCGCGCGCCATGGAAGAAGCGCGCACGCGCGCGCGCCAGCGCGAGCGCGGCCAGGACGACAACCACCGCAAGTCCAAGGAAGAGACCCGCATAGCGCAGCCCACGCTTCCCGCCGCGGCAGCGCCGCAGGCGCAGGACGGAGGCAGCCTCGACGCGCTGATGGCCGACCTCGATTCTTTCTCGCAGCGCGAGGAAGAGGAGCGCCAGTCGCGCGAGGCCTCGGATCGCGAATCGCGCGAAGAGGCCAAGCGCAAGGCGCAAGCTGACGCCGAACGCCGGGTGCAGGAGCAGGCCGAGCGCCAGCTGCGCGAGGAGTTCGAGCGCCAGGCGCGCGAGCAGGAAGAGCGCCAGCGCCGCGACGAGGAAGAGAAGCGCGCGCGCGAGGAGGCGGAGAAGCGCGCGCGCGAGGCCGAGGAACAACGCCGGCTCGAGGCCGAGGAGCGCAAGCGCAAGACGCAGGAGGCAATGCTCGCGAAGGCCGCGCCGCTGCCCGACATCGAGGTGAGCGACAAGGACCTCGACATGACAGAGGTGCGCCACGACGAGTCGGCGGTCGCGCGCGACGCGCGCAAGGCGCAGCGCGAGCGCGAGCGCGAGGCGCGGCAGCGCGCCAAGGAGGCCAAGGAGCACGCGCGGGCGGCGGCGCGCGCGGAGTCGGTCAAGGGCCCGAAGGTGCGCCGCCGGGTCAACTGGGGCCGGCCGGTCGCGATCACGCTTGTCACGCTGCTCGTCGCGGGCCTCGGGGCGCTGCACATCATCCCGCTGCCGATGGACGAGTACGAGCAGGCGGCGTCCGCGGCGCTCGGCCGTCCGGTGAAGATCGGCACGGGACGGCTGTCGCTCTATAGCGGACTGCGCCTCGACCTGGACAGCCTGACGGTCGACGGCTCGACCACCATCGCCCGAGCGCGCGCCTACCCGCAGTGGGGCGCGCTGATCGAGGGCAGGAAGGTCGTGGGGCGTCTCGAGCTCGCCGGCGTCACGGCGCCCCAGTCGGCGATCGGCGCGGTGGTCGGGGCGAAGCTGCCCGGCGACAGCTTCCGGGGGGCGCGCATCTTCGTGAAGGACCTGAAGCTCACCGGACCGGTTGCGCTGCCGGCATTGGACGGCGAGGTGCGGGTCGGCCCCAGCGGTGCGGTGAGCAGCGTCCTGCTGAGTGGCCCGGAGGGCTTGGCCGCGACGCTGACCCCGACGGCGAGCGGCGAAGTCGAGTTCGACGTCACCGCCGCCAACCTCGCGGTTCCCTTCGCGCCCGAGCTCACGCTATCGACGTTCGCGATGAAGGGCGTCGCCAACCGCCAGGGTATGAACATCGCTTCATGGGGCGGTGGCCTGCTCGACGGCGCGCTGTCCGGAACCGCGAACGTGCGCTGGACCGGCGCCTGGCACGTCGATGGGGGCCTGACGGCGCGCTCGATTAACGGCGCGTGGTTCGCCCCGGCGCTCCTCTCCGAGGGCAAGGCCGAAGGCCAGGGGCGCTTCTCCATGAGCGGCAACGATCCCATGAAGCTCTACAACGCCGCCCACCTCGAGGGCGACTTCAGCGTGGGCAAGGGCGTGCTCGGCACCATCGACCTGTCGCGGGTGCTGCACACGGGCGGGCGCCAGTATGGCGGACGCACCCAGTTCACGGAGATGACCGGGCATGCGGTCTACGACCGCGGCGCCGTGGCGCTGCGAAACGTCAATATCAGCGCAGGGGCGCTCACCGCCGGCGCGAGCGCGGACATCGCGCCGAGCGGAGCCATCGCGGGGCGCATCGTGGCCGACATCCGCACCACGGTGCAGCCTTTGCGTGCGATACTCGTGATCGGGGGAACCGTCAAGGAGCCGCAAGTCCGCAACTAGTGTCTGAAATCCTTCAGCTTCGCGGGCCGCGCGCCCTGTCGCAGTTCCGACTCGCCAAGCTGCTCGCCACCCTGCAGAAGATCGACCCGGGCCTGCGCTCCCTCAGCGCCGAGTACCGCTATTTGGTGGAACTCGAGCGCGCGCTGGAAGCGCACGAGTCGCGCACGCTGCGCGCGCTGCTCGACGACGGCAGCCCGCCGCCCGGCGACGAGGACGGCAGCAGCGTCTTCCTCGTCGTGCCGCGGCTCGGCACGGTCTCGCCCTGGTCCTCCAAGGCCACGGACATCGCGCGCAACTGCGGGCTTTTGCCGGTCAGGCGCATCGAGCGCGGCACGACGTACTACCTCGGCTCGAACGCCGCCGCGCTCGCCGCCGGGCTGCACGACCGCATGACGCAGACCGTGCTGCGCTCGTTCGACGAAGTGCCACGCCTCTTTGATCATGTATCTCCCAGAAACCTGAAGACCGTCCCCGTTTCCAGGCTTGTGGAAGCCAATCGTGACCTCGGCCTTGCGCTGAGCGAGGACGAGATCGAGTACCTCGAGCGCGCCTATCGCAGGCTCGGGCGCGACCCGACCGACGCGGAGCTCACCATGTTCGCGCAGGCGAACTCGGAGCACTGCCGGCACAAGATCTTCAACGCCGACTGGATGGTCGACGGCAAGCGCCAGACGCAGTCGCTCTTCGCCATGATCCGCCACACCCACGCGGCGGCGCCGCAGGGCACGGTGGTGGCCTACGCCGACAACGCCGCGGTCATCGAGGGTGGCGTCGCGCACCGATTTATTCCGAACTTGAATCGGGTGTACGGCTTCGTACCCGAGTTGACCCATTTCGTGGCCAAGTGCGAGACGCACAACCACCCGACGGCGATCTCGCCCTTCCCGGGCGCGGCCACCGGGGCCGGCGGCGAGATCCGCGACGAAGGCGCGACCGGCCGCGGCGCCAAGCCGAAGGCGGGCCTCGTCGGCTACTCGGTGTCGAACCTGCGCATCCCCGGCGCGGTCCAGCCCTGGGAAGGCGAGGGCCTCGGCAAGCCGGATCGCATCGCCTCCGCGCTCGACATCATGCTCGAGGCGCCGATCGGGGCGGCGGCCTACAACAACGAGTTCGGGCGGCCGAACCTGTGCGGCTACTTCCGCGCCTTCGAGATGGGCACGCGCGGCTACCACAAGCCGATCATGCTCGCGGGCGGGCTCGGCGCGCTCCGCGCGCAGCACGCGCACAAGAAGGCGATTTCCGAAGGCGATCTGCTCATTCAGCTCGGCGGCCCCGGGATGCTCATCGGCATGGGCGGCGGCGCGGCCTCGTCCATGGGCGCGGGCGCCAACGTCGCCGATCTCGACTTCGACTCGGTGCAGCGCGACAACGCCGAGATCGAGCGGCGCGCGCAGGAGGTGATCGACCGCTGCTGGCAGCTCGGCGAGGCGAACCCGGTCCTCTCGATCCACGACGTCGGCGCGGGCGGCCTGTCGAACGCGCTGCCCGAGCTGGTGCACTCGGCCGGGCGCGGCGCGCGCATCGAGCTGCGCTCGATCCCGGTCGAGGATACCGGCATGTCGCCGCGCGAGATCTGGAGCAACGAGGCGCAGGAGCGTTACGTCCTTGCAGTTTCAAGAAAGGACCTGAACCTTTTCCGGGACATCTGCGATCGCGAGCGCTGCCCCTTTGCGGTCCTCGGCACCGCCACGGACGACGGCCGGCTGCTCGTCACCGATTCGAAGCTCGGAGGGAGCCCGGTCGACGTGCCGCTGGAGCTGATCCTCGGCAAGCCGCCGAAGATGCTGCGCGACGCAAAGCGGCTGAAGCCGTCGCTCAAGCCGTTCGCGCTCGACAAGATCACGCTGCAGGCCGCGGCCTACCGGGTGCTGCAGCATCCGAGCGTCGCCGACAAGACCTTCCTCGTGACGATCGGCGACCGCACCGTCGGCGGCCTGTGCGCCCGCGACCCGCTGGTCGGCCCTTGGCAAGTGCCGGTGGCCGACTGCGCGGTCACGCTCGCCGACTATCAGGGCTACGCCGGCGAGGCCTTCGCCATCGGCGAGCGCACGCCGCTCGCGCTTATCGACGCGCCGGCCTCGGGCCGCATGGCGGTGGGCGAGGCGCTCACGAATCTCGCCGCCGCGCAGATTGCTTCTCTATCGAAGGTCAAACTCTCGGCGAACTGGATGGCGGCAGCCGGCCATCCCGGCGAGGACGCGGCGCTCTACGACACGGTGCGCGCGGTGGCGCTCGAGTTCTGCCCCGCGCTCGGCATCTCGATCCCCGTCGGCAAGGATTCGCTCTCGATGCGCACCGCCTGGGACGGCAAGGAGATCGCGAGCCCGCTTTCCCTCATCGTCTCGGCGTTCGCGCCGATGGAGGATGCGCGCGCCACGCTTACGCCGCAGCTCCGGACCGATTGCGGCGAAACCGAGCTCGTGCTCATCGACCTGGGAGAAGGGAAGAAGCGCCTCGGCGGGTCGATCCTCGCGCAGGTCTTCTCTCAGCTCGGCGACCAGTCGCCCGACGCCGAACCGCGCCTCGTCAAGGCGTTTTTCGAAGTCATCCAGGCGCTGCGGCCGCTGCTTCTCGCCTATCACGACCGCTCCGACGGCGGGCTCTTCGCCGCGGTGTGCGAGATGGCGTTCGCCGGCCACTGCGGCGTCACGCTGAATCTCGACACGCTCACCTTCGACGCCGCGGCGGACGACGTCGACGCCTTCAAGCGCAATGCCGAGGAGCAGCTCGCGGGGCGGCTGAACGACCTCGCGCTCGCCGCGCTCTTCAACGAGGAGCTCGGCGCGGTGCTGCAGATTCGCGCAGGTGACCGCGGCCGCGTGATGGACGCGCTGCGCAAGGCGGGCCTGGGCCACTGCAGCCATCTCATCGGCGAGCCCAACGCGCGCGACGAGATCCGTCTTACGCGCAACAACAGGCTGGTGTTCAACAACAAGCGCGACCACCTGCAGCGGCCCTGGGCCGAGGTCACGCGGCGCATGCAGGCGCTGCGCGACAACCCGCAGTGCGCGCGCGAGGAATACGACCGCATCATCGAGCAGAACGACCCGGGCCTTTCCGTCTCGCTCACCTATGATCCGAAGGAGACCTTCGGGGACCCGAAGGAAGTGTTCGTCGCCGCGGGCGCGCGGCCGCGCATCGCCGTGCTGCGCGAGCAGGGCGTCAACGGCCACGTCGAAATGGCGGCCGCGTTCCACCGCGCCGGCTTCGAGTCGGTCGACGTCCACATGACCGACCTCATCGCCGGGCGCGCCTCGCTCGAGGGCTTCAAGGCCTTCGTCGCGGGCGGCGGCTTCTCCTACGGCGACGTCCTCGGCGCGGGGCAGGGCTGGGCCAAGACCATCCTCTTCAACGCCCGCGCGCGCCAGGAATTCGAAAAGTTCTTCGCCCGCTCGGACACCTTCGCCCTGGGCGCCTGCAACGGCTGCCAGATGCTTGCGGCGCTGAAGGAGCTCGTCCCCGGCGCCGCCGGCTGGCCGGTCTTCGTGCGCAACAAGTCCGAGCAGTTCGAGGCGCGCTTCGTCATGGTCGAGGTCACTCCGAGCCCGTCGATCTTCTTCAAGGGCATGGAGGGCAGCCGCATGCCCATCGTCACCGCCCACGGCGAGGGCCGCGCCTTCTTCAGGGACGGCGAGGAGAACGCGCTCGTGTGCATGCGCTACGTCAACAACCGCGGCGAGCCCGCCGAAACCTATCCCTACAACCCGAGCGGCACCCCGCACGGCATCACCGGCCTCACCACGCCCGATGGGCGCTTCACCATCGTCATGCCGCACCCCGAGCGCGTCTTCCGCACCGTGCAGATGTCCTGGGCCCCCGACCGCTCCGTCGAGGACTCGCCCTGGATGCGCATGTTCCGCAACGCGCGTAAGTGGGTCGGGTAGTCGCGCTCAGCAACTGACCAAAGGCCCTAGGGGG
>Ga0075434_100004283_pt1 | contig 12811 bp, 8 predicted proteins | sample RhiMethybrSRZTD3_FD_75298 | JGI IMG/M metagenome (GOLD analysis project Ga0075434, IMG submission 75298) | Populus rhizosphere microbial communities from Tennessee, USA - Rhizosphere MetaG P. TD hybrid SRZTD3 | ecosystem: Host-associated > Plants > Roots > Rhizosphere > Soil | place: USA... | reverse complement strand
ATCGAGACACGCGAGCGTTGCCGACTTCTCGGGCGCGTAGGCCAGGAGATGTGTCGAGTGCCACTCGACGGGCAAGGGATGGGTTTTCGTGATGCTGCCGTCGATGATCTCGTCGAGCCCCGTGATTTTTCGGTCGTTTGGGAATACCCAGAAGACCGTGTTCATCGAGCCACTGACGAAGACGGCAGGCGTCGCGTCCGGCTGAACCGGAAAAGGATCGGCAGCCGCGGCCCGATACGCAGCCGCCACCCGGTCCTCGCGGAACGCGCGTGCCGAGACTGTCATCGGACAGCCTTCGATCTCCACCCGATGGAGAACCCGCAGGCTCTTGCCAATCTGGTAATTCACTCGAACGCGTTCGCATCGATCGACTCGAACGCGGTGGCCGGGACGGATCGAGCGAGCGACGCACTCGGCGACAACGGCGGAATCGAGCAATGCATCGCGCTGCGGCAGTGCCGCGTCCGGCGCCAGCCATGAGGTGGTCGCGAGCGTCATGCCAGCACTCCCGTGCCAGAAACGTGGCTGCGATCCGGATCAGCAAACACATCAACTCTGGTCGGAACCACAACGCGGGTCGATAGAACCGATCCGTCTTCATCGCCATCGAGGATCGCGACAACCGCGGCAGCACCCGCATCAGGAAGCGCGGCGGCCCGGCCGGTAACGGTCCACATCACGCGATCGACATAAGTGCCGTGCGGCCGCGAGCCGGTGATCTCCGCACTCACCATCTCCTCGTTGCCGACGGCCGTGCGACTGATGTCGAATCGCGGCATCGGCGCAGCGTCCTCGAGCGGCATCAACAAGGAGAAGAGCTCAACGCGGCCGGCACCCTCCGCGGTGGCGACGACAACAGGGGCCTCCTTTTTGACTCCGTAGGTCTCCGACACCCATCCGTCCTCGACGGTGACTGGCCATGGCGGCGCGACGATGAGACCGAGCGCCGGCGTCCGGACTGCGCCGGCGTCCATCCATGTGATCGGCGGTCGATCCGACGGCTCTGGAGCAAGGTGAAAGCGGAGCGCATACCGGTGCGCGCCGGATCCGATCAGGGTGTCGTGGATGATCCAGTACGCGCCGCGAACGAACAGCACGCGGCGCTGGTGCGTGACGGCGTACGCGGGACTCGTGACCTCGCCCCACAGCACGTCGAGGTCGTCAGCCGTCCGGCGCTCGATGAAGCGTGCCCGTGCCGTTCCAGCCTTCGGTTTTCCACGGAAGTACGGCGTCTGGTCGAGTCCATCCACGCTGACCGTGTTGTGGGCTGCCGTGCACTTGAACCAGCGGCGCCAGTGGGGCGGATCGTCGCAGTACGTGAATCGTCCCGGATCGATGACGAGCGGCCTCTCGGACGCCGCTTCGACGCTCAACGCATCGTAGTGGCCGTGGCCGCCGTCGCCGATCGCGCCACAGTCGAAGACGAGGAAACGCTGGTCACCGAAGGTCATTCCGCGTCCCCAGCCGCTTCGCTGAACGAAGTAGCCGCCGCGCGGGAAGCTCACGTTCGTGTGGGCCGGTGGTGTTCCCTGCTCACCGCGTGTCGCAACGTATCGCCAGTCTTCCCGTCCGCACAGATCGGCGGCCAGCGCGAGCAGATCGAGATAGCTGCCGCTGTCGCTGTCCGACAGCGCGGGAATCGTGCCATCAGGCCGGTGCACGTGCATGGCAAACTCGCACGCCCGCGCGAGCCGCTCGTCGAACTCGGGTCGGAACGTGAGGCCGAAGCGCCGCGCGTTCTCGCGGGCGCCGAGGAACGACCGAAGCACGACGTGGTGATAGTGAGTGGAACGCTCCCGCTGGACTCCGTCGGGTTCGATGTCCGTGAGGATGTTGGCATGGAGCTCGTCGATGGCAAACGCGAGAAGCTCACCGTCGGGATCCAGCACGGGCAAGGCCAGCGCGGCGATGAACAGCGCATACAGCTCCAGCGTGCGGTGGTTACGCTCGCGCGTGAGATGCGCGCGCAGGTGAGCGGCCTGCGCGCGAATGCTCTCGACGATGAGATCGGAAGTCTGTTCCGGCAGGCCGTCGAATCGTTCGCTTGCGGCGAAACCATTCCACGCGTAAATCCAGTTCTGAATTCGGCGGGCGATGACGTCACACGGATCCAGCGAGACCGGCACGTGCGCGATCCACGAGCGCACCAGACGCTCCCACGTCGTCAGGAATCGCGCCTCGCCGGTCGTGCGAAACGCCCATGCGAGGTCGAGGCCGTAATAGAACTTCACCCACTCCAGTCGCCACTCGCGATCGGGCGGCAGCGTCGCGCCAAGCCAGTCTGGCTCGACGCCGAGATCGAGTGCCAGCCCCTGGTGGCGGAACCGTCCCAGACAGATCTCTTCGGCGACGGCGACATCGCGGTGGACGTGGTCGACGATGCAGAACACGGGGCGCGGCGCGGCGATCGAGCTCATGCCGACTGCTCCCGTCCGCCGATGATCCGCATGCCGTGCGGTTGCTCTATGAGACGTCCGTCCTGCAGCCGGTACACGGCGTCGGCATGTTTGAAGAGCGACAACCGATGCGTGATTGCCAGACACGTGCGTCCGCGGCGCCAGCGCTCGAGCGCCGCAGCGATGACCTCTTCGGATTCCGCATCGACGTGCGCCAGCGGCTCGTCGAGCAGGAGGATTGGACGATCGAGGAGAAAGGCGCGCGCGAGCGACAGCCGCTGGCGTTGTCCCCCCGAGAGGTTCACACCGTCTTCGCCGAGAACCGTATCGAGACGGTCGGGCAGCCCGCGAACGAACCCGTCCATGGCCACCAGCCGCAGCGCGTCCCAGATGCGTCCTCCGTCGACGCCGTCGGAGGCGACGGCGTCGCGGATCGACCCGGCGAAGAGCCGCGTGTCCTGAGCCATCGTGGCGATCTGCCGGCGCAGGGACGCGAGCGACACACGGGGGAGTGGGACGCCGTCGAGCAGAATTGCTCCGGCCGACGGATCGAACAGGCGCACGAGCAGGCTCAGGAGCGTGCTCTTGCCTGCGCCGCTGGCGCCCACCAGCACGACGAGCTGGCCCGGCTGCAGCCGCAGGTTGACGCCCTTCAAGACGCCGCCGCGATCCGAATCGGCGTACGAGAACCACACGTCGCGCAACTCGATGACGCCGCGCGCACGGTCGACCGTGATCGCGTCGGGCGCATCCTGGACCGCTGGCTGACGCTCGAGCAGCGCAAGCAGCCGCTCACCTCCGACGAGCGCTTTCGACGCCGTCTCCGCCAGATCGTTGAGCTTCTCAATCGGACGCAGGAGCTGCGTCAGGTACGTGGACAGCACGATGAGCGCGCCGAGCGTCAGCGACCCATGCAACACGAGAAGCGCCCCCACGCCGACCACGAGGGCCGTCGAACCGCCGTGCACGATCCTCAGCGTCCGTTCCATCGCGGCCGCGACTCGCGTTGCCTGTTGCCCCGACTGCAGACTGCGTACGTTCAGCTGACGGAAGCGGTCGCGGCTTCGGGCTTCGCCACCGAGCGCCTGAATGACGGACAGACTGCGGACGACTTCCTGCGCGTAGCCGGCGACGTCACCTTCGTGCCGCCGCTTTTCGCGGGACGCCGCGCCGAGCTGAAGACCGTAATGCCGCATCAGCGCCACGAGGCCCGGCACCAACGCGAGGCTGATGAGCGCCAGCCAGGGCTGCATCCAGAACATCAACAACAGCGTGGCGGTCGTGGTGACGGCGTACTCGAACAGCGTCGGCACGGTCCTGGTGACGAGGCGCACGAACAGATCCACATCGCTAACCAGCCGCATGACGAGCTCACCGCTGCGGTGCGCTGACTGAATGGTGGGTGGAAGAGTCTGGACATGAGCAAGCATGCGATCGCGAATACGCACGTTCAACGCTTCGCGCAGCCTCGCCGCGGTCGTCGTCTGCCTGAACTCGGCGAACGCGCGCACCGCCGTGAGCGTGACGATCGTCACCGCCATCACGATCACGACGACCTGCGGGGGAAGCGACGACAGCAACGGACGCAGCGATGGCGGCAGCGGCCGCGACGACAGGACGTGATCGATGATGATCTTGAGCGGCCACGGCGCAGCCAGCGTCGCCGCGATCGCGATGAGCCGAAACACCGCGGATCCCGCGATCGTGCGCCGGTAGATTGCGAGATCGGGGCCGAACGTCCGCGTCAGGTTGGCGACGACGCGGCGCGGCGCGACGGCGCTCATGCTACGGCCTCCTGAAACAGGCGTGCGAGATCGCCCGCCAGCCGATCGCCGTCGAAGCGTTCGCGAACGTGCGCGGCCGCCTTTCCAGCGATTCGATCGGCCAGCCCAGGGTCCGTCACGAGACGCTCGATGGCCTGCGCGGTTGCCGCCGGATCGTCGACTGGTACGATCAAGCCCGTCTCGCCGTCGGTCACGAGCTCGGGGATGCCGGACACCGCAGTCGTAATGGCTGGCACGCCGCAGGCCATCGCCTCCACGAGCACGTTGGGAATTCCGTCGCGATCACCGTCGTCGTCGACGCGGCACGGCAGGCACATCACGTCAGCCTGCCGGTACTCGTCGTAGAGCGCCGCCTGTCCGAGGGGACCGGTGAGCGTGATCCGGTCGCCGAGCGCCTGATCGGCGATTCGCCGCCTCACGTCGTTGCCCGCGTCGCCATCCTCGCCGACGATCACCGCGCGCCAGCGGACGCCGCGGCGGCGGAGCGCCGCCAACGCATCGACGAAAACATCGAATCCCTTCTTGCGGACCAACCGTCCGACCCCCAGGATCCGTAGCTCGCCGTCGCTGCGGACCGACCGCCGAGGTGGCGCCTGCAGCAGGCGCGCAAGCTCCGCGTTGAGGCCGTGATAGATGCAATGCACCGGCGTGCCGTTGGCCAGCCGGGTCAGGAACCGGCGGTTCGCATCCGTGCAGGTGACCACGAAGGAGGCCGCGGCGATCTTCCGCCGCAGCAGACCGGCGGGATTGAGCGACGGGCAGTAGACATCCTTCGCGTGTGCGGTGAACGAGAACGGCAGCCCCGTCATCATCGATGCCAGCCACGTCACGGTGGTGGCGCCGTGGCAGAAGTGCGCGTGCAGGTGCGTCACCCCGGAGTCGTCGAGCAGGCGATCGGCAAGGGCCGCGGCCTGCAGGAACTCCTTGACGTACACCTTGCGCGGGTAGAGGCCGCGTCTGGCGCGAACGCTCTGCACGCCAGCGGCGCCGGCCGCCCGGACGACTCCGAGCGGCCGGCGAGCGGAGACGCGACGGAGGCTGGGCGCGAAGTCGGGAAAGTATTGCGCGAGCCATCGCCGCAACGCGATGGTGGAGACGGATCCGGCGGCAGGCAGGTATTCGGGCCTGGCCTCTATCTCGTCGACGATCGCGTGATGAATCGTTTCCTCGGACGGTTTGATGACGTAGATCCGGAGGGGAAGGCCGAGCGCCTCGAGACGGCGAATCTCGCTCGCGATGAACAGTTCCGACAGCCGCGGAAATCCCTTGAGCACGTAGCCGATGGATGGCGCGCCGTCTCGAGCCGTGCGGTCAGGCATACGCGGCCTCCAGCACGTTGCGCAGCCGCTCGGTGCACGTCCGCAGCGCGAAATCCCGCTCGACCCGCCGGCGCGCTTCGCGCCCGAGACGCTCGCGAAGCTCCACGCTGCCTTGCAGAACCCGGATCGCATGCGCAAGCGCGGGTGGATCTCCGGCAGGTACCAGCCAACCTGTGCGCCGATGTTCGACCGCTGATGCGATCGCGCCCATGCGGGTCGCGAGCACGGGCCGGCCGCACGCCATCGCCTCGAGCACGACGTTCGGCAGCCCGTCCCGATCGCCGGTGCGATCCTCGACAGAGGGAACGATGACCACATCGGCAGCCGCGTACTCCCGCGCCAGATCGTCATGTGTCCGACCGCCGCACAACTTCACGCGATCGCCGAGACTGCACTCGTCGATCGCCGTCTGTAGCGGAACGCCTTCGGGCCCGTCACCGATGATGCGCAGCGTGAAGGGCACGTCGAGGTTCGCGAGCGCCGACAGCAGGACGCCGAAGCCTTTCTTCGGAACGAGGCGCCCGACCGCGAGCAGTCGAATGGGACCCCTCTGACAGATCGCCTGGATCGGAGCGAAGCGGCCGGTGTCGACGCCGTGCGGGATCAGTACGGGCTGCATTCCGCGCAGCGTCAGCGTCGCAGCGGCGTCGGCATTACACGCGACGACGAGCGCCGCTCCGCGTCCGCGGCGCTCGAGGTCCGCGCCGTGGACCTTGCGGGCGTCGCGCGCGTGCGCCGAAAACCCGTAGGGCACGCCGAGCTGCGCCGCCGCCCGCGCCGCGACGTCGGCCGGCGTGTGGGCGAAATAGCCATGAATCCCGGCGACCTGTGTGCCTCGCAAATATGACGTCACGTAGTCCGCCTGCTCGTTCGGACAGCCTGGCGGAAGCATCACAACGCGATTGGCGAGACGCGCCACGTCACGGTGCGGCGGCGTACGGTCTCCTGGTTTGGTCGCGAAAATAGCGAGGAGTTTCCCCGCTTCCTCGAGCGCAATGAGCTCGTTCAGCGCGAACGTCTCCGATCGGCGTGGGAATCCGCTGACGATCACCGCGATCGGTCTTCTCCCGGCTGCGGGCGGAAGGCGGCCATCTCGTTCCACGTTCATCGCAGGCCGTGCTCCAGAACGTCCGCGCACGTCGCGAGCATGAACCTGGCATCCTCGAATCGCCGGGGATCTCGAGGATGACGAAGACATTGATGCGCGTACAGAAAACAGTGCAGCGCCGCGTAGGTCGGCAGGTGGCCGGCTGCGCTGACGTCGGCGGCGCCGAGATATCCCTCGAGAAATGCCCTCCGCCCCGCCGACGGGATCTCATTCGACGACCCCGCCCGATACGCATGCCACGTCAGCTGCGCCCAATTCGATCCCACGTCGTCGGCGGGATCACCCATGGCGCAGTCTTCGAAGTCGACGAGTGCCAGGCGGTCACGATCGACAAGGACGTTGTCGCCGTGGAAATCGCGATGGATGAGGCGCAGCGTGGAGCAGCCGGCTGCGCGAAGGCGCAGCGACAGTTCACGCTCCAGTCCGGCAATCCGTGGCGTATCGTCTGGCAGCATCCAGACGAATTCCGCAGCGTTCTCGGCGAGCCGCTCGAGTTGTTCCTCGACGTCGAACCGCTCATCGACGACGACCGGGAGCATATGGAAACGGCGCAACGCGCGGCCGGTCGACCGGCACAGCATCGGGAAGACGTCGCTCAGGGTCAGACCGAACAACGGTCTTCCGGCTACCGGACCGAAGAACTCCATTCCAAAATCGGCGTTGACGCCAAACGGCTCGGGAACATCGAAGCCGATGCCGTGCGCGGCCCGGTGAATCCGGCGGAGGTTATCGGCAGCGCGCTCGAACTTGGCGCGCCGGGCCAGTCGCGCCCAGACCACCGTCGGGCGAGCACCAGACGAACCGCTCGACCACGTCATGTCGTAACGCAGCAGACATTTTCGTTCGGGCTTGTACCGGATCACATGTGCGCGGACCGACAGCGGTACTGCGTCATCGGCGTTGTCGAGGAGCTGATGAAGCACCGAGCGCATGGCACATCCGTCGACGGCAATCGGCAGCGATGGGAGCCGCTCGTCACTCGGAAAGATCTGAAAGAGCAGATCCAGGTCAGGGGCATAGAACGCTGCCCGGGCGAACCCGTCGCGCCGCCGAGCCGCTGAGGATCGCGCGTTGAGCGCAGCTTCGATCTCCGGTCCCCTGTCGCGCGTCACCCGGCGGGCCGCCACGCGGAGTATCCCGTCCTCGGACCCCGGCACTTCGTACAGCACGCGTGCGGGACCGCGTGCGCCTGCCTGAACGTAGGTCGGCTCGAGATGATCGAGGGCGATTTGATGATCACAGGCTGCCCGCAGGAACCGGCGTACCTGCTCGAGATCCGGCATCGAGCATTCCATGGGAAATGGTCTCCAGAGTCGTGTGAACCGGCGAACGCAGCTCGCGGGGAACGGATGAAGCGCCCATCGCGGCAGCGCATGCGGCGACTTTCCGCAGGGCTGCTGCACACTCGCGCACGAATCGCTCGGATACTTCTGTAAAGGCAGGCATCGTGAGCAGGCGGTCGGCAAGCGCCTGAAGCGTGAGGAGCTCCGACGATCGTTCCGTCGGCGGTTCCACAGCTGCGCCATCAGGCCGGCGCTCGAGAGCATGCAGATCCCGCGCTGTAAAAATCGGAGTCTGATGCAGCATTCGTCCGTGGTCGCCGATCCGCGCATAGCGCTCGATTTCGATGGGAACGCCTTCCGCTCGCACCGCGTGCACGAAGGCGTGGGCGTTCCAGCCGCCCGCCTGTTCCGGGTCGTACTTCAGGATGAACTCGAGAAAACCGCCGCGGGTCGCCTCGTGCGTGGTCTCGATCGGTTGGACCGCCGGGCAATCCGCAAGCTCGCGGCACAGGACGTCGTGGTTCCGCTGCCGGCGTCGATTGAGCTCGCTCAGGCGCGACAGGCTGCCGAGCGCCAGGAGGACGGCGTATAAATGCGGACGGTACTTCACGCCCAGGCTGATGTGATCCGTGTCGAAGGTCGCGCGCGCTTGTCCGTTCTTGAGCCGTCCGTAGTGGCCGAGCAGGAGCATGCGATCGAACAGGACCGGATCGCTCGTCACGGCGATGCCAGCCTCGCCGCCCGATACCGCCTTCGGGCCCTGGAGACTGAAGCAGCCGATGTCTCCCCACGATCCGACCGGGCGGCCGCGAAACGTGGCGCCGTGCGCGTGCGAACAGTCCTCTATCAGCGTCAGGCCATGCCGCCTGCTGATCTCGACGAACCGATCGAGCGGCGCGGGATTGCCCCAGAGATGCACCACACAGATGGCGCGCGTTCGCGGCGTCACTCGCCGCTCCACGTCATCGGGATCGGCGAGCAGCGTGCGGGCGTCGATGTCGCAAAAGACCGGACGGCCGCCACACTGGAGGATGGGCGCAGCTGTTGCGAAGAACGTATACCCGGGGACGATGACGTCCGTGCCAGGCGTCACGCCGGCCGCAAAGTATGCGCTGTGGAGCGCGGCCGTGCCGCTGTTCATCGCGAGCGCGTATCGCGTGCCCGTCAGCGCCGAGAATCGCCGCTCGAACTCGGCGATCGGCCCGTCGCCCTTGGCGAGCGTGCTGACGTCGCGCCGGGCGTAGCTCACGATCCGCGCGATGTCGGAAAGATGAATCTGCCGCGATCGCTCACGATACGCCGAACGAACGGCCCGCGGACCGCCCCAGATTGCAAGGTGATCGGGGTTCATCCCGCCGCTCCGCTGATCTGCGCGGCTGCGCTTGCCGCAAGATCGGGTGCATGGCTGCGCATGCCTGGCGTCTGACGGGCCTCGTAGTCGAGGGGCGACAGGCCGCGGTAGTACCGGCTGCCGCTGTCGAGCGGCAGGGCCACCGGGCGGCGCGTCAGACCAGAGGTATAGATGGCAGTACATAACTCGACCGAGGCGCGTGCCTCTTCGGGACGGACCGGCAGGGGGCACTCAGCTTCGATGGCGTCGAGGACGGCCGCCAGGTACGGGGTGTGAGCAGTGACTGGCCGGCGGTCGCCTTCTCCGCCCAGCCGCAGTCGCGATGCGAAGATCGATCGCAGTGTGCCCCTCTCGGCGGATGCCGCCGGCGCGGGCCAGGCCGACACCGCTGCTTCGAGCAGCTGCTCACGGCGCTTGCGATCCGTCGCCTCGAGCGCCCACGGCAAGTGCGCCGACGCCGATGTCCCGATCACGTCGTATGCATTGGTGGTGCGATGGGCGGTCATCGTGCCGTAGCAGCAGGCCACTGCGCCGTTCTCGAATCGAACCGTCGCAACACACGAGTCCTCCGATTCGATTGGCTCGTGCAGCGTATCGATCAGCGCGCTCACTTCCGTGGGGGTTCCGAAGAAGTGGCACATCAAATCCAAATCGTGGATGCTCTGCGTCATCACGATCCCGCCGCCTGCGACGGCCCATCTGCCCCACCAGTCGGCGCGTTCCTTAGCCGCTTTGGGCGCTTTCCCACGTTTCGCCGACGTCGACGACTCGAATCGCGCGTAACGGCTGAACCGCCCGAACAACGGGCAGCCGAGATCGCCGCGGTCCAACAGCCAGCGGGTGCGACGGACCTCCGGCAGATACCGGAATTGAAAGACGGTGCCGAGCCTGCCAGGATGGCTCCTGGCCGCAGCCAGGATGCGATCGACCGCTTCGAGGCTGTGGGCCAGCGGCTTTTCACAGACCACGAATTTGCCCGTCGCGAGCGCGTCGATGACGATGCGCTCGTGTGAGGCGGGCGGCGTGCACACGACGACGACATCGACGTCGCGGCGATCGAGCAGGGATCGATAGTCGCGATGCGCGAACGGAATGAAATACCTGGCGGTTGCGCGCCGGAGCTGGAGTTCGCCGATCTCGGCGATTGCGAGGAGGCGCGCTCGCGGCGTCAGATCGAGGCACGCGCGTGCGTGCTGTTCGAAGACTCTCCCTGCCCCGACAATGCCGATGCCGAACGTTCGCGGTGTCATGAGTGCCACTCACACCAGCGCGCCGGCGAGCAGCGCGCGAACCCGTTCGCGGATGCGCGGCAGCCCGTCGAGGTCGATGGGATCCGCCGCGGGCGGCCGCCGCAGCGCCTCGCGCACTCTCGCGATCAGCAGGTCGGGCGTGAGGGAGTCCGGTTCGACGTAATCGAAATATCCGCGTGCCGCGAAGAGACGGGCGCGAAGCAGCTGCTCGCCCACCGGGTTGGCGCGCGGCACCACGACGGCAGGGCGGCGCCACGACAGCAGCTCGCACACCGTGTTGTATCCCGCCATCGAGACGATGACGTCGGCCTGCTGGTAGTACGCGGAGAGGTCAGCCTCGAAATCGACGAACCGCACGTCGGACAGCGACCCGAATCGCTGGAGGATGGCTGCGCGCGCGTCCGCATCGACGTGCGGACCGAACACGACGGTGGTGCGCAGCTGGATGCTGCGCGGCAGCCGGCTGAGTCCTTCGAGATACGTGGCGATCAGTGGCGCCCCGTCTGCGCCGCCGCCGGTCGTCACGAGCGCGTGCGGCGGCCCGTCGTGGTGGGTGGCCGCGGCCGTCGGCCGCCGCAGGTATCCACAGAAACGTGTCTTCAGCGCCACGTCTTCGCGAAACGCGTACTCGACGACTGGATCGAAAATGGCACGCTCGCCGTAGATCCACACCTCGTCGTAATAGCGAGCGATGACGGCCATGTCGCGGGTGCGCCTGAGAGATGTGCGGGTACGCGCCGGCTCGTCGAGGATGTCTCGGATGCCGAGCACGATGCGCGTCCGTGTCGCGCGGCGCCGCAGCGCGCGCAGGGCATCGAGCAGCTCGCCCGCGATGCCGCCGGGACGCTTGTCCACGATCATCAGATCCGGGTTGAAACCCAGCACTGCCTCGACGAGGATCGCCCGGCGCATCCGATCCACTTCCGACGACTGCGCGGAAAGGAATCGTGGCTGGTAGCTGTCGGCTGCCGGCCGGTCGAGACACGGCAGCTTGATGTAATCCAGATTCGCTGGAATCCGGAATGCCTGAACCATCGGCGAGCCGGTCACGATCAGCATCGCTGCGCGCGAGTATTCCTGGCTCAGAGCGTCCGAGAGCAGGAGCGTGCGACGGATGTTTCCGAGCCCGACCGTGTCGTGGGAATAGAACAGAATCTTCGGCCCACCCCAGGCCGCAGCCGCCGGTGGCGGGGAAATTGCCAACTTCTGGACTGCCGTCGTCACGTTCCGCACTACACATATGTGACGCGCAGGTAAACGCGGCGGAACAGAATTCTGAGTGCCTGCTGAACGTTCGGTGGCCGAATCAACAGAACCCAGGGTCGCGACTACTCAGCCGATCGCGATTCGAGTCGACGATTTCCTGGTGACTTGCAAAGGACGGGAATAAGGAGCCGCTGGTCGGATTGCTGCTCGCGCCGTTCCAGTTCGGATGGTTCAGCACAGTGAACGCTTCGAGCCGGAACTGCAGACGATGCGCTCCAGCGAGCGGCACCAGCTTGCGCACGGCGGAACAAAAGCACGTTCGTTCGCGCGCTTCCTCCAAGCGTTGACAATTTGGAACGGGCCATGTTAAACGCCGTGCACTTGCATGATGAATGACTGCAGGCGTCGAGCTGTCTGCTGTTTCTCGCGAGGTGAGGCATGCGCTACTTCCAGCCCTTTATCCTTTTGCTCTTCGCGGCGCTCGTGCTGCCTACCTCGTCTGTGGGCGCACAGGTCACGACGGCCACGCTGGTCGGCCAGGTACGCGACAGTTCGTCGGCGGTGATCCCAGGTGCGACGGTCGTCGCCACGCATGAAGGGACAGGCGTCTCGCGCGAGGCGGTGACGGACGTCAATGGTGAGTTCGTCCTGTCGGCGCTGCCGAACGGCCGCTATTCAGTGAAGATCGAGTTGACCGGTTTCAAGGCCTCGCAAAACCAGGGCCTCGAGCTCGGTGCGGGCCAGACAGTTCGGCAGACGTTCACGCTCCAAGTCGGCACGGTGTCGGAGACGGTGACGGTGGCGGCGGAAACACCACTCATCGAGACATCCGCCTCGTTCCAGGCCGATAATCTCGGGTCCCAGGAGGTGCGCGAGCTGCCGGTCAATCGCCGGAACCTCACCAACCTGATGAGCCTCACACCCGGTGTGAGCACGAGCGGAGCCGGTGACGTGCAGATGAACGGTGTCGCCGCGGGCGGCACTGGCGTGACGGTCGATGGCACCGAGGCCAATTCGAATCCCGAAGCCCGATCGCTCGCACAGTACGGAGGCCAGAATCAGATCTCCGTCATGAGCCTCGACTCGATCGCGGAGGTCCAGATCGTCAAAGGCG
>Ga0075434_100004282_pt1 | contig 12812 bp, 19 predicted proteins | sample RhiMethybrSRZTD3_FD_75298 | JGI IMG/M metagenome (GOLD analysis project Ga0075434, IMG submission 75298) | Populus rhizosphere microbial communities from Tennessee, USA - Rhizosphere MetaG P. TD hybrid SRZTD3 | ecosystem: Host-associated > Plants > Roots > Rhizosphere > Soil | place: USA... | reverse complement strand
ACTCGTACCCGACCTCGTTCAGCATCACCGCTCGCGTCATGTACGAGGCGAAATAGACGAAGTGCATTTCCCCGAACGGCAGTTCGTCGGGATCGTAGCGGCCAGTGGCGAAGGGGCCGTCACTCATCGTCGCCGCCCTCGACCTCCACCAGTACGGGGCCGAAGTCCATCCCCCGGTTGTCAAAGAACGTCGCCAGGTTCGATTCCAGGGCGTCGGAATCGTCAATATCAAACTCGCCCTGATCGCCCTCGCTCACGTCGCGGACGGTGATCGTGAGGTTGACCTTCCCCATGCTGTCCTCCTATCGGACTCGGATTGTCATTTGGGCCACGTGCCGTTGAAAGCCGGGGCCGGTGCAACTCGTTCGCCAGTCGTATTCGCGACCGCACGCCGTACACACGAACTTGGCGCGCTGGCGCTCGCGGCGGCGACGGCGAAACTCCCAATCGGGGACGCGGTAGCCCATCACGCGGCCACCCTATCCTCAAACTGTCGTTCCGCCTTAGCGATTGCGTCATGCAAGTCGTCCCGCACGATCTCGGCGTAGCCAAGGGTCTGCTGGATGTTCGCGTGACCCAGGAGACGCGAGACGATCTCGATCCTCTTGGTCGCCCGAAGCCACTCGGTCCCAGCCGTGTGCCGGAATCGGTGGAGTTGCCAGTCGCCCACGGTGGCGATGATCCCTTGGAACCGCTCCCAGCGCATCGGCTTGAGCGCGATGTCCTCCCAGGCCAGGCAGAGCCAGGGCTTGTCGTGGTCGGGGTTTAGCTCAGAGCGGAGTTCCAGCCAGCGGCGCACCGCCTCTCGGCTCGACGCCGTGTGGGGAACCTCTCGGGCCTTGTCGCCCTTCCCGTGCTGGACCACCACGTAGGCATTGTCGTAGTGGAAGTCATCGAGTTCCAGGTCGAAGATTTCCCGCCGCCTCAGCCCACAGTTCAGGGCCAGCGCAACGATCGCCTCGATCTGAATCCGCATCACGTGGGTCTGCACCCGCTTGAACCGGGACGTGCCCCGCCGCCACCGCTGCCACCACTTGTCCTCGACCTCGGGCCACCGCTTCGCAAGCTGCGCGCGGAATCGGTCGAGTTCCTTCCGGCTGTAGGGACGGGGGAGTCCGTTGCCGTTTCCTCGGGGAGCCTCGATGCCCTGAATGGACAACGCCAGTTCGGCGTTCACGTGGCCCGCCTCGTAGGCCCAGCGGAAGAACGGGCGCAGGAGGTTGAGTTCCTTCGCAATCGTGTTCACGTGCATGCCCTCGTCGCGCATCGTGGCAAGGTGCTGCCGGATGTCTGAGGCCGTGTGATCGGTCACGTCCTTCCCGGTTCGCTCACTGAGGCGACGCAGTGCCCGAAGCTGATCGGTCCTGCGCCCCGGCGAGAGGGCGTGGTACTCCTGATACTCGCGGACGAAATCGTCAAGCAGTGACACGCTTGCGCTCCGCGTACAGATGGGCGATGTTGCCCCACTTCATGTCAGCGCCGATGATGATCTCGGCTGCCTTGGTCGTGTAGTGATGCAGGTTGTCCCGCACGTCTTCCAGGGAGAAATACTGCGGGTCGAGCCGGTGCCCGACGCGAATCAGGGTGAGCCGGTCGGCGTCCCAGCAGGTCGCCACGTTCGCATCAGCGGCAGTGAACCCCTTGTCGTGGTCGCTGATCGCCTCGGAGAGCAGCGTCGTCGGAGCCTCCGGCGGCAGCGTTGCGACCTTGGTCGCGGCCAGGTGACGCGCTACGCGCGCGGCCCTATCTCCGTGCAGCGGATCGTCGTACTCGTCCTCGCGCTGCGTGTCGTGGATCGCCGCGAACAGGAACAGGAAGTCGTAGGAGATCGGTGCCCAACCGGGGGCGATCACCAGTGCGATCCGTGCCACGTCCCGCCAATGCCGGGGGCCGTGATCCGGGGACAAACGGCTAACTTCCGTTGCGCGTTCCTGAGCCTCGTAGGCCGCGAACTGCAACTCGCGTGGGTCCATCAGGTTCCTTTCCTCGCCCAGCACTCCGGCTGGCGAATGCAAGTCCCGCCTTCATCGAGTGGCGCACCGCACGGGCACCATCCGAAGTCGCCCGCCTCGGGCTTGGTCGGGATCGCGTCGTTGATCTGAGCCTCCTGCTCAGCGGTCATGTAAGGCGTGTGGGGGTTGCGGCCAGTGGTCAGGCCGTCCTGCCACGGCTCTTGCCGCCCCTTGTGGCCCGCCTCGTTGAAGCGGTCGATCTGATCGTCGGTCGGGACCACGCCCTCGCGGAATCCGATCTGATCGGTGAGCTTCATGTTCTCGGGTAGCACCCAAAGGTGGTACTCGTTCGCTCCATCGACCAGTCGGGACTCGGCGGGGTAAATCTCCATCCCCTCGCGCTCAGGCCCGCAAACCTCGTTCTTGATCTGCTGTAGATGCCGCCAGTCGCGGGCCTTCCCTCGGTCGTGGCGCTTGATCGAAAGGTGGACGACCCCGCCCTCGTGTTCGCGCGCGACCACTTGGTAGATGTCGTTCTGCCAGGACGTAACCCTCGTCTCCGGCTGTCCGATCTTGCGCATGGCGTAGATCAGGTCCGGGTTCACTACTCCCGGCACTAGGGGCTTCCAGGCTGTCATCGTCACTCCTGTCTGATCGTCGGACACTGGTAGTAAAGATTACTGCCGGGGCCAGGCACCGCCCGAACCCCGGCAGCAATCTCTCAGCGGGCTTTAGCTCTTGATCTGAGCCAGAGCCTCGCGCTCGTCCGTGAGGCGCGCCGCCTCGACTGCGAGGGTGTCGTCCTCGACGGTGAGCTTGTTCGTTTGGTCCTTGATCGCCCCGCGTCGCTCCTCGATCTCGGTGATGCGAGCGTCGGCCAGAAGGACGGCTTCCTCGACCAGCCCTCCGATCCGGTCCTCGACCTCCGAACTCCCGTTGGACGATGCGTTGGCCTCAAGCGAGGCCACAACGCCCGTCTCAAGCAGGCTACCCAGGCCAGCATCCTTGATCCGGCGGATGTGCCCGTAGACGCCCTGCGGGTTGATTTTCATCGCCTTGGCAGCTTCGGGAACGGTCTTGCCGCTGCTGATGAGCTTCACGACCTCCCGCTGCTTCGGTGTTAGTCCTGCGTCTGTCGCCATGTCTAGCGTGATCCTTTCCTCTTGGAGTAGTGGCCCACGATCTGACGTGAGGTAGGCCACCGGGTCGGTAGGTTTGAGCGAGCGCCGTTGAGCGGTCGAATCGTCAACACGCGCCTGCCCCATTCCTCGTCTCGATGGACGGGTTCCTCAACGCGCGCGAAGAACTTGTCGCCGCGCACGTCGCACTCAACTATGTCGCCCTCGCGGACGCCGGACACGTTCAATGGACTTCCTGTTCCTCCGTCTCGCTGATGTCGGCATCGCCGGGGAGGACCACGACCTCATGCTCGTTCCGCCCATCGAAGAACGCGAGAATCTTGTCGCGCTTCACGGTGGCGATTGCGAGCATGGGGCCGTCGCCGCCCCGCTCGGGAACCCAGAGCCGGGTCGCGAACCACGCGGCCTGATTGCGATCGATCGACCAGGACATGCCGTCCTGACGGTTCGCGAACTGGTAGCCCCGGAATATCTCGACCGTCTCGGGAAGTGCTGCCAGCCGGTCGCGCTCCCAATCCTCCATCATCTGATCGCGCTGCGGGCGCTCGGACGAAAGGCACTCAAGCCACTCGTCCTCGCTCTGCCAGATATTTTCCGAGTCGGTCCAGATCGAGCCGAGTACGTCCCAATAGGCCGCGTCGTCCTCGATCTTGTCCTTGATGTTCAGGAAGGCGTCGAGCCGGTACGGACGCTCATGGAGGAAGCAGTACGTGGACCAGGCTTCGTCTTCGACCGCCCGGTCCAGTGCCTCGCGCTTCTGGCGCAACTGCTCGTTGACCATGTGATTGAGGCGCGGATTGTGGAATAGGCTGAACACGAGCGGATGCTTGATCCCGCTCATGTTCTCGTCCTCGTACAAGCATCGTTGAAGCTCCGGGTCCAGGTCCACCTGCGGCCCGAACGTGTCCTCAAAGTGCTGCTCGATTGCCTTGGCCTTTTCCTCGTCCGTCAGCTTCGATTCTTGTGCGTTCGTCACCGGCTCGACTTCCTTTCTCTACTTCGTGTAGACGTTGCACAGCACCGTGAATCCGGCGCTGAACGCGTGTGGGTTGACGAGTAGGCGGACGCGATGAACGACCGTGTAGAACACGCGCACGTGCGACTGCACGCGCATGTGGTCTGCCGGACAGTCCTTCGTCGGGAACGTCACAGTCCCGTTCGCCGGGATGCGTCCACCGAACTCAGGGTGATACGTCGATGCGGAGGCCGCACCCGCCAGCGCGAGGCTGGCGAGTGCGACTGCGATTGTTGCTCGGACCCGCATCAGAACTTGAGTCCGAACTTCTGACTACCGTCCCCGTGGAGGACGAGACGCATCGGCATCGTGTAGCTGTTGATCTCGATGCACCCCAGCGGTTCGGGACCGCATCCATGGAGCCGGTACTTGCGTGCGCTCACGTGGCCTCCGTGCCAGTCGCCACGCCAACGCATGAAGTGGCCGTAGGAGTCCACGACTCCATCACACGACCAGCCGACTGCCTCAGCGATACCGGACGTGTCGCAGGACACGTTCGGCTTGCCGACGCTGAACACGCGCCAGTGGCCGCTGCTGCGACCGAAGCAGTAGTGCTGATTGAAATGGAACGTGGCGAACCTGTTCCCCAGGTAGCCGTTGTGCCAGGCGACCCACCGGGCCGTCGAGCAAATGCGCCACTTGTCCTGCACGGCGTCATCGAGCGTCGGCAGATGGGTGATCCCATCGTTGCCGCCGTCCATGGTGCCGGTACGCACGACCATCGTGTCACCTTCGTCCAACGTGAACGCGTTCGCGTCGTAGTTGTAGTCGGTGTCGTTGATGTCCGCGACCTTGGTGTTCTGATCCACCGGGGCGTCAGCCCACCCAGGATCGTTCGGTGACGTGATCGTGCCCTCGTCGGGCGGATCATCGGCCACGGCACGCTGCGCGACCCAGAACAGGGCGATGATCGCGAGAATCGCGATACCGATCCCGATCCAGACGCGCTTGCTAGGCATCAGTGCCTTCACCATGCGTCTCCCTTCCCTTGGACCTTCGCTGGTCCAGTCGTTCGATTGCGCCCCGAAGGGCGTCGCCCGCCAAATGCGGGCCGTCTGCTGCGGCGAACAACACGTCGCCGGTCAGTTCAATGAAGCGGTTGAGGATTTCGGTCGGCCAGGTCAGTGTCGGGCCGGAGTCGGCGCGGCGTAGGGCCACAGGTTCGCCCAACTCAAGTTGCGGGTAACGCTGGGTAGCCGCCTCCGCGAGAGCCGCGACTGAATCGCGGATCGTGGCCGGGTCGAACCCGGCGTCGAGCATCTGGGCCACGTAGGTAGTCCAGTCATCGATCTTCCGAACGTCCTCGGCGTCGAACTGCATGCCTCTTATCTCAACGCGGTCGCTCACGCGATCCTTCCTGCAAGCTCGCGACCGCGCTCGATCCCGGCGTCCGTGAGCATCCGTCCGCCGTGGCCGACCTGCACGTAGCCCTTCTCGATCAGGAAGGGTTCGACGCGCAGCGCAATCGCCTTGCTGTCTCGTGACTTGCCGATGCCAGTGGCGATCGTGTTGACGCTCGCCTGATACGTGACCTCACCGGCCTTGTTCTCTCGCCGCCCCTTGGAGTAGAGGAAGACGAGCATCGCCTGTTGGTCGGGCGTCAACCCATCGTTCGTGACGCCGTTCAACTCAAACAGAACCTCAGCGGCCAGGTTCACGTCGATCACGCCGCCGGACAAAGCAGCGGCGTTCTTGACGTAGTTGTTCACCTGCCGGGGTACGCCGCGCGAAGCCTCAGCGAACATGACCGCCGCCTCGACGGTGATCTGCAAGCCAAGCTGCTCGGCGTTCCAGTACGCCATGACGCCGAGATCGGCGTCGGTGTAAGTCTCCAACCGGGGCCGGAGCGGGAAGCGGTTGAGGAACGGATCGGGCAGCATGCCCTCGTCCGTGGTCGTGCCGATCACCGTGATCGCAGGGAAGGGCAGGACGCCCGTGCTGCTCGGGATCACACGGTCCTCAAGCACCGCGTACAGAACCTCGGGTTCGGTGCCCGCGTTCCGCCCGCGTCGCTCCATGACCGCCTGCTGGTGAATCTCCTCGATCCGCAGGATGTCGCCGTCCTGCATGACCTCGCGCAGTTGCAGCAGCGTGTCGTGCGAGACGGGAGCCTCGGCCTCGTAGCAGTCCACGCCAAGCTCGTTCGCAATCACGTGGCTGAACGTGGACTTGCCGGTGCCGGATGGGCCAACGAGCAGGACGTGATCGAGCGACTGTCGTCGGGAGATCGCTGCGCTCACAACGCGCCGCATCAACGCCACGGCGCGGGCTTGTCCGATGACCTCATCAAACAGAGTCGGCCTCAGCGGGTTCCGACTCCGGTCGGTCGAGTTCGTCGGCTGCGGTCGCTGCGGCTGGTCCTCCTGCCTCGGAGGCTGGTAGTCGAGCGCCCGGAGCCGGTCGTGAAGTCCTTCGGCTTCGTGCTGTAGCCCCGCAAGGTGGATCGGGGGGGCTGGTACGGTCGGCATACTCATGTGTCAACCTTTCGACGGATACGCGACAAATGTTACCCGATTAGCGGGGTGTCGCAAGGGGGGGATCAGCCAAACGGCCAGGGCTGCAAAGGTTCGTTCGGGTCGCGATCGTCAGGCGAGAAGCCCATGGCATCGACGCGCCATGCCTTCCCGTCGATCTCGATCCGGTCGCCCGCGCTGATGCTCGGCAGTTCGTAGCCGATCTTCGCGAGCCGGTCGTGGTCACCTGACGTGACCCGCTGGAACGTGTCGTAGACGCGGTTGAGCAGCGCGCGGTCGTCCAGGTCCGTGAGCGTGGTCCACTCGCATTCGTAGGACTCGTTCGTGAAGCTGCTTGTGATCTTGACCTTCATGCCGGGTAGGCGGGCAGGCCCATCTGCATCGCCAGGAAGTCGGCGGCGGGACCGCCGAACTGCTCCCAGAACACGTCCAGGTCGATCTTGTCGAAGTTCGCCGCCATGTCCTTCGGGGCGTGGCCTCGATCCTGTAGGACACCGAACAGAGCGCCCAGCACGCACCCGTTGGAGTGCGCGGGCGAGCCGGTGGCCGTGAGTTTCTTACCGCAGTTCGGGCACTTCACGTATGCCTTTCCAGAGCCTCGCGGCCCCTTTGTGTCAGGTGCGCTTGCAGGCGCGTCCCGTTCCAAGCCGTGTAGACGAGCTTGGCGAGGCGCAGTTCGGCCAGCGCAACGCTGTATCGGTAGTTCGTAACGTCCGGGTGCTGCTCGATGCCTTTGAGCGCCCGGATCACGTTCGGGTTGTCGTGGCTCACCGTCATCGTTCGTCAAGTGTCGGCTCGCCAAGGCGGTGCTTGATGAAGTCGTGGTACATGGTGTTGAGGATCGTTCGCAGTGCCGCCCGCGCGGCACTCGCGACCTGCTGCTCGGTGATCGAGTGATTGACCAGTCCGCTGACATCGTTCGCGTCGATGAACTTGCGGCACTCATCGCACGCGGCCCACGCGCCACGCGACATCTGAACCGGCATGCCGGGAAGGGCGGGCATCTGAAAGTCCTCAGCGTCGTACTTCCAACGGGCGTTCGTCGTTGAGCAGAAGTCGCAGACGTGTACGACCGCGATCTGCTCCATGTGCCCGTGTCCGCACTCGGAGCAGAGGGTCGGCACTTGGCCGGTGAAGTCGTGGATCGCTCCACAGCCCTTGCATCGGTACTTCGTGTTCGACTTAGCTCCCGGCATCGGCAATCTCCTTCGCGCGCCAGCCCAGGAAGATCGAATCCAGGTAGAGCGACGTGTAGACGTGGATACGGTCGCGGTCCTCGCGACTGAAGCTGAGCGCGACGGCCTGCGTTCGACTCATCTCGCCCAGCCGCCCCGTCTCGATGAGGCGGATGCGAATGGCGCGCTGCTCCGCGATGTAGAGCAACACGTCGAAGTCCAGGTCGTGATTCTCGACGGTCGTTCGCAGTCCGACCTCGGGGTCGGCGGACATGTTGTCCTCTGACTCGGCGTCGTTGTAGCGCGCCGCCATGAGTAGGGGGTGATTCGGGTCAGGTGCGTTTGCTGGTCGGGGAACTACGGTCATGTCTAACTCTCAACTTCCGTTGTAGGTTCGTCTGAAGCCTCTGCCCCGACGCGCGAGGGGGCGGCACGCGTCGGGGCGGTCGTGCAAGCGACCGGAAGGGAGGCGATCAATCACCGGCTTTCGCCAGTACGACCGCCTCAAGCTGCTGGTCGAGTAGGTCGAGCTTCGTGACGACCTGCTCAAGTTCGTCACCCACGAGCGACTTGTATCGCTCCGTTCGCTCGGCCAGTTGCTTGCGTCGTGCGAGCATGTTGCCGATCGCGTCCTGGCGCATCGAGCGGTCGGGGCGCTGAAGCGCCTCGCTCGCCTTCGCCATGATCTCATCGATCTCGTCCGTCACGTTGATGTCGAAGTGACGGGCCAGCATCTCGCGCTCGGACTCTGCGTTCGCACACGGAATCTGATTGACCTCGGCGTCGCCGCCCCAAAGTTCGCTCAGAACCTTGGCGAGCGAGTCGAGCCAGTCCTTCGTGTGGAACTGATTCCCGTCCTCGGGATCGATCGCGATGCGCGGGACCATGTAGACGCCACCGGCCTTCTTCCGGAGGTTCGTAGCGTCACACGCGTCCATGAGCTTGCGGATCGCGTCTCGCACACGAGCGGCGGGAACCTTCTTCGCGTTCGCGTCGTAGAAGTCGCGAATGCGAGTGCCGAGTTCGTCCGCCTCGGCCTTGTCCACACCGTCCGCGTCGAGTCGCTGCCACGTGATGTCCTCGGTGTTCTTGTCGAAGATCACGCGCAGCGCCTTCGGGTGTTCGATCAGTTCGTTCGCCTTGTCACGGATGAGGACCGTGATCTGATAGACGCACTTGTCCGCCGTCTCGTGGACCTGATCGACCTCGATCTCGCGCCGCTTGGTCGCCTCCGTTCGCCTCCGCGTCTCGACGGAGCGGCATGCGACTTGGAACGCGTTGACCGAACGGCGGCTCTGCGGGATGAAGCCGTGCGGCAGTCCCTCGCTGATCCACGTTCGGTTGAGCTTCGATGCGCTCACGGCCCGGTCGGGCACCGTGAACAGGGTGATGTACCCGAGAATCATTTCCTCGGTGATGTCGCCGCCGGGGGTGACGGCGATCACGTTCTTCGCCTTTCGGGGCGTCATCGTGTTTCTCCTTGTTCGTTGAGGCGCAACGTGCGCCGTGTTCGCTTGTGCAGGAAGTAGAAGGCGACCGCGAAGACCAGTGCGCACACTGCGACCGTCTCCGCTAGTCCGATCCACGACCAGTGGTACTTGCCGGTCGCGAATCCGTAGATGTACGGAACCTCGGCCTTCGCGAGAATCGCGAGTCCGATCAGTGCCGTCACGATCCGGCGTGTTCGCCTAGACCGCTTCGACTCCTGCTCCTGCTCGTGCCGTTCGCGTTGGCGTTGCAGTTCGTCGTGGACGCTCAAGAGATCGCCTCCGCTAGATGATTCGTCGCCTCGTTCGATCCGGCCAAGTCCCATGCGGACACGACCGTCTCGCACATCTTTTCCAGGTACTCGTTCGACTCCATGCCGATCGCGACTCCGTGAAGCCGGATGCCACGCCCGACCAGTTCGACGCGCAGCTTCTCGTCATCGTCCCGGTAGTGGTCGTGTCCGTCCGTGCAGATCACGATGTCGGCGGTCGTGAAGGCGGGCACCGTGTCGATCAGTTCCTTCGCCTTCAGTACGCCACCCGTGATGTCCGTTCCTCCGTTGAAGAAGTGCGACGCGAAGTCGATCACGTGCATCGGGTTCACGGGTTCCTTCGCGAGAAAGTCCCAACGCTGCTGCTGGCCTTCGGACGAGAACTCGACCGCAGCCGAGTCGCGCCGTTCGCGCTTCGCGATGGAGATCAGTGACAGCGCGACCGATCGCGCCCACACGTTCTCCATGCCGGACATCGAACCTGAGCCGTCGATGCACATGATGATCGGCCCGCGTCCGGCCTCAGCGTAGCCTTGCGTTTCGTACTGCACGAGGGCGCGTTCGTAGAAGCGCCTCGCGAAGTCCCGTCGCAGTAGCGGGTGCCGCAGCTTGACCTTCTCGTGCGGGAGAAGCCAAGTCAGGTCGTCGCCCAGCTTCACGTCCACGATCTCCTCGCGACCGCCGACGATCCTGTTCGTTCGCTTGTAGCGGATGTCCCGCTGCATGCGTCCGACCATCTGGGCGATGTCCTTCATCTGCGGGTTCGCCTTCCACTTTTCGGCAAGCTCGATCATCTCGTCGGGCGTCAGCTTCTCGCCCGTACCCGGCTCGGTGCCGGGGAGATTGCTGATGATGTTCGCGTCTTCGGTCGCCTCCTCGACGGCCTCCTCGATCGCGTCCATGACACCAGCGCCCATCGCTTGCTCCTGCTGATCGGCAGCCTGTTCGGCCAAATCCTTGCGTGCGTTCGACTTCGCCTGAGCGGCTTGCTTCATCGCCTGCTTCTGCTCGTCGGTCGCCTCGCCGCCCTGTTCGCGCACCTGATCGCGCATCGCCTCAAGCTGCTCCTCGGCGGACTCGATCTCCTGCTCGTTCTGCTCCATCTGCTTCGTTCGCGCGACCATCTCGGCCAGTTCGCTCTCGATTGCGGAGCGGAGCTTTGGAGCCAGGTTCAGGCTCGTGAACGCGGACGCGATCTCGTCGTGCCGCGTGTTCGGGCGAAGCTCCGTGAAGCGTTCGCTTCCGATGATCTGCTGCATGATCCGCCGGTTCAGTTCGCGGGACGGGCGGATGTCGTCCGAAGCCTCAAGCTCGGGACCGTCAAGCGTGTGCAGCGCGCGGAACAAGTCACCGAACAAGTCCTCCCACGCCACGTAGTTTCCGGCAAGCTCCTCGCGCTGTTCGGGCGTGAGTTCGTCACTGCCCTCGATCTGATCTGGGTCGATCACGGGCGCGTCGAACATCTCGCGCCGGAAGTGCAGCGCGCGGTCGATCATGTCGTCCAACACTCCGTCATCCAAGCGGTCGTGTTGGATAACGGAGGTCTTCAGGCTCGGGGTCTTTTTCGTTCGCAAGAACAGGTCGCGAACGCGATCACTGAGCGCCAACTGTGGCCTCCGTTTCTAGTTGTAGTTGTGGGTCATCCGTGCGTTCGCACGGGATCATCAGTTCCTCGATGAGCGATTCCGTGACCGGGGTCGTGAAGTCAACCTCCAAGGGCCACGCGCCCACGGGTTCGATGTGCTGCGTCCAAAGCTCGACTGCCCGCCAACGTGGCATCGGCAGTCGGTCGATCGTTCGATCGTCCCGCAGGAGCCTGCGAAGCTCCGGCGGCGATGTGTCGTGCAGGTCGAACCTGCGACTGTCGTTCGTTCTTACGAGCCACACGATCTCGTCGGGATCGTCGCCCTCGTCGTCCGGTTCGGGCGGCATGCACTCGTCGCACTCGCAATCATCGGACACGCACGAGTAGTCCAGGTCGGTGCCGCACCAGCCGCAGTTCGGACACTCAAAGTGCCCGTCCTCCGTGCTGATCGTCTCCATGTCGCCGGGATAGTCCGCCGTGTCGTGGCGGACCTCGCCGTCATCATCGACCGAGTACGTGCATGTCTCGGCGTTGACGATGCGTTCGGAGTACGTGAGTTCGTCTGCGGGCGTGCTGCACTGCCCACACGCCACATACTCGCGTTCGCACATGTCAGTTGCTTATCCCGAGGAGCTTCTTCACGGACTCGCGAGCGGCGGCGACGTTCGCCTGCACCTGATCCAGATCGCTCGTCTCGTGGCCCTCGTCGTTCGCGGCCTCGATCGCGGAGTCGATGCGGTCATCGATCCGCTTGAGCATGGTCGAGACACGTCCGACCTTGCCCATCAGTTCGCTGTCGGGCACGCTGCCGTCTGCGGGCATCTCCTGTTGGAGTTCGCTGAGCGCGCGCTGCTGCTCCTCAAACTCGCCCCGGAGCTTCGACGCCTTCTTCGCGACCTGACCCGCGTACTCCAAGGTCAGTTCGTAGGCGGTCGGGTGATCCTCCGGGTCCGACCAAAGGACATGCTCAAACAGCTTCAAGTCCTCCGCGCTCACGTCGCTCCTGTCTGTGAGCCACGCGTTCGCCATCATCATCGCCAGCCCGCCGAACATTCGACGGACGGAGATGCGAAGGTTCTCGCCCTCGGCTCGCGTGCGCAGTTCGATCATCGACTTCTTGACCGGGTTCGGCACGTTGATGTGCGTCACGGCCTCCTGCGCGGCGCGAAGCTCGTCGGCGGTCACGTTCGTCACGTTCGTCGCGACGGCCTGACCAGCGAACCGGGCCAACTGCCCGTCGATCACTTCGGTCAGTCCGGCGGTCGTTCGCACGTGCCCGACCAGCTTCGTGACGGCGAAGCGGTCGCGGAAGGCGTTCAGGTCCGAACGGTCGGGACCGGGAAGCTCGTTCGATGCGCCCGCGAGCGTCCAGAAGTCCAGCTTCATCGAGTGCCCGTTGTTGTCGAACTTGCCCTCGTTGATGATCTTGAGCATCGCGTTCAGGACCGTCGAGTTCGCCTTGAAAATCTCGTCAATCCACCCGATGTTCGACTCGGGCAGCTTGCCGGTCGTGATGCGCTTGAACTCGTCCTTCTCAAGCGCGGCGAGCGACACGGGTCCGAGAACCTGTTCGCTGGGCGTGTCCTTCGCCATGAGCAGCGTGAAGATGCCCGCGTCCACCCGTTCGACCAGCAGGTCGATCAGGAGGGACTTCGCGACACCCGGCTCACCGATGAGCAGGATGTTCTGCTTCGCGAGGATCGCGGACACGAG
>Ga0075434_100004281_pt1 | contig 12812 bp, 12 predicted proteins | sample RhiMethybrSRZTD3_FD_75298 | JGI IMG/M metagenome (GOLD analysis project Ga0075434, IMG submission 75298) | Populus rhizosphere microbial communities from Tennessee, USA - Rhizosphere MetaG P. TD hybrid SRZTD3 | ecosystem: Host-associated > Plants > Roots > Rhizosphere > Soil | place: USA... | reverse complement strand
TACAACGTCGTTAAGGTTGCGCTCCAGGGTCCCCGCCGCTATTTACATCTGGCTCGTTTGCCAGCATCTTAGCTAAGAACAAAGGTTTGTCCTGTCTGAGGTGCTGTCCTGCCCGACGATTCCCAGGGGAGTGGCCGTGACATACCGAACCACCGCAGCGCGGGCCCTGATCGCGGTCGGCGCCCTGATTGTCCTCGCCGCCTGCGGCTCAGGCTCGAACTCGAGCGGCTCCAGTTCCGGCGGCACCTCGGGGGCGCCGGTGCACGGCGGCAACCTGGTGATCGCCCGGACCGCCGACTCGCAGTCGATGAACAAGACCACGGTGTTCGACAACGAGTCGATCTGGATCTTCGAGCAGATCATGGAGCCGCTGTACACGGTGACGCCGAACGGCAAGGGCGTCCAGCCGTGGCTGGCGACCAGCTACACCGTCTCGCCGGACAAGAAGACCTACACGTTCACCCTGCGCAAGGGGGTGAAGTTCTCCAACGGCAAGCCGATGACGTCGGCCGACGTGAAGTTCTCCATCGACCAGGCGAGTGCGGCGGCCCAGGGCTGGGGGTACATCAACACGGCGATCAAGTCGGTCTCCGCGCCGTCGCCGGGCACCGTGGTGGTCCACCTCAAGTACCCGTGGGCGCCGCTGCTCGCCGACCTGTCGCTGTTCTCCAACGCGATCATCCCGGCCAACTACGGCGGCGAGACGGAGAACCAGTTCTATCAGCACCCGGTCGGCACCGGCCCGTTCAAGTGGGCCTACTGGCACAAGGGCTCGGCGCTCAAACTGGTCCGCAACCCCAACTACTGGCAGCAGGGCAAGCCGTACCTGGACAGCGTCACCTGGACCGACGTGCCCAGCGACAACACCAGGGAGCTCCAGCTCAAGGGTGGGCAGGCCCAAGTGGACGAGTTCCCGGCCTGGTCCACGGTGAGCAGCCTGAAGGCCACCTCGGGCGTCACGATGCACCTGTTCAACTCGACCAGGACCGACTACCTGGCCTTCAACGAGAAGGCCAGGCCGCTCCAGGACGTGCACGTGCGCCGGGCCATCTCCTACGCGATCAACCGGGCCGCGCTGGTCAAGGCCGTGCTGTTCGGCAACGGCAAGCCGGCCAACTCGCTGTTCCCGCCGCAGGTGCCCTACTACCAGCCGGCCACCAAGGGACTCCAGTACAACCTGGCCGCGGCCAAGGACGAGATGGCCAAGTCCTCCGTCCCGCACGGGTTCACCACGACCATCCTGGTGTCCTCCGGCTTCTCCGACAGCAAGACCATCGCCACCATCCTCCAGTCGGAGCTGAAGCCCCTGGGCATCACCCTGAAGATCCAGACGCTGGACCCGAACACGGCCAACCTGAACCAGCAGAACCTCAAGTACGACATGACGCTGACCTACTGGACCATGGACATCCCCGACCCCGACGAACTGGCCACGTTCGCGGTGGACCCGAACTCGGGCGCCAAGTCCTTCTTCACCGCGTACAACAACCCCACGGTGGTCAAGGCCACCCACCAGGCGCAGCAGACGCTGACCACTACGGCCCGGCAGGCGCTCTACAACACCGTCCAGTCGGGGTCGGCCGCCGACGCATTCATGGCGTTCCTCTACTACTCGCCGTACGCCTACGCCACCACGTCCAACGTGCATGGTTTCTACGTCACCCCGCTCGGCAACTACCACCTGGAGAACGTCTGGATGAGCAAGTAGCACCGGCCGGGTGAGCCAGGGTCCCAGGGAGGCGAGCAGCGCATGGGGCGGATGACGTTCGTTTTCCGGCGGCTGCTGCAGCTGGTCCCGGTGGCCATCGGCGTCACGATCATCTGCTTCTTTATGATCCACCTGATCCCCGGTGACCCAGCGCGGACCATCCTGGGGATCCACGCGACCCCCCGCGCGGTGGCCCTGCTGCACGAGCAATGGGGCCTGAACCGCCCGCTGATCAGCCAGTACTGGCTGTTCCTCGACCGGCTCCTGCACGGCAACCTCGGGCAGAGCCTGTACTACGGCGGCTCCGCGCTGAGCCTGATCATCAGCCACCTGCCGCCGACGCTGTGGCTGATCACCTACTCGTCCGTCCTCGCCGTGCTGATCAGCGTGCCGCTGGCGATGATTGCGGCCAGCCGCAAGGACGGCGCCCGCGACCACGTTGTCCGCGCGGTCCCGCTGCTCGGCCTCGGCATGCCGCAGTTCTGGCTGGCGTTCCTGCTGATCTACGCGTTCGCGATCAAGTTCCACTTTTTCCCGGTCAGCGGGTGGGGCTCGGGCTTCTTCGGCCATCTGCGGTCGATGTTCCTGCCCAGCCTGACCGTGGCGCTTGCGCTCGCGCCGGTGGTCATCCGCAGCCTGCGCGCCAGCATGCTCAACGTGCTCGGCGCCGAGTTCGTGACCACCGCCAGGTCCAAGGGGGTCGCGGGAAAGCGGCTGTTCCTGCGGCACGTGCTGCGCAACGCGGTCATCCCGGCGGTCACCGTGCTCGGCATCAACATCGGGTTCCTGATCGGCGGCACGGTGATCATCGAGAACGTCTTCGCCATCCCGGGCCTGGGCCAGCTCCTGATCAATTCGATCTTCCAGCGGGATTTCACCGTGGTCCAGGGCCTGGCGCTGGTCTTCGCCATCATGGTCATCCTGCTCAATCTGGCGGCCGACGTGGCCTACGCGTCACTCGACCCGAGAGTGCGGTTCAGCCGGTGAGCGCCATCCCGCTGACGCCCCAGCCGGGAGCTACGGCGCCCCCGCCGGCCGCCGCGCCGGGAGCGCGCGCCGAGCGAGGGGAGGCCAGGCGCGCCCGGCGCTGGTACACCCAGCCCGCGCTGATGATCGGGATCGGGATCATGGCCGTCATCCTGGCGATGATCATCGCCGCGCCGCTGATCACCCCGTACAACCCGAACGCGCAGAACCTCAACGCGACGCTGCTCGGGCCGAGCGCACACCACCTGCTGGGCACCGACCAGCTCGGCCGCGACACCTGGACCCGGCTGCTCTACGGCACCCGGCTGGACCTGCGGATCGCCTTCATCGCGGTGCTCTTCCCGTTCACCATCGGCATGATCCTCGGCAGCGTGGCCGGGTACTTCGGCGGGTGGGTCGACACCGTGATCATGCGCGTAGTGGACGTCGTGATCGCGTTCCCGTTCTACGTGCTGCTCATCGCGCTGGTGTTCGTGCTCGGCCCCGGCGAGCGCAGCATCTATATCGCGATCACGCTGGTGGGCTGGGTCTCGTACGCGCGGATCATCCGCGGCGAGATCCTGGTGGCCAAGCGGCAGGACTATATCCTCGCCGCACAGTCGGGCGGCCTGGGCAGCGTCCGGATCATGCGCCGGCACCTGCTGCCGAACGTCATCACCCAGGCGATCATCTACTCCATGTCCGATATCGTCCAGGACATCGTGGCGATCGTGACGCTCGGCTACTTCGGGCTGGGCGTGCCGCCGCCGACGGCGGACCTTGGCTCGATGATCAACGACGGCCAGAACTTCCTGTCCACCCACTGGCAGCTGACCACGATCCCGGGCCTGGCGGTCGTCCTGGTGGGGCTCGGGCTCTCGCTCATCGGCGACGGGCTCGCCGACCTGCTTCGGCCGGGGCAAGCATGACCGCGGCGGGCGCGGCGCCGGCCGGAACCGTGCTGGAGGTCCGCGACCTGCACGTGCGGATCACCAGCCGGCAGGGCACCGTCCGCGCGGTGGACGGCGTGTCCTTCGACGTCAGCGCGGGCGAGGCGCTCGGCCTGGTGGGGGAGTCCGGGTCGGGCAAGAGCATGACGCTGCGCGCGGTGCTCGGCGTCCTGCCCGCCGAGGCGCGGGTGACCTCGGGCGAGATCCTCCTGGACGGGGTGAACCTGGTGACGCGGCCCCAGTCCGAGCTGAACCGGATCCGCGGCACGAAGATGTCGATGATCTTCCAGGAGCCGATGAGCGCGCTCAACCCGGTGATGCGGGTTGGCTGGCAGATCGCCGAGGGGCCCCAGGTGCGCTTGGGCTTCAGCCGGGCCCGGGCCGCGGAGCGGGCGCTGGAACTCATGCGCCGGGTGGGCATCCCCGACCCGGAGCGGCGGTTCCGCGCCTACCCGCACGAATTCTCCGGTGGCATGCGCCAGCGGGTGATGATCGCGATCGCGCTGTCCTGCGACCCGGAGGTCATCCTCTGTGACGAGCCGACCACCGCCCTGGACGTCACCATCCAGGACCAGATCCTCCGGCTGCTGGCCCGGCTATGCCGCGAGTCCGGGGCCAGCCTGGTGTTCGTCACCCATGACCTGCCGGTCGTCGCGCAGATCTGCCAGCGGGTGGCGGTGATGTACGGCGCGCAGCTGGTCGAGAGCGGCGCCGTCGCCGACGTCCTGCTCAACCCCTGGCACCCGTACACCCGGGGCCTGGTCCGGTCCGCGCCGGACTTCGACTACGTGCGCGAGTCGCTGGTGCCCATTCCCGGCGCCCCGCCCAGCCTGGTCAACCCGCCGCCGGGGTGCCGGTTCCACCCGCGGTGTGAGTTCGTCGAGGAGGACTGCCGGGTGAGCGAGACGCCGCTGCGGTTGCTGCCCGGCGGCCGCGCCACCGCCTGCCTGCACTATGAGCGCTGCCTGGACGCGGCGGCCGCGGATCGGGCCCAGGCATGACCGTGGCGGACGGCGCGGGAGGCGGCACGCTGCTCGCGGCGCACGGCGTGTCGGTGTTCTTCCCGGTCGGGTCGCAGGTCATGGCGCGCGTGCAAGGGGAAGAACGGCGGCTGCGCGCGGTGGACGGCGTGGACCTGGACATCCGCCGCGGTGAGGCGCTCGCGCTGGTGGGCGAGTCGGGCTCGGGCAAGTCGACGCTTGCCCTTGCGTTGTGCGGCTTGCGTCCCGTCGATACCGGCGATATCACGCTGAACGGAAAGGCCGTGGGGGCCCGCCGTTCGCAAGCGGACCGGCGCCGGGTCCAGATGGTGTTCCAAGACCCTTATTCGTCGCTGAACCCCCGCCTGACCGTGGGCGGGGTGCTGCGGGAACTGCTCCGGGTGCACCATGTGGTGCCCAGGGGCCAGGTGTCCGCCGAGAGCAAGCGGCTGCTCAGCCTGGTCGGGCTGCCCGAGGAGGCGGTCGGCGCCTATCCCCGCCAGTTCTCCGGCGGCCAGCGCCAGCGCATCGCCATCGCCCGGGCCCTGGCGTTGCGCCCTGAGGTGCTCATCGCCGACGAGCCGGTGTCCGCGCTGGATGTCAGCGTCCAGGCCACGATCCTCAACCTGCTCGCCAGCCTGCGCGCGGACCTGGGGCTCTCGCTGCTGCTGATCTCGCACAACCTCGCGGTGGTGCGGCACCTGTGCGACCGGGTCGCGGTCATGTACCTCGGCCGCATCGTCGAAGTGGCGCCCACCGAGGAACTGTTCAGCGCGCCCCAGCATCCCTACACCCGCGGCCTGCTCGCCGCCATCCCCCGGCTGGCCGTCGGCGCGCCCGATACCGGGGCACCCGCGATCACCGGCGACCCGCCCAGCCCGCTGCGGATCCCGACCGGGTGCCGGTTCCGCACCCGGTGCCCGATCGCGCAGCCGCGGTGCGAGCAGGAGGACCCGGAGCTGGCCAGCGCTCCGCAGGCCCCGGAACACCTGGCCGCCTGCCACTTCGCGTTCGAGCCCGCGCCGCCCGCCGGGCTGGCGCGCGCCGGGGACCAGGCATGACACCGGAAGGGAGGCGGCCATGAAAGTCTTCCTGTCCAGCGACATGGAGGGCACGGCGGGCGTCGTCGACTGGGACCAGTGCGTCGGCGACGGGCCGGAGGCGGCGGCCGGCCGCGCGCTGCTGCTCGACGAGGTGAACGCGGCCATCGAGGGCGCGGTGGCCGGCGGCGCCACCGAGATCGTGGTCAACGACTCGCACTACAACATGCGGAACCTCCCGGCCGGTGCGCTGGCAGGCGGGGCGTCCTACATCTCCGGCAGCCACAAGCCGCTCTACATGATGCAGGGCCTGGACGGTAGCTTCGGCGCGGTGTTGTTCGTGTCCTACCACGGGTCGGTGGGGGCGCCGGCCGGGCTGTCGCACACCTACAACCCGCGCGCGGTGATGGAGGCCAGGCTCGGTGGCGTGGTGACCGGGGAAGCGGGCATCAACGCGCTGGTGGCCGCGCACTACGCAGTGCCGGTCGTGTTGGTCACCGGGGACCGGTGCGCGTGCGAGGAAACCGCGGCGCTGATCCCCGGCGTGCACACCGCGGTGGTCAAGGAGCACGTCAGCAGGCTCGCCGCGCACAGCCTGCACCCGGCCCGCGCCTGCGCGCTGATCCGGGACACCGCGCAACGGGCGGTCGCAGGGGCGGGCGCCGCCGCGCCGCCGCCGGTAGGCTCGGCCCCGCTGGAGGTCTCGGTCCGCACCACCGACATCGCGGAGGCGGCAAGCTGGGTCCGCGGTGTGGAGCGCACCGGCCCCCGCGAACTACGCTTCCGCGGCGAGGACCCGCTCAGCGTCTACCGCAGTTTTTGCGCGGCGATCCTGCTGACCCGCGCCGTTGCGGAGGTGGTGTGACCGGAGGTGCGCCAGGCGCCCAGCGCCGCGCGTCCCGCCTGGTCGACATCGCCGAGGCGGTCGGTGTCCACGTGTCCACCGTGTCCCGGGTGCTCAACGGGGACCCCGCGCAGTCGATCCGCCCCGAGGTCTACGAGCAGATACTCAAGACGGCCCGGCAGCAGGGCTACCGGCCGAACGCGCTGGCCCGGGCGCTGAAGCGGCGCCGCACCGGGGCGATGGCCTTCGTCATCCCGTTGCTGCGCAACCCGATCTGGGTCCGGTTGCAGCGCGGTGCCCTGCAGCGCGCGAGCGAGCGTGGCTACGTTGTCATGATCATGGAAGAAGCCGGCGAGGACGCCAGGCCCCCCGACGACTACCGGTACCTGGTGGAGGAGAGCCGGGCGGACGGGCTCCTGCTGGCCACCGCGCTGCGCGTCCCCGGGCACGCCGGCGGCCTTCCCGCGGTGCCGCACGTGTACGTGAACCGGCGCGGGCCCGACCACGGCAACGACGTGGTTATGGACGAGCCGGGAGCGATCCGGCTCTTTCTTGACTACGTGACCGGGCTCGGCCATCGCCGGGTTGCGCTGATCGACGGGCCGCCCGAGGTGGACACCGTGCACCGCCGGGTGACCGCGGCCCGGCGGGTGTGCGCCACGAGGGGGATCCAGCTCACCGTGCGCCACGACGAGCCGACCGAGGAGGGGGGCTGGCGCGCGGTGACCCGGCTGCCGGGTGGGCCTGGCATGCCCACCGCCTGCGGGGTTGGCAGCCTGAACCAGGTGTTCGGGGTGCTCGCAGCCTTCCGCCAAGCGGGCATCGGGGTGCCCGGCCAGATGTCGGTGGTGAGCTTCGACGAGGACGAATGCCTGGCGTTCCTGGAAGTCCCGGTGACCAGCGTGGCCATGCCACTCGCCGAGCTGGGGAGCGCCGCCGTGGACGCGCTGATCGCGCGGATCGAGCGGGAGCCGGTCAGCAACGTGATGGTCCGCCAGCCGATGAGCATGATCCTCCGGGACTCCGTGGCCCGCCCGCCCCGTCGGCGGTAAGCGCCCGCGGACGGGTGCTTGTTCTAGGGTGCCCGCGCGCGGAATACTCATCTCGTCCCAGCGCAGGAGGGGTGGCGGCCATGCCTGATTTCGAGCAATCCCAGGAGATCGACGCGGCACCGGATGCCGTATGGAGCCTCGTGTCGGATCCGGACCGCCTCGCGGACTGGGTCCCTACCACGACCGCCAGCCGCCCGGAGGGCCAGGATGCGGTCCACCTCGAGGGTGAGTCCCATGGCCACGACTACGACATCCGCAGCGGGTTCGTGACCGACGCCGCCGCGCGGCGGCTGTCCTGGGACAGCCCCAGGCTCAGCGGCTACCGGGGCGCGCTGCTGGTGGCCGGCCACCCAGGCGGCTCGCGGGTGACGGTCCAGGTGAGCATCCCCGACGACCTGGGCCGGGAAGGCGAGGAGATCACCCGGGGCCTGCGCGAGACCCTCAACCGGATCGCCCGCCTGGCCAAGCCCTGACCGCCGGCTTCACTATCGCGGACGATCCCTATCGGTTTCCGCGGGGTGATCGTCCGTGATCAAGGATTAGGGCTGAGCAGGCGGGAGGCGAAGGCCGCGCCAGGGCTGAGGCGAGCCAGGGAGCCGGTCAGTTCCGCCTCGGCGGCGCGCAGCCCGTCGGTGCCGAGGGCGGCGAGCCCGTCGAGGACGAACATCGCCGACGTGGTCGAGGAGGTGATCCGGGTGCGCACGCACTGCCGCCAGTTCCACCGCCGGCAGGTCACCCCGCGGTCGTCCCGCCAGATCACCTCACCGGGCTCGGGGTGCTCGACCACGGGCTGCCCGTCGGCGGAGGTGTCGAAGTCCTCGTCACCGGCCGCGCGGACCAGCCGGGCCGGCCCGGCGTAGCGGGCCAGGTCCTCGCCGCCGACCGGGAGCAGGCAGGCGATGGACACCGCGTTGTAGGCGTCGGTGATCCGGTCGATGCGCGGCAGGCCGGCGTCCACCCGGCGCAGCAGGGCCTCCACGCTCGGCCTGGTCCGCTGCGGCTTGGCACCGAATGCGCGGAACGCCTCCCGCCACTCGGCCACTTCGGGCAGTTCCTCGGGCCGCGAATCGCCCAGGTGCTTGCGGGCGCGGTCCTCGGCCGCCGTCAGCAGGGCATCGCTGGCGGCGTCGCTCGGCCCGGGGCGCAGGCCCTCCGCGACGATCAGCAGCGCGGCGTAGTCGGGCCGCAGTGCCTGTACCTCGCCGGCCACCCGCGCCTCGTCAAGCCACATCCTCGCCTCGCCTCCACGCCCGTGCCGGTCAGCGCATCTTAGGGCATGTCCCGCAAATCCCTAACCTGCTGCGCGTCCGCCGGACGGGCGCCTCGCGGCGTTGTCGTCGTCGCCCATAACTCCGCTATGGGCTCCTCCTCCGCCTTGCGATCCATCCCGCCGGACGGCCGCTCGCGACGGCAAAGATCTACGGGACACGCCCTAATGCGCTTCGGCGATGCGGTAGCCGACGCCGGGAGTGGTGATGATGATCGGCGGGTCGCCCAGCTTGCGCCGGAGGCGGCCGATGGTCACCGTGACCGTGTTGGTGAACGGGTCGGCCTGCTCGTCCCAGGCCTGTTCGAGCAGAGCCTCGGCGGACAGGAAGGCCGGCGTGGCGTGCAGCAGCGCTTCGAGGACGGCGAACTCTTTGACCGACAGTTCAAGCTGCCGCCCGTCGCGGGTCACCGTGCGCCTTAGCGGATCAAGCTCGATTCCCGCCGCGCGCAGGATCCGCCCCCGGGCCGAGGGCTGGCGCCGGGCCAGGGAGCGGATGCGCAGCACAAGCTCGGGGAAGTGAAACGGCTTGGCGAGGTAGTCGTCCGCGCCCAGGCCCAGGCCGCTGACCCGGTCGCCGGGGGAGCCGGCCGCGGTCAGCATGAGGACCATGACCCGGTTGTCCTGCCCGGTGATCATCTGGCAGAGGGTGTCGCCGTGAATGCCGGGCAGGTCCCGGTCGAGGACCACGATGTCGTAGGAGTTGACGTCGAGCTTGGCCGCGGCCTCCAGGCCGTCCCGGGCGGCGTCCACCGCCATGCCCTGATCCCGGAGCCCCTCGACCAGTACCTCGGCCAGCGACCGCGAGTCCTCCACCACCAGCACCCTCATGCCGGGACGCCCGCCGCGGTGAGTTCGCCGGCCGCCGCCAGCGGCAGCGCGATGCTGACCCGCAGCCCGCCCTCGGGCCGGGCCCGCAGGTCGAGAGTGCCGCCGTGGGCCGTCGCGATGGCCTCGACGATCGACAGCCCCAGCCCGGACCCGTGGTCCGACCCGGTCCGGTCCGCGCCGAGCCGGCGGAACGGCTGGGTCAGCTGGGATACCTGCTCCTGGTCGAGCACCTCCCCGCCGGTCTCCACCACCAAGTGCGCGTGGCGCCCGTCCGCCGCGGTGGTGACGCTGATCCAGCCGCCGACGCGGTTGTGCCCGATCGCGTTATCGAGCACGTTGTCCACCATCCGGCACACCAGCGCCTGGCTGCCCGCCACCCAGGTGCCGTCGTGGCCGGCCGCATGGTGCACGGTCAGCCGCCGATTGGAGATCGCGCTGGCCCGTACCGCAAGGGCCGCCGCGGTGATGTATTCCAGCGACAGCGTGGCCTGGCCGGGGAGATCGCCGTGCTGTGCCCGGGCGAGCGCCAGGAACCCGTCGAGCAGGCCGTCGACCCGGTCGAGTTCGCCGCGCAGCCGGTCCGCCAGGGCGACCGTCGGTGCGGGCACCGGCCCGGGCTTGGCCACCGCGACATCGACGCAGGCCCGCATGGTGGTCAGTGGGGTACGCAGCTCGTGCGAGGCGTTGGCGACGAACCGCCGCTGCGCGGCGAATGCCCCTTCCAGCCGGGCCAGCAGCCCGTCGATGGTGTCCGCGAGATCCTTCAACTCGTCCTCGGGACCGGTCATGGCCAGCCGTTCATGCAGGCTGTCCGCCGAGATCCGGCGGGTGGCCGTGGTCATCGCCCGCAGCGGGCGCAGCACCCGGCCGGCCACGAGCCAGCCCAGTACCAGCGACACCACGGTCATGACGCCCAGCGCGATCGCCGACCCGACCAGCAGGCCGTGCGAGACGCCCGAATGGAGCTGGGACTCCGCGCTCGCCAACTGGGCCTGCAACTGGTGGATCCGGGCCTGGTCCGCCTGCAGCGGGGACGACGAGGCCGGGTTCGCCGCCGCCACCGACACCCGGGACGACGACACGACCACGCCGCTGGCGATGGCCAGCAGCACCGCCCCGGACACCAGGAACAGGACGCCGTACAGGGCGGTCAGCCGCATCCGCACGGTGCGGCGCGGCAGCACGCCCGCCAGCAGCATTCTCATCACGCCTCCACGCCGGCCCGCGCTCCCGGGCGCAATAGCCGCCCGGCTTCCCAGGATGCCCGGCCGGGCCTAACAACGGAATAACAGCCCGCGTTCGGCCGGTGTTAGCGGCGCTGCCCTACAACCAGCACATGGACACAGCTATTGAAGTCGACGGACTGCGCAAGAGCTTCGGCCCGACCGTAGCCCTGGACGGCATGACGTTCACCATCCGGCCCGGCCAGGTCACCGGGTTCGTCGGCCCCAACGGGGCCGGCAAGACCACCACAATGCGGGTCATCCTCGGCCTGGATGCCCCAGACGCGGGTACCGCGCTGGTCGGCGGGCGCCGCTACGCCACGCTCCGGCACCCGCTGACCCACCTGGGATCGCTGCTGGACGCCAGCGCGTTGCAACCCAGCCGCACCGCCCGGAGTCACCTGCTCTGGCTGGCCCGGTCGCAGGGCCTGTCCCCCGCCCGGGTCGATGAGGTGATCGAGCAGTCCGGGCTGGACAAGGTGGCCCGGCGCCGGGCGGGCGGGTTCTCCCTGGGCATGCGGCAACGGCTGGGCATCGCCGCCGCCATGCTGGGCGACCCGCCGGTGCTGATGATGGACGAGCCGTTCAACGGGATGGATCCCGAGGGCATCGTCTGGATGCGCGGGTTCCTGCGGTCCCTGGCCGGCGCCGGGCGGGCGGTCCTGGTGTCCAGCCACCTGATGAGCGAGCTCGAGGACACCGCCGACCATCTGGTGATCGTCGGCCGGGGCAAGGTCATCGCCGATACCAGCGTGGCCGGGCTGCTCGCCGCCGCCTCCGGCGACCGCGCCCTGCTGCGCACCGCGGATCCGGACCGGGCGGCGATGGTGCTGGAGCACGCGGGGGCCTCCGTCACCGTCACCGGTGTTGGCCTGCTGACCGTCACCGGGCTGGACACCGGGCAGATTTCGACGCTGCTCGCCGGGCAGGTGGTGCCCTTCTCCGAACTGTCCGCGCACCGCGCCACGCTGGAAGAGGCTTACCTGGGCCTGACCCAGGATGCGGTCGAGTACCGGGCCGAGTACCCGGGGGGTTCCGGGCCACCGGGGTCTGGGGTGTCCCCAGGGGGCGGGGTGCCTCCTCGGGCTGGCACCACGGGGGCACGGCCATGACCGCAACGCAAGCACCTCCCCAGCACTCTGCGGTCGCCGAGCGGGACAGCTTCGCCTGCACCCTCCGCGCCGAGTGGACCAAGTTCCGCACCGTGCGCGGCTGGGTCATCGGCCTGACCGTCGCCGCCCTAGTCACTGTGCTGGTCGGGCTGCTGTCCGCAGCCGGCAGCATGAGCTCGTGCAACGGCAGGCCGTGCCACTTCCGGTACCCGGTGGGCCCGGGCGGCGAGGCGGTGACCGACACCTTCTACTTCGTGCACCGGCCACTGGTCGGCAACGGCACCATCACCGCGCAGGTGACCTCGCTGACCGGCCTGCTGCCGACCGCGACCAGCGGCCGCGTCCGGGCCGGGCAGAGCCCGCAATCGGGCATGCGCCCCGGCCTGGAGCCATGGTCCAAGGGCGGCCTGATCGTCAAGGCGAACACCACTCAGGGATCCGCCTACGCGGCGGTCATGGTCACCGGCGGCCACGGCGTGCGGATGCAGTACGACTACACCCAGGACATTGCCGGGCCGCCGGGCCGGCCGACCCCGGCGTCGCCCCGGTGGCTGCGCCTCACCCGGGCCGGCGACATGATCACCGGCTACGCCTCCACCGACGGGACGCACTGGACCGAGGTTGGCACCGCGACGCTGCCCGGGCTCCCGGCCACCGTCCAGGTCGGGCTGTTCGCCACCTCCCCAGCCCTCACCGTGACCACGGCCCAGGGCCTGCTGGGCACCAGTGGCACCGGCGGCCCCACGCTAGCCAGCACCGCCTTCGGCCAGGTCAGGCTGCGCGGCGCCGCACCCGCCGCCTGGACCGGCACCCAGCTCGGCACCGGCACCGTGGATGTG
>Ga0075434_100004278_pt1 | contig 12813 bp, 11 predicted proteins | sample RhiMethybrSRZTD3_FD_75298 | JGI IMG/M metagenome (GOLD analysis project Ga0075434, IMG submission 75298) | Populus rhizosphere microbial communities from Tennessee, USA - Rhizosphere MetaG P. TD hybrid SRZTD3 | ecosystem: Host-associated > Plants > Roots > Rhizosphere > Soil | place: USA... | reverse complement strand
GACGATCATCCCGACCGAGCGGCTGCAGGAAGAGGACAACGTGCTGGCGCACATCCGCGCCGGTCTGCCGGTCGAGCACTTCGAGACCGTGAGACTGCACAAGCACGGTCGGCTCATCGACATCTCGCTGACGGTCTCGCCGATTCGCGACGGCGGCGGCAGCATCGTCGGCGCGTCGAAGATCGCGCGCGAGATCACGGAGCACAAGCGGCTCATCGAAGCGCAGCGGCTCGCCGCGGCCATGGAGGAAGCGGCGAAGCGTCAGCTGCTCGAAGCGGAAAATCGGCGCGTGCGGGAGGCGAACCGGCTCAAAGGGGAGTTCGTCGCGAACATGTCGCACGAGCTGCGCACGCCGCTCAATTCGATCATCGGCTTTGCCGAGCTCATCGCCGACGAGCGTCTCGGACCGGTCGGCGCGCGCTACCCCGAGTTCGCGCGCACGATGCTGAACAGCGCGCAGCATCTGCTGCGGCTGATCAACGACATCCTCGATCTCGCCAAGGTCGAATCGGGAAAAATCGAGCTCGATCCTCAGCGCGTCGTCGTGCGCGATCTGATCGAGGACGTGACGTCGATCATCAAAGGCATCGCCAAGGAACGAAAGATCAGCATCGCGATCGACGTCGATCCGTCGATCGACGTGCTCCATCTCGATCCGATCCGCCTGAAGCAGGTCCTCTACAACTACCTCTCGAACGCGATCAAGTTCTCGCGCGACGGCGCCCAGGTGATCCTGCGCGTGAGGCCGGACGGAGCGGAACACTTCCGGATCGAAGTGCAGGACTTCGGCATCGGCATCAGACCGGAGGATTTCGATCGACTCTTCGTCGAATTTCAGCAGCTCGACGCGACGTCGTCGAAGCAGTTTCAGGGAACCGGACTCGGTCTGGCGCTCACCAAACGCGTCATCGAAGCGCAGGGCGGAACCGTCGGCGTGGAGAGCGAGCCCGGCGCGGGCAGCACCTTCTTCGCGACGCTGCCGAGGAACGTCACCGCGCGATCGGCGAACCTGACGTCCTCGAGCAGCCGTACGAAAAGCGCCGTGGCGGAGAGCGCCGAACGGGACCGGTGATCGAGAACCAGCGCGTTTTCCAGATTGATGTAGCGCGGGGCCGCGCGACACGCATCGGGAAACTGCACTAGCCGCGCGGCAGGTGCCGCCGCACGATGCTCGGAAGCTCGCGAGTACTCACCGGTTTCGCGACGAACTCCACGAATCCGATCTCGCGCGCGCGTTCTTCGTCTCCCTCGCGGCCGTACGCGGTGAGCGCGATGACCGGGATGTGACCGGTCGCCATGTTGCGTTTCAGCCGATTCGTCAGCTCCCATCCGTCCATGCCCGGCAGCTGAATGTCCATCAGGATCAGCGACGGATCGCAATCCTTCAGCACTTCGAACGCGGATATCGCGTCCTTCGCCGTCCGCACCTCGAACCCTTCGGATTCGAGCAGAGCTTGTGCGAGGGCGAGATTCGCCGGCTCGTCGTCTACGACGAGGATGAGATGAGAGCGGCCGCCGGTGCGCGGATTGGTCGGCCCGGGGATGCCGGACCTTCTCGACGTGTCGCTGCCGTCGAACGCGGGCGCCGCGGGGGACCAACCGTCGATGACGTTGTGTGAAAGCATGTCGTCGCCGCAGAAAAAGTCGCCGAGATTGACCCGACATCGTAATGCGCTGCAGCGCGCTGATGCAATCCCGGCGCGCGGCGCAAACGCGTACCGCCGAGCTCGAACGTACGCGGCGGGCGTGGTAGCGTCGCCTCCATGGTGAATTGGATGCTGCGAGCCGTCACCCTCATGCTGCTGTGTGCCGCAACGAGAGTCGATGCGGCCACGCTCTTCACCGACAATTTCAACGGCACCGCCTATCGGTGGACGCCGTCGTCGGGCATCTGGTCCGTGTGCCTGCCTCCAGCCGCCTCGAGCTATCGCTATTGCCAGAGCGATCCGAACTTCACGCCGCCGATGTCGTTCGCCGGCGATCTCACGTGGGCCGACTACTCCGTGCAGGTGACAGCCAACCTGAACGACGACGTGAAAGGGCGGGTTGCGGTGCTCGGCCGCGTGCGGGACAAGTATCACTTCTACGAGCTGCGGCTCGAGAAGGATTCCACCGGCGTCAAGCGTTGGTGGATCTACAAATGCGTCAGCAACACGTTCACCGCGCTCGCGTCGGGACCGTACGAGTATCAGCGGTGGACCGATTACGTGCTGAAGCTGACGATGGTCGACGCCACGCTCACCGCGTCGATCTCATCGGACGGCGGCATCACGTTCCTCACGCTCGGGAGGGCAACCGACGCCCAGTATCGCGTCGGCAAGATAGGACTGAAAACCAAGTCGACCGCAGCATCGTTCGACTCGGTGACGGTGTTATCGCTCCCGTCGAAGATGCCGCCCAACACGCACCGCTTCGGGCACGTCGTGCTGATGACGCTCGAGAACCACAGCATCGATCAGGTGATGGGGAGCCCCTACCTGCCGTATTTCAACGGGCTGGCGTCGCAGTACGGTCTCGCGCGGAACTTCTGGGCGAACATCCACTCCTCGCAGCCGAACTACTTCGTGTGGACGACCGGCAGGTTCTTCATGCAGATGACGCCGATTCCGTCCGGCACGAACAACGTCGTGAAGGCGTTGACCAACGCCGGCAAGTCCTGGCGCGCGTACTACGACGATGCGACGAGCAACGTGAATGTCTTTCAGTACCTGCCCGAGGTCGCGAGCAATCCGGCGCAGCTCGCGAAGGTGGTTCCGATCACGCCGAATTTCCTGAACGACGTTCGGGCGAACACGCTGCCCCGCTACTCGATCATCCATGGGTTGATGACCGACAATGGCCACTCGTGCCGCGGCGTGCAGCCGTGCCTGATGAACGTGGACAACTGGCTGCTGACCCATATGGGACCGTACATCGCGAGCCCTGGCTTCACCGCCAATCACGACCTGCTCATCATCGCGTGGGACGAAGGCGATCTTCTCGACAACGCGTGCAGCACGGGACCGACGACGATTCTCATGACGCCGGACATCGCGAAAGCGGGCGGATGGACGTGCGGCGGCCATACCGTGTTCCTCGTCATCAGCCCGGACGCGAAGCCGGGATACGTGTCGACGACGATCTTTCACGACGAAGCAATCCTTCGTGTCATGCTGGAGGGACTGGGCATCACGACGAACCTGCCCGGCGCCGCGGCATTTGCGCCGAACATGAACGAGTTCTTCAGATAGAATTTCTTTTTCCGCCATGCTCGCCACCCGATACGAAGCGCCACGCTCGCTCGCTCAAGCCATCGCGTCGATCGCCGCGGATCCGAGCGCGCGGGTCTTCGCCGGCGGGACGGATCTGCTCGTGCAGTTCCGCACCGGCCTGAAGCCGCCAACGGCGTTCGTCGATCTGAAGCAGATCCCGGAGCTCGTTGGCATCACCATCGATGCCTCCGGCCTGCGGCTCGGCGCGGCAACCGCCGCCGCGGACGTCGTCGAGCACGCCGATGTGCGGCGACTCTGGCCGGGACTCGCGGAAGCGGTGCACCTGATTGGTTCGACGCAGATTCAGGGACGCGCGAGCGTCGGCGGCAACCTGTGCAACGCCTCGCCCGCCGCCGACACGACGTGCGCGCTCATCGTCAACCAGGCGCGCTGCATCATCGCCGGTCCGGGCGGCGAACGCAGCGTGCCGGTCGAACAGTTCTGCACCGCGCCGGGCCGGACGGTTCTCCAGCGCGGCGAGCTGCTCGTGGCGCTGCAGGTTCCTCGGCCTGCGCCGCGCACGGCCGATGCGTACTTGCGCCTCATCCCGCGCACGGAGATGGACATCGCGGTCGCGGGCGCGGGCGTCTCGATCACGCTCGACGCGGCCGGCGTATGCACCGCCGCACGCGTCGCCATCGGTGCGGTCGCGCCGACGGCGCTCGTCGTGGCCGAGGCGGCGCAGGCGCTCATCGGCTCGACGCTCGACGCGCCGGCGCTCGATCGCGCGGCCCGTGCGGCGAGCGCGGCCGCACGGCCGATCGACGACAAGCGCGGCACGGTCGAATACCGGCGCGCGGTCGCCGGCGTGCTCACGAAACGCGCGGCCGCGATCGCCGCGGATCGCGCGAGGACCCGCTGACATGTCGAAGCTGCACGTGACGTCGATCATCAACGGCGAGCCGGTGGAGTTCCTGTGCGAACCGCACGAGAGCCTGCTCGACGCGCTGCGCAACGCCGTCGGTCTCACCGGCACGAAAGAAGGCTGCGCGACCGGGGACTGCGGCGCATGCTCCGTCATTCTCGGCGGCCGGCTCGTCCCGTCGTGCCTCGTGCTCGCCGCGGAAGCCGAAGGCCAGACCGTCACGACGATCGAGGGGATCGCCGACGGGGAGCGGCTGCATCCGCTGCAGCAGAAATTTCTCGAACACGCGGCGCTGCAGTGCGGCGTCTGCACGCCCGGTTTCATCGTCGCCGCGAAAGCACTGCTCGACGCGAACCCGAATCCGACCGAAGGCGAGACGCGGTACTGGCTTGCCGGCAATCTGTGCCGGTGCACCGGCTACGACAAGATCATCCGCGCGGTGCTCGACGCCGCCGCGGAGAAGCATCCCAAGGTGAGCGCATGAGCACTCGCACCTTCGAACACGTCGGCACCCGTCCGATCCGTCACGACGGCGTCGACAAAGTGACCGGCCGGGCCGCGTACGGCGCGGACATCAGTCTGCCCGGCATGCTGCACGGCGCGGTGTTGCGCAGCCCGCACGCGCACGCGCGAATCGTGTCGATCGATACGAGCGCGGCGGCCCGCCTTCCCGGTGTGAAGGCGGTCATCACCGGCGCAGACATCCCGCCGAACTCCGCGAAGCTCATGCTCGGCGGCGAAGCGGCGCTCGATCTGCACGACATGGGCGACAACCTGCTCGCGCACGACAAGGCGCTGTACCACGGCCACGCGATTGCCGCCGTCGCCGCGACCTCGCTCGACATCGCGCGGGAAGCGCTCGCGCGCATCGAGGTGGTGTACGAGCCGCTTCCGCCGATCACGAGCGTCGACGCGGCGATGGCCGACGGCGCCGCGCTGCTGCACGACAAGTACAAGCGGAATATCGCGAATCGCATGGAATTCAAGCGCGGCGACGCCGACAAGGCGTTCGCGGACGCCGATGTCGTCGTCGACCGCGAGTTCCGCACGCCGATGGTGCATCAGGGCTACATCGAGCCGCACGCGTGTCTCGCGCGCACGGGCGAGGATGGACGCGCCGTGGTGTGGTGCACGACGCAGGGACCATTCGTCGTGCGCGACGCCTCCGCCGCCATCCTCGGCATGGATCCGGCGCACATCAAAGTGATTCCGACCGAAATCGGCGGAGGGTTCGGCGGAAAGATTGTCGTGTATCTCGAACCGCTCGCCATCGTGCTGTCGCGCAAGACGAATCGTCCGGTGAAGATGGTCATGTCGCGCGACGAGGTCTTTCGCGCGACCGGACCGACGTCGGGATCGAAAGTGCGCGTGAAGCTCGGCGCCACGCGCGATGGCGCTCTGGTCGCCGCGCGCGTGTCGCTGTGGTACGAAGCGGGCGCGTACAAAGGCTCGCCTGCCGGCGCGGGCGCGATGTGCGCGATCGCGCCGTACAAGATCCCGAACTTCTTCATCGAAGCGCACGACGTCGTCGTCAATAAGCCGAAGGTGGCCGCGTATCGCGCGCCGGGATCGCCGATTGCGATGTTCGCCACCGAATCGGCAATCGACGACGTCGCGCGGCAGCTCGGGATGGATCCGATCGAAATCCGGATGAAGAACGCGGCAGCCGAAGGCGATCAGGCGTCGTACGGACCGAAATACGGACCGATCGGATTCAAGCAGGTGCTCGAGGCTGCGAAGAACAGCGCGCACTGGAAATCACCGCGCCAGGCGAATCTTGGACGCGGCTTCGCGTGCGGCTTCTGGTTCAACGCCGGCATGAGCTCGAGCGCAACCGTCACGTTGAATCCGGACGGCAGCGCCGCGGTGGTCACCGGCAACCCCGACATCGGCGGCACGCGCGCGGCGCAGGCGTTGATGGTGGCCGAGGAGCTCGGCATCCCGGTGGAACGGGTGCGGCCGATTGTGGCCGACACCGACAGCGCCGGCCACAGCGACGTCACCGGCGGCAGCCGCGTGTGCTACGCGACCGGCATGGCGGTGATTCGCGCGGCGGAGGACGTGCGCGATCAGCTGCGCGCACGCGCCGCGAAAATCTGGAACGTCGATATCGCCGACGTCGGCTGGGAACGCGGCAAGGCCGTGCCGTTGAACGGCGCGGCAAAGGATCAGCAGCCGCTGACCGTCGTGCAAATCGCTGCGCAGATGCCGCACACCGGCGGACCCGTCGTCGGCCGCGCCGCCGTGAACCCGCCGATGGCCGGACCGGGATTCGGCGCGCACATCTGCGATCTCGAAGTGGACAAGGAAACGGGCCGCAGCACGGTCGTCCGCTACACAGCCGTCCAGGACGTCGGCAAGGCGGTTCATCCGAGCTACGTCGAGGGACAGATGCAGGGCGGCGTCGCTCAGGGAATCGGATGGGCGTTGAACGAAGAGTACGTGTTCGACGCGAACGGCGTCATGGAGAACGCCGGATTCCTCGACTACCGGATGCCGGTGGCCTCCGATCTGCCGATGATCGAAACGGTGATCGTCGAGGTGCCGAACCCGCTGCATCCGTACGGCGTGCGCGGCGTCGGCGAAACGCCAATCGTGCCGCCGCTCGCGGCGGTCGCCAACGCCATGCGCGACGCCACCGGCGTCCGGTTCACGGAGTTGCCGCTGTCGCCGCCGCGCGTGCTGCGCGGACTGACCGCTGATTGACCGCCGTGGCCATCGTCCACCTGCCCAGCGGCTGGACGCGGTTCACCGACGGCATCGACGAGATCGCCATCGACGCGCCGCGCGTTCGCGAGCTGTTCGTCGCGCTCGCCGAGCGCTTCCCGGCGCTCGGCGAACAGCTCGATCAGATCGCGGTCGCGATCGACGGACACATCTACCATCACGCGCGGTACGAACCGCTTCGATCCGACAGCGACGTCTACCTGCTTCCGCCGGTCGCAGGCGGCTGACGACCGGCATTGGACCCGGAGATCGCCGATGTCGCCGTCGTCGGCGCCGGCGCCGCCGGTCTCGCAACGGCGATCTTCGCGCGCCGCGCGTCGCGATCCCTGTCCGTCGTCGTGCTCGACGGCGCGAAAAAACCGGGCGCGAAGATTCTCGTCAGCGGCGGATCGCGCTGCAACGTCACGAATACCGTCGTCACCGAACGCGATTTCTGGGGCGGACGCTCGACGATCGTCCGTCGCGTGCTGCGCGCGTTTCCGGTGGACGAGACGATCGCGTTCTTTCGCGAGCTTGGCGTCTCGCTTCACGAAGAAGCGGACGGGAAGCTGTTTCCCGATACGAACCGCGCGCGCGACGTGCTCGACGCGCTGCTGACTGAAACAGCCACGTGCGGCGCCACGCTCATGGCCGACACCCGCGTGCTCGATGTCGCGCGCGACGATGGCGGGTTCCACGTCATCTGTTCGCACGGCGACATCCACGCGCGCGCCGTCGTGCTCGCCACGGGCGGACAATCGCTGCCGAAGAGCGGCAGCGACGGCGCCGGCTACCGCATCGCGGAGCGCCTCGGCCACACGATCGTGCGCACCACCCCCGCACTCGCGCCGCTCGTCCTCGACGCGGCCGATCGATTCCACCACGACCTGTCCGGCGCGTCGCAGGACGTCGAGATCGCTTTGTGGATCGACGGATCGATCGCGGTGAGGATTACAGGATCGATGTTGTGGACACATTTCGGCGTCAGCGGTCCCGCGGCGCTGAACGCATCACGGCACTGGGCACGCGCACGGACGGAAGGACGCGACGTTCGCGTGTCGGTCAGCTTCTGCCCCGGCCGATCGTTCGCGGACGTCGAAGGCGACTGGCAGCGGCAGTCGAAGGAACATCCGAAGGCAACAGTCGGTGCGACGCTCGCGTCGGTGACGCCAGGCGTGCCGGCGTCGGTGACAGCCGCGATCCTCGCGCGGCTGCAGATCGACGGCGTCACGGCGGCCGCGCAGTTCACGCGCGACGACCGCCGCCGATTGATCCACGCACTCACCGCCTGGCCGCTCGGCGTCGTCGACACGCGCGGCTACAATTACGCCGAGGCGACGGCCGGCGGCGTCGCGCTCGACGAGATCGATCCGTCGACGATGGAATCGCGTGTATGTCCCGGATTGTATCTGGTCGGCGAGATCCTCGATGTTGACGGACGCATCGGCGGCTTCAACTTCCAGTGGGCGTGGTCAACGGCGTTCGTCGCCGCGCGAGGAATCCGGAGTACGAATTCTGAATTCTGAATTCCAAATTCTGAATTACGCGCATGCCGCGAGCGCACTGCGTCATTGACAGTCGCAGTGCGCGACGCTACCCTCCGCAGTATGCGGCGTCCCTTTCTTTTCTGGGGCTTCAAATCGACGCAGCAGCTGTTCGAGGAGAGCCTTGGCGCACTCGAGCGCGATGTGCTCGCGATCGTCTGGGCGCGCGGCGATACCACCGTCCGCGAAGCGTGCGCGCAGCTCGATTCCTCCGTTGCGTACACCACCGTGATGACCACGATGGACCGTCTGTTCAAGAAGGGGCTGCTCGGCCGGCGCAAAGCGGGGCGTGCGTTCGTCTACTACGCGGCCGCCACGCGCGAGGAGCTCGAGGGCTCGCTCGCCGCCGACGTGGTGCACAGTCTGCTCGAGCGGAACGGGCAGGAGCCGCTGCCGATTCTGTCATCGCTCGTCGACGCGGTCTCGGACCGCGACCGCGCGCTGCTCGACGATCTCGAACGTCTCATTCGCGAAAAACGCCGAACCACTGCGGAGCGGAAACCCCGATGACCGACTACATGCTGCACGGCACGACGCTGACGCTCGTCTGGTTCGCGGTCGTCAACGTCGCCGCTGCCGGTGCCGTCGCGTGGATCGCGCGGCGCGTCGCCCGCGTCGAATCGCCGTCGTTCTGGTTCGCGCTGCGGATGCTGCCCGCGATTTCGGCGGCGCTGTTTGCGATCGCCGTGTTCGTGCCGTCGTACTCGCGGTACGAACCGCTGGAATCGTCCGAAGGGTTCAACGTCACGCTGACGCTGTGCGCGTCGGCGGTGCTCGCGATGTGTCTCTCCGCGGCGATACGCGCCGCGCGGGCGTGGTCGCGTGCCGCGGCGCGCGTCACGATGTGGATGCAATCGGCGCAGCCGCTCGGACTCACGTGCGGCGCGATGCCGGCGTACGTCGTCGACGCGGACGCGCCGGTGATGGCGCTCGCGGGCGTGTTCCGGCCGCGGCTGCTCGTGAGCCGCACCCTCGTCGGCGCGTTCACGCACGAGGAGCTCTCGGCGAGCCTCGCGCACGAAGTCGGGCATCGCCGCTCGTGGGACAACTTGAAGCGGCTCGTCATGTGCGGCGCGCCCGACGCGCTGCTGTTCGCGCCGGCGGGGCGATTCATCGAGCAGCGCTGGGCCTCGGCGGCCGAGCGCGCCGCCGATCGCATGGACGGCGACGACAGTCCATCGGCGCGCTGCGCCCTCGCATCCGCGCTCGTCAAGGTGGCGCGGCTCCGGTCCCTGCAGCCGACCGCGGGCGAACCGATCAGCACGCTCATCGGCGGCGGCGAGATCGCGTCACGCGTGGAACGCCTGCTCGACGATGCGCCGGCAGTCGACCGCTGCCGCAGTTGGTGGCCCGCTGCGCTCGCATGCGTCGCAGCCGTGGCGGTCTTGGCCGCCAGTTACGGACCGATCCTCCGCGAAGTGCACGCGATCACCGAGACGCTCGTCCGCACCGTTCCCTGAACGCTGGCTCTGGCGGCGCGCCGATGTACGCTATCAGCCAGCATGTCGATCCTCCTGTTCGCGATTATCGCGCTGCTGATGGCGACCGATCTCACGATCGAGTTCCGCCGCGGCGTCCCGCTCGGACTGCAGACCTTCGAGCTCCTCATCTTCCTGTCCGCGCTCGCGGGCATCGCGTTCCACTGGTGGCAGATGGTGGCGGCGCGGCGCCATTCCGAGGACCTCGACCGCGAGCTCGCGCTCGCCCGCGCCGAGGTGGCGCGCTCCACCGAGGACGCCGCACGCTGGAAGCGCGAGGCCGCCGACGTCCTGCAGGGATTCGGCGCCGCGATCGATCGCCAGTTCGATCGCTGGGGGCTGACGCCCGCGGAGCGCGAGGTCGCGCTGCTCCAACTCAAGGGACTCCGGCATAAGGAAATCGCGGTGATGCGGCAGACGAGCGAGAGGACTGTCCGCCAGCAGGCGCTGTCGATCTATCGCAAGTCGGGCCTCACCGGCCGCTCCGACCTCGCCGCATTCTTCCTCGAAGACGTGCTGCTCCCCACGAGTACGTCATCTGGCGTACGCGCATCCAGCACTTGAACGATGGTGTCTGGCCGCTTCCTTCAGTAGCCTTGACACGGCTATTGGAGATGAGCGCGTTGCAAAATCTGTAGGGCGAGGCGTTCAGCCTCGCCTTGGCGCCCTGAAAGGGCCGCCCTACGTCGATTTTGCACGCGCTCCTAAGGAGCGCATATGCGTCATGCAGCCGTGTGGACGTTCGCGGCCTTCGCCGCAGCCGGGCCTCTCTTCGCGCAGGACGGTCCGTACAAGTTTGCGCGCGAGATTCCCATCGGCGGCGAAGGCGGATGGGATTACCTGTCGGTCGACGCCGGCGCGCACCGCCTCTACGTCACCCACGGCACGAAGGTAGTCGTCGTCGACACGCAGCTCAACAAGGTCGCCGGTGAAATCGCCGACACGCCCGGCGTGCACGGCTTCGCGATTGCCGCTGATCTCGGCCGCGGCTTCTCGAGCAACGGCCGCGAGAACAAGGCGAGCATCGTCGATCTCAAAACGCTGAAAACGATCCAGAAGGTCGACACCGGCGAGAATCCCGACGCCATCCTGTACGAACCTTCACGGCACGAGGTGTACACGATGAACGGCCGCGGCAAGTCGGCCACCGTCTTCGATGCGCAGAGCGGCAAGGTGGTCGCGACGATCCCGCTCGAGGGCAAGCCGGAGTTCGCACAGGCCGACGGCGCGGCGGGCAAAGTGTTCGTCAACATCGAGGACATGAACGCGATCAAGGTGATCGACACGGCGACGCACAAGGTCACGGCAACGTGGCCGATTGCGCCGGGCGACTCGGCCTCGGGGATGGCATTCGACGCCGCGAATCATCGTCTCTTCATCGGTTGCGACAACAAACTGATGCTGATGATCGACAGCACGAACGGAAGCGTCGTCTACAGCGTGCCGATCGGCGGGGGCGTCGATTCGAACTGGTTCGATCCGCAGACGAAGTTCGCGTTCAGCTCGAACGGCGAGTCCGGCACGATCACCATCGCGCATGAAGAGTCGCCGTCGCTCCTCAAGATCGTCCAGACACTGAAGACCCATCGCGGCGGACGGACGATGGCGCTCGATCCCGTGACGCATACCATCTACGTGTCTGCGACCGAGTACGAGCAACAGGCAGCAGGATCGAAGGAGCGGCCGAAACCGGTGGCCGGCACGTTCAAGGTGCTCGTCTACCAGATGACGAAGTGAGCGCGGTGATGATGCGTCGTCTCGTTCTGTTGTTCGGCATCATGACTGGTGCGGCTGGGCGGGCGTCCGCGCAGCCTCCGCCGGCTGTTCCACCAGCGCAGCCGGCCGCGCCGCTCACGCTGCAGGCGGCGATCGATCAGGCTCGAGCGAACAATCAGGTATTCCGGCAGGCGGTGCTCGCGGCGGACCTCGCGACCGAGGACCGCAAGCAGGCAAAGGCCGCGCTGCTGCCGACGCTCGCTGAGTTCAATCAGTACATCTACACGCAGCCGAATGGAACGTCGTCCGGCGTGTTCGTCGCGAACGATGGTCCGAACGTCTACAACATGTGGGGGACGATCCACGGCGACATCTACGCGCCCGGCAAGTGGGCCGAGTACCGCGCCGCTGCGGCGGCTGAAGCGGCCGCGCGCGCCCGCGCCGACGTCGCGACGCGCGGCCTCGTGGCGACCGTCGTTCAGAATTTCTACACCGCCCTGGCGGCGACGCGGAAGCTGGCGAGCGCGCAGCAGGGCCTGCAGGAGGCGCGGCAGTTTCTCGACATCACGCAGCGCCAGGAAGCCGGCGGCGAAGTCGCGCACGCCGACGTCGTCAAGGCGCAGATTCAGGTGGCGCAGCGCGAACGCGAGGCGCAGGACGCGGAGCTCGCGGCGCTGCGCGCGCGGCTCGGATTGTCCGTGCTGATCTTTCCCGACTACCGCGAGGAGTTCCCCATCGCCGACGATCTGCAGGAGGTTGCGGCGCTGCCGCCGCTCGAACAGGTGACGTCGGCGGCCACCGGATACAGTCCCGACGTGCACGCGGCCGAAGCGGCCGTCCAGCTGGGCGTCGCCGACATCGGCGTCGCACGCGGCGGACTGCTGCCGTCGCTGTCGTTCGACTATTGGTACGGCATAAACGCGAACCAGTTCGCGATCTACAACCCTGAAGGCCAGCGGCTGCTCGGCAACGTCGCCCAGCTGCAGCTCACCGTTCCGCTGTGGACGTGGGGCGCGGCGCAGAGCAAGCTGCGTCAGGCCGAACTGCGCGTCGATCAGGCGCGCGGTGAGCTGACGCTGGCCCAGCGGCAGCTCCGCGCAAACATCGCCACGTTTTATCGCGAAGCGCAGATCGCGCGCGAGCAGGCCGCCTCGCTCCGGCAGTCGCTCGACCTGGCTGGCGAAAGCCTGCGCCTCACGCTGCTGCGCTACCAGGCCGGCGAGGTGACGGTCCTCGAAGTCGTGGACGCGCAG
>Ga0075434_100004277_pt1 | contig 12813 bp, 11 predicted proteins | sample RhiMethybrSRZTD3_FD_75298 | JGI IMG/M metagenome (GOLD analysis project Ga0075434, IMG submission 75298) | Populus rhizosphere microbial communities from Tennessee, USA - Rhizosphere MetaG P. TD hybrid SRZTD3 | ecosystem: Host-associated > Plants > Roots > Rhizosphere > Soil | place: USA... | reverse complement strand
AGCAAGCCGGTTATCGGTCTGACCATGCGCGACCACGGGCCACGACAGAAGGGCGATGAGTACGCATGTCGTTCGACGGACGTTCGCCATCGAGGACTCCTGACCTAACTCGACCGATGAAGCAGCCGACAATCGGTCGATTCATTTGACCCTATTGTTTTGGCGTTGTTTCGAGCTGAAGTCCGAGCACCATTGAACCGGCAGACTCTCGGATTGTCACACCAGCCACGGCAAGTTGTCGCCACACTTCAAAGTTCAGATCGCTTTTGAACGTTCCGGCAGTCCCGAGGTGCTCGAGGCTCCACACTTGGAGCTGAAACCGAAGCGCAGCCAGCCCTGCCTCCACAAACTCCACTTCTGGTGGCGGATCGGTCAAGACGTCGGGGTGACGGGCTGCCGCTGCGAGGAGCACTTGACGCACGAGCTCGGGATCTGACGTGTGGGCCACATGGAAGGGCAGCAAGTATGCGGTCAGTCGGGCAGGTCTGCTCCAGTTGGTCACTCGCTCAGAGATCAACTGCGAGTTCGGCACGATAATCGCGACACTCTCGTCGGTAACGATGGTCGTTGCGCGTGCGCCGATCTCGCGGACTTCGCCCGCAACACCGCCGATTTCCACGCGATCTCCGATCTTCAGTGGGCGCTCGAGCAACAGGATGAGACCGCTGAAGAAGTTGCTCGCAATATTTTGCAGCCCGAACCCAAGTCCGACTCCAATCGCGCCAACAAGCACATTGAGCGAGGTGAGGTCGATACCGGCGCTCTGCAGAATCACGAGCGCACCGAGGCTGATGATGACATAGCGCGCGATGGTTCCAAGCGCTTCGCGCAATCCTACGTCCACGCCGCGGTGGGCCAATACGCTGTCGACCAGCCAACGCGTCAGACGACGAGTGCCCCAGACAAGCGCCGATGTCAGCGTGATGACAGTGAGCAGCCGGAGTGGTGTGAACTCGCTGCCCGCGATCCCGGCGCGCAGGAATCTGTCGATGCGGTCCCACAATTCGGCGAAGGTTTGCATCGAGGGATCTTAACGCCCGCGAATGCCACACCTTCCTCTTCTGAAGGCCAGCTTCAGCTCAGCAAGAATTTGCTAGCCCGCCAACCACGACGACTCACGACCCTGACTCATCAGGCGCTGGCACTGGCGGCATGCGATCTGCTTCGTCCTCGGTCGATTGATGAGTAAAGGAGACGAGACCATGGCTGTGATTGTCAGATTTCGGGCGATCGTCGTCGGTCTTGCGATCATCGTCGCCGGTTGCTCAACACCACCCAACGCCGATGTGGATGCCGCCAAGACCGCCGTCGACAAGGCGGCGACCGAAGGCGCCGATCGATATGCACCGCAGTCGTTGGAGTCTGCGAAGGCTGCGCGGGCCTCGCTCGACGCCGAGCTGAAGGTCCAAGAGGTCAAATGGTTGAAATCTTATGACAAGGCGAAGGAGCTCGCGGTCGCTGCAAAAGCTGCAGGCGACAAGGCGGCGGCCGATGCTGTCGCCGGCAAGGCGAAGGCCGATGCCGTCGCGGCTAAAGCGAAGGCCGACGCGGCCGCCGCCAGGGCAAAAGCGAAGATCGCACTGGTCCGCGTGGGCGGTCAGATCAAACCACCCACGAAAATCAAAGACGTGAAGCCGATTTACCCAGCCATCGCGCAATCGGCGGGTGTCACCGGGACCGTCACAATCGAAGCGACGATTGGAGAAGATGGCAAGGTCTCAGATGCGAAGGTCGTGCGATCGGTCGCTTTGCTCGATCAGGCCGCGCTTGACGCCGTACGGCAGTGGGAGTACATGCCCACGCTGCTGAACGGCGTGCCGGTGCCGGTTCTCACGACCATCACCGTTAATTTCACACGGTAGCAGGGCGGTGTCGCTTCGGCGTTAAGCGGTGACGAGTTGCCACACCGACGCGATACATCGCACTGGGCGAGGCGTCGGTGTTCTCCACCCCCTCCTGCAGGTCCGGATTTCCGCGCGAAGTGGAAGTGGCTTGCCAACCGAAGCTCACGTGAGCAGCAGCAGATTCACCGACGGGTGATGTGCGAGGTGCGCGAGCATGTAACCAACCCACGCCGCGGGAATCAGCGTGAAACAGCGACGACGAACTCGGCGGCAAATCGAAGGAGAAAACAGCCATGCGAACGATTGGTGTTGTGACCTGCGCGCTGGTGATCGCGTCGACGCTAGATATGCCCACAAGTGCCCAGGTGCTCGACTTCGTCACCATTGACATCCCTGGGGCCTCATCCACCGCGGCCCAGGGTATCAATCCTCGCGGTGACATCGTTGGGACGTACTCTGTCGGGGGCATCACCCACGGGTTCCTGGCCCGATAGCGCACGGTCATGGTGGCCGCCGACGTCCACTCAGCCCGTTGACGTTGAATCCGCCGCCGACGCGCCCTCGACGATGGTCATGTGAGAGGCCGATGTTCCATCGAAGGCGAAGCTTCTCGTCGAGTCAGTATGAACCAACGCGCAATGACCACCCGCGACAAGGACTGGCGTCCTCGCCGTTACTTTGAAAAGCTGCGCAAGTACGCGCGATTGGAGACGGTGAACATCGGCACCGTGTGGCTATGATCGAAGGCGGTGACCACACACGGCCGCTCGAACGCTGACGCAGCGATGAGCTTGCCGTTTCGCGACACGATACGCCCTCTCGTCATCGCGCCAGCAGCCGCACTCACCGTACTCGGCGCCTACATGGTCCTTGTGAAGCACGTTGGGCCGTATCTGTTCATCATGCTTTTGATTGCGGCTCCATTTGCCTACGCGGCGGAAATCCTGTTCGTCATGCCGCTACTCTGGTTGTGGCCCGCCATGCGTCGTCCGAGCTTCGCCGTGGGTGCTGTCTGGGGAGCGTTGGCAGCTTGGGGCTTCCTGTTGATGCTTGAAACGACGGCCCGTTTTCCACCGCGTTTTTCTACACTGCCGTCAACGTGGGGCCAATGGCAGGATTTCGGCTTGCTCTGCCTGCCTGGTGTGGCTTCGGGACTCCTGTTCGCCTATCTCACGCGGAAGGGCTGATCCGGCGGTTTCGCGCCTGCAACAATGCGCGGCCAATCGCGGTCATACAAGCGGTACGCGTCCAGAGGCGTTGAACCTTGCGTGCCAGCTGCTCAACCAAACTGCAAACGTCGACGGCAATCGCGCGTCAGGGGCACATTCCGCGAGCCCGCCGCCAACCGGCGCGAAACGATCGACGCACGCGAATGTTGTTCGTAAAGTGCAGGTCAAGGTAGCCGCCAACACGATGCGAATCGACGCCGCCAAATTCAATCCTGAAGACGCGCTGGATCGACCGGGGGGCATTGCGGCCCAGTCTTGAACGTGTCGCACTGCTAGTAGCTGAAAGAAATAGTAGAGATGGGTTCGTGGGCTGGCTCATGAGCCGGATGGAGGCGCTCCGCTCCTACGCGATCAACGCGGCCTATGCTGGCTTCGACGAGAGCATCAAGGGATCGATCAAGCCGGCAAGCTCGCCGACATCACGGTCCTGTCGAAGGACATCATGACGATCCCCGAGGACGACATTCCGTCAACCCAGGTGTTCTACACCATCGTCGGCGGGAAGGTGGAATTCAGTCATTGATGCCCCTGGTGATCCTCAAGTTCGTCGGAGGGGCCACCGCCGGGCGGTATCCCAGCTTGACGACTTCGAAGTCGTTCGCAGTCAACGAGTGGAACGCCGGATTCAGGATGTCGTTGTTCCACCGCGTGTCGAAGGTGCCGCTGACGTAGAGATCGGATCCGTTGTCGGCCACGATCAGCCCGTACTTCTGCATCGCGCGGAAGATCCGCTGGATCTCCGGCGTGTAGCTGCTCAGGTTTTTCGACGCCTTGAGGCGCAGCCGCGCGCCCATCGGCAGGGCGCCCGTCGTCGAACCGGCGCGGTGCGACGCGGGATAGGCGTACCCGTTGGTCGAGCGCACCGTCACGCGAAACGCGTGGCGGATTTCCGCCGTGCCGAATGCCTCGTCATAGCGCACGAGGCCAGGCAGAATCGCGAGCCCGGCGGCGTCCGCCGATGTCCAGCCGTCAGGTCGGCGACCGTTCGTATTCAAGTCGAAGTAGGCGCCGGATCCCGCGTGCCACGTGGCGCCGTCGTAGTAGACGTTGTACAGCTCGTAGAGCTTTCGATTGTCGCGATCGACGATGAGCAGGTGCCGATCCGAGTCGCTGCGAAGATCGACGTTGCCCGGTTGCCCGCCCTCGACCCAGTGCGCCTGCGTGATCGCTTCCGGCGGAATCGGATAGAACGGGATGCTGGTGTTCGTCGTGTGATCGACGCCGTCGCTTTCGTCGGAGTAATCGAAGAGCACGCGTTGCTTGGTGAGCGTTCCATCGACCACCGCGTACGGAAAGCCGTAGATGTCCACGCTTCCCGGCGATGCTTCACCACCGAAGTCCGGATGCACGCGACGGGTCGTTCCGTTGTTGATGAAATTGATGAAGCTCGCCGATGACGGATCGAGCGGCGCCGCGGAGATGTCGAGGTTCCACCAGTTATCCGGCGGAAAAAGCGGCAACGGCGCAGGCAGCGCGCCACCTTGGATGGAGGCAGCCCACAGCACCAGTTCGGCACACGCACAGATCGCGACGACGGCGGCCGTCAGACGTACCTTCGCGGTCAACGGAGGCATGGGTACGCCAAAGCAAGCGGCGCGCCGCTCACGAACCGCCTGTGGAGAGGCAGCAGCCGAATTTCGTCCCTACAATATTGAAAGCGGTTCTACTGATCCGAACGCGTCACTCCAACGCTGACGAGTCCTACACCGTCTTTGAATTGCACACGCGTGCTGAACGGCGCCGAGAACTTCGACACGTCGTCGATGATCTTCCTGCCGAGCTCCTGATCGGCGAGCATTGGCCAGCCGCGCTGCGATCGCGGTTTCTTGAACCCGAGCGTGATCGGATAGAGCCGGATCTCGGTGAGCTTCTTCCCGGCGAACCGCGTCATCGCGATCACCGATTCCCAGTAGCGGGCGTCGGCAGGGAACCCGATCGTGTCGTTGTTCGAGCGGCGTTCGTTGAAATCCCCGACGCCGGCACCCGACTCGAGCGTCAGGCTGAACGGCTCGTAGTTCTCCGGCGGCTGCCGCAGCAGCGTCTCGTTCTGGAATATGAAGTTCGCCAGGCCGTAGAAAATCGGCTTGTCCCTGTAGATCTCGATCCCGCGCAGCACGTGCGGACCGCTCGCCGTGACCACGTCGGCGCCGGCGTCAATCATCGCGTGCGCGAAGGTGACGAAGAACTGCGGCGGCGTGTAGCGATCGGCGCCGCCTTCGTGCGTGTGCGAGTTGACGATGGTGTAGTCGGCCACCTTGCTCGCGTTCCTCACGACCGCGGCCATCCCGTCCACGTCTTCCTTGTTCGGCTCGCTGCGCGTCTCCTGCTTGTCGCCGACGATGAAGCGCTGACCGTACGCCCTCATCTCGTTCGCGCTCGCGTCGGCCGCGGCCTGGCCGCTCAGCTGGCCCGCGCCCGCCAGCGCGCTTCGCAATGCCTCGAACTGTTGGCGCGTCAGTACGATGGTCGTCGTGAATCGCAGCGGGTTCAATCCCGGGCGCGCGCGTGTGTCGCCCCACGACACACCGGCTCGGCTCTGGTCGGGGAACGTGGACGACGTCGAGATCAGCGCGACGCGTCCCTTGTCGGTGTCGAGAAATCTCGCTTCGCGGGCCTCGCGAAGGCTCTCGCCGACGCCGGCGTGCACGAGGCCGGCTTCCGCGAGGTATTTCGTCGTCAGCCGCGCGCCCTCGACGCCGTAGTCGCCGGAATGGTTGTTCGCGCGGGCGACCATATCGAAGCCGGCCCATACCAGCTCTTTGGCCATGGCCGGTTCGGCCCGCATATAGGTGCCGCCGCTCTGCGTGCTCGGGTACGGCTCGTAGTCGTGCAGCAGCATCTCGAAATTGGTGAACGCCATGTCGGCGCCGCGGATCATCTCGATCATCTTCGTGAACGGCTGGTCGGTGTGGACCGACAACTTCTGCGTGATGAGCGAATCACCCGTCAGCGCCATCGTCATCGACCGGCCGGCCGGAGCAGCGGCCGGTGCCGGCGCCTGCGCGATGGCCGATGGCAACCATTCGACAGCGGCGAGTAATGCGAGGGAAACACACGCGAGGCCGATGCGCGGATTGCGAATCATGCGGCACCTGTCAGCGCGGACTATAAGACATTCGCGGCGGGATGCAAGAAGCGTTTAGAACAAGGTCGGCTCGCTGAACGCGCGGTCGAGCGCCGCTTTCACGCGATCCGGCGAGAACTCCCGCTCCGTGCACAGAAACTCCACGATCCTCACATGTGACGTCACAACCGCGCTGGTCGCGGAGTAACGTGCTCGATTTTTCTAAGAAAAATGGTGGGCCCAGCAGGACTCGAACCTGCGACCTCCTGGTTCGTAGCCGTCAACGCTTTCGTTGACCCGGCGCAACTTACGAGTCAAAAGGGATTCAAAAACGGCCTCCATCTGGACCCAATCCTGGACCCCCAAGCTGAACCCGCCCGCTACCGCCGCAACGCGAACGCAAACAACGCGTCGCCGGCGGTGATCGCGACGTACTGACGTCCATCGACGGCGAAGCTCACCGCGGCGGTCTGAATCGGCGCGCCGAGCGGGATGTGCCACAACGCCTTGCCCGTCTCCGCATCCAGCGCGATGAAATTGCCCTGCCCGTCCCCTGAGAATACGAGTCCTCCGGCCGTCGAGAACACGCCGGCCCAGGCATCGGCGTGCTGCTTGAACTCCCACCGCACGCTTCCGGTCTTCGGATCGACCGCGCGCACGGCGCTCTCGACTTTCTCCGCCGGCACCGGGAAGAACGCGCTGCCAATATACAGCCGGCCCGGCCGATGCGGCGGCTCGAGCTTTTCATCCGACATGAACGTGTCGCACTGCTCGTAGCTGAAGAAGTAGTAGAGATGGGTTCGCGGGCTGTACGAGGGCGGGTGCCAATTGGTGCCGCCGGTGCCGCTCGGACAGACACGATTGCCCTCCGTCGTTGGATCGGTGTTTGGAAGCACGATCGGCCGGCCATCGGCGTCGATCTCCTTCGCCCAGGTGACTTGCGTGTACGGTCGCCCGAGCAGGAATCGACCGTCGGTGCGATCGAGGACATAGAAAAAGCCGTTGCGGTTCGCGACCGCCACCAGCTTCCGCGGCGTTCCGGTGATCGTCTCGTTGATCAGTATGGGCGTGTGCGTGGAGTCCCAGTCGTGTACGTCATGAGGCGTGAACTGGAAGTACCATTTCAGCCGGCCGGTGTCGGCATCGAGCGCGACCAGTGAATCGGAGTAGAGGTTGTCGCCGAGCCGGTTGGCGCCGTACATCTGTGGTCCGGGGTTGCCGGTGCCCCAGTAAAGCGTGTTGAGCTCGGGATCGAACGCGCCGGTCACCCACGTCGGCGCCCCGCCCCGTTTCCACGAGTCGCCTTTCCATGTCTCGACGCCGCGCTCCCCTTCGCCTGGGATCGTGTAGAAGCGCCACGCGCGTTTGCCCGACTCCGCATCGTATGCGTCGATGAAGCCGCGAATGCCGTATTCACCGCCGGCCACGCCAATGACTACTTTGTCTTTCACCACCAGCGGCGCGCCGGTGAAGCTGTAACCTTTGTCCGCTTCCGCGGCGGCAACATCCCAGCGCACGCGGCCGGTCTTCGCGTCCAGCGCAACGATGTGGGCGTCGAGCGTGCCGAGGAACAGACGGTCGCCAAGAGCGGCCAACCCACGATTCTGCGGTCCGCAGCACAGCGACATCTCCTTCGGCAAATTCCGCTCGTAATGCCACAGCGGGCGGCCGGTACGCACATCGATGGCGTAGGCGTGGTTCTGCGGCGTCGTCATGTAGAGCACTCCATCGATGACCAGCGGTGTCGTTTCGTGGCTGCCGCGCACCCCGGTCTGAAACACCCATTGCAGTGCGAGCTGCTGGACGTTCGTGCGGTTGATTTGATCGAGCGGCGAGAAGCGGCTGCCGTCATAGGCGCCGGAGTACATCAGCCACTGCTGCGGCTCGCGCGCGGCGTTGACCAGACGATCCGTCGACACCTGCGCCGAGACGGTTGAGGCGGTGAGACACAGGGCGAGCAGCAATGCGTCAGTGATTTTCACGCGACCCATCCTTCTTCGGCGCCGCCGAAACAGCACGCAACGATTGCAGGAACGCCACCACGTCGTTCAGGTCGGTGTCGTTCAGACGACTGGTGTCGTACGACGGCATCAGCGAACGCTCTTCGTGCTTGAAACTGGTCAGCGAGGTTTTTTCGAAGCTGTGGATGCGCTCGCTCGTGTCCATCAGCTGGACCGTGAACGTGTCTTCGTTCATCGGCACGCCGACGATCGTGCGCCCGTCGGACGTGACCGCGGTCACCGTGTCGTACTTCAGCGCGATGGTGTCGCCGAAGGCGCGATTCGGCGTCAGCTGCCGCCCGGCATCGCGAATCGACTCGATGAGGTAGGCGCGCGACCGGGCCGATCCAACCGTTGACAATTCAGGACCGAGGCGTCCACCGCGTCCGTTGACGATGTGGCAGGACGAGCAGCGGCCGCTGCCGAAGAACAGCGTTTCGCCGCGGCTGCGATCTCCTGTCGCTGCAGTTGGCGGCTGCTGCAAGGTTCCCAGGTAGGCAACGACCTGCCAGATTTCATCCTCGGTGAGCTTGTTCGCCGGCATCGCCGTGCCCGGGATGCCGTGGCTGATCGTCTCGAAGAGATCCGAATCAGCGCCCCCGTGATTCCACGATCCGGTCGTCAGGTCCGGACCTCGCATGCCGCCGCGCGCCGCGACGCCGTGGCAGAACATGCATTCCTGCCGGAACAGCACCGCGCCGTCGGTGACCGCTTTCGAATCGCCGGCGAACGGATTGCGGGTCTTGGTTGTCGTTGCCGGTTGCGGAGCTTGTCCGGCCAAGTGAAGCGTGAGGCCACCGATGAATCCGGCCGCCAGTGTGGCCCGCATCCAGCTGCGTCTCATGCGCATGTCCACACCACCTTCGTCGCGTTTCGCGGAGTTGCCGCGAACTGTGGGGGGAGTCTAGCAGAAAGACGGAAGTGTCCGATCTTGCGGCGCTCGCCGAAGCACCCGAGGATGTCTGGGCCGGTCGGACGTGTCGAAAATCAAGAAGTAACAGCGACATGGATCGAGTTACTTCCGTGCGAACCGGTAATCACCCGAGACGTGCTTGACAAGGAGCCCGCCAGCGCCGCCTTGGATGAACTCAACCCCGAGTCCACTCAAGCCGGCAAACAGCGTCTCGGACGATGCGAACAGAGGTACCTTCCCTCGGCCGTCCACGTCGGCAAAAAGCCTGCCGCCCGAGAGCGTGATCTCGACGACTCGGGGAAGTGTTCTCCAGAACGGGCGCTGCTCCTCATAGGTGCCGACATACTTCGCGAGAACCTCGGGGGCGACCAGTACCTCGTTTTTCCGTTCATCGGACGCTTTGCCGACCCAGTGTTCCAGGCCGTTACGGCCTTCGTTGCAGACAAATTCGATCATTTCGGTATCGGCGAGCAATTCGGCGCGGACGGCGACCGTCCAGGGTTTTTCGTACGCCGCCGGGTCCGAAAGCGTCATCTCGATCTCGAGATGGCCGAAATCGCGGCGACGGTAGCGCTCTGTGGTACGCAACCGTTCGGTATGAGGATGGCCGTCATGATCGAGCCAGGTGCGGTCGTTGAATCCGAAACTCTCCACGACCAGCGTGTCTCCGTCCCAGTGACCGACTGAGTACCCCATCCAACTTGGATTTGGGGCAGATTCCAACGCGCGGCCGTCGAGAAAGATCTGCCGGTACGTGAGATCGGGGTTGAGCATGACAACCAGCGCGGGAGTCTGGACGATCTTCATCATCTCGGCGCCCGTGATATCGGCGGCGGTGACGTAGCCCGGTCCCAACGGCACACACTGCACGTTCATGTATTCCTTGCCAAGATCTTCCCGGCGTTGCTCGACCAGTGCCTGCGCCCAGGACTGAATCTCTTCGGGCTTCAAATCCGCTGCAATGTTGCGGTGATACTTCGGGGAAATCTTGTTCCACAGACCGGAGAGATCGGGTTTGCCGTCAGGAGTGCGCGGCGCGGGTGCGGTCAGATTCGGCTTGCCATCGGATGCGCGCGGAATTCCCGGCGTCGGTTGATTCAACCATTGCGCGGTGAGCGGCGCGCTCAGCCCGATCGTTGCGACGGCGATCAAAGAGGCCTTCATGGTTGCCCTCCAGTTCGATTTCGCGAGCGGGTTTGGCCGCACCTGAAACGATGACGAAAACTTGACCAGCAAGGCGGACTTCGCTTCCGCAAATGCTTCCAGACATACCGGTTGCCCGGCAGATGCCCGGCTGAGGTCGCCCTCGCGGAATTCTAAGCCTGGACCATTAGTTCCCTGTACACTGACTCGACTCGTCGTGCAACTTCTCTTTGTAAGGCATGTAGTGTCCGGCTTTAGCCGGATCTGATGCGTCCACCCTGGAGGCGGACACTACATTCGTCCTTCAGAGGGCGATATGTCAGACCTACGCAATCGGCTAAGCCTCCTGTTCGCGTTTTCGTTGGCGCTGCTCATGGTGGTCGCCGCAAGCGCCGCGAACGAGGATCTCCGCCTCGTCAACGCCGTAAAGAATCAAGAGTCGAAGGAGGCTCGTGCGCTCCTGGGTCAGCATGCGGATGTGAACGTCCGTTCCGAGGACGGCTCGACCGCGCTCTTGTGGGCCGCGCATTGGAACGATCTTCAGACAGCTGAACTGCTGGTCCGGGCCGGCGCGGATGCGAACGTCGCCAATGACTTTCGCATGACGCCGCTCTCTCAAGCGTGCACGAATGCCAGCAGCGCGTTGGTTGACCTGCTGCTGAAGGCCGGCGCCAATCCGAACACGCCGATTGCGACCGGTGAGACACCGATCATGACGTGCGCGCGCACCGGCAACGTCGACGCCGTGCGCATGCTGTTTGTTCATGGCGCCGACGTGAACGCGAAAGAGCCAATACAGAATCAAACCGCTGCGATGTGGGCGGCTGCCGAGGGGCATACGCAGGTGCTCCGGACGCTGATCGAGGTGAAAGCGGATCTGATGGCGCACACCAAGACTGGATTCACGCCGCTGCACTTTGCCGCGCGGGTTGGTGATCTCGAGTCCGCCAGGATCCTGCTGGAGGCAGGCGTCGACGTGAACATCAGATACCAGCGAGACGCTGAAAGCGGCCGCGGACTCGGCGCGGCGGAAGCGGGAGCTGGAGGAAGAGCAGCTGCGCCCGGCCGTGCGGGCAGCGCCCGAGGCGCGGCCGGCGGTGGTGCCGGAGCCCGCGCCGACTCGACGTTTCCAGGGAGCACCCCGCTGCTCGTCGCCACGGTTCGGGGACAAGTGCCGCTCGCGCTGTTCCTGCTGGACCACGGCGCCGATCCGAATGTCATGGATGCCGGCTTCACTCCGCTTTTCTGGGCGGCGGGCACGTGGGAAAACGGACTGTCAAATCCTGTCTATGGGTTCGTCGATCCGGTCGGCGGAATTCCCGATCGCGACGCTAAGTTGCGGCTCGTCAAGGCGCTTCTGGCACACGGCGCGAACCCGAATCTTCAGATGAAAGCCCGGCCGCCCGGGTACGGCGGTACGGGAACAGGCGGATATAACGACGCCGTTGGCGCCACGGCGTTTATCGTCGCCGCCAACGCCGCCGATGTGGAGATGATGCGCATCCTGCTCGCCGCTGGCGCGGATCCTCATCTCGTGACAAAGACCAACTCGAATGCGCTGCTCGCCGCGACGGGGCTCAACCGGGGAATCGGCGAAATCATCGACGACGAGGATCGGGCGATGGCGGCCGTCAAGTTTCTACTGGCGGCGGGCGTTAACGTGAGGGCGGTCACCACCTACAACGAGAACGCGCTCTTCGGTCCTGGCTATCGCGGCTGGAACCGGATGCTCGAGCTGCTGATTGAGAAGGGCGCCGAAGTGAACGTTGTCAATAAGGCAGGCGTCACACCATACCTCGCCGCCTCAGGTTTCGGCGATCGTCTCGGCGGCGTTCTGTATAACAAAGCAGGGGCTGAAATTCTGCTCAGGCACGGCGCTGATCCGAAGCTCGGCCATCCGTGCCAGGCGCAGAACCGCTGTCGTCCGGAGTAGGTTGCGGTGCTCATTCGTCAAAAGAACGTGACAGTGATGTTGGCCAGCGGGACGATCGCGCTCGTCGCGACGATCGCATCGTCGCTGTCCGCAAGTCAGGCGCGAACATCCGCAGCCCCTCAAAGCGCGACGACCACGGCACCGGCGGCCACGCCGGCGCGCCAGCTTGTCAGCATTTACTGCGTGAGCTGCCACAACGAACGGGTCAAGACTGCCAATCTCACGCTCGACAACGTGGATGCCGACCAGGTGTCCAATTCGGCCGACGAATGGGAGAAGGTGGTCGTGAAGCTCCGGAGCCGCACCATGCCCCCTCCGGGAGCTCGTCGTCCCGACAGCGAGACGTACGACAAGGTGGCCACGTGGCTCGAGACGGAGCTCGATCGGGCAGCGGCAGCGCATGCGAATCCTGGCCGGCCGGCAGCGCTCCATCGGCTCAACCGCGCTGAATATGCCAACGCAGTTCGCGATCTGCTTGGAGTGGAGATCGAGCCGAGAATGATGCTGCCGCCCGACGAGCAGGCCTACGGGTTCGACACCAACGCCGACGCGCTGTCGATCCAGCCAGCGCTCCTGGATCGCTATCTCAGCGCGGCCGCGAAGATCACGCGGCTCGCCCTCGGCGATCCGACGATTCCTCCAGGCTTCGAGCGTTACACGGCGCTCAAAAACAACTCGAACGAGTCC
>Ga0075434_100004276_pt1 | contig 12815 bp, 13 predicted proteins | sample RhiMethybrSRZTD3_FD_75298 | JGI IMG/M metagenome (GOLD analysis project Ga0075434, IMG submission 75298) | Populus rhizosphere microbial communities from Tennessee, USA - Rhizosphere MetaG P. TD hybrid SRZTD3 | ecosystem: Host-associated > Plants > Roots > Rhizosphere > Soil | place: USA... | reverse complement strand
TCGCCGGGCGCCTTGCGCTCGAAGCTCGCTTCTACTTCGTCCCGTACACGCTGGGCTACCGCGCGGTCGAGGCCGAGCGTCGCTGCAGCGCGCTCGACGAAGTCGAGGTGCCGCCGCACGTCGTGATCGAACACCGCGATGTTGCCGCTGGTCATGTATGCCACAACGGTCGCGTTCTCGTTCTCCCACAGTTTGCGCAGCAGTCCCCCCATCGAGATCACGTCGTCGTCGGGGTGCGGCGAGAACACGACCACCGACTTGCGTGTGGGCAGCTTGCGGCGCCCCCGGATCTTGTCGCGCAGGCGATTGAAGACCGCCCCGTTGATGGGACCGGCCGCACCGTGCTTGGAGAGCAACGGGCTCAGGTGATTTTCCGTGTAATCGCGCGCCGTCAGCTTGAGGATCGCCTTCCCGGTCCGCTCGGCCAGCCAGACGACCGCCCGCTCGGTGACCTCCGGCGTCCACTCCACCGGGCCGAGCACCCAGGGTGTCTTGATGCGTGTCAGCTCGGCGGCGGCCGCGAGATCGAGGTAGGCGGTGGCGTTCGCATGGCGCTGCAGGAACGTGGCGGCCACGTCCTGGGACACATCGCCCTCGACAGCGCGGGCGACAATGTCGGCCTTGTGCTCGCCGGTGGCGATCAACGCGATCTCGCGCGCCTCGAGGATGCTCGCGACGCCCAGGGTGATCGCTTCCCGCGGCACGTTGTCCTCGCCGAAGAAGTCCGCGGACGCATCCTTCCGGGTCACGGTGTCGAGCGTGACCAGGCGGGTCCGCTCGTCGGGCGACGAGCCCGGCTCGTTGAAGCCGATGTGCCCGCTCTTCCCGATCCCCAACATCTGGAAGTCGATCCCGCCGGCCTCGACGATGGCCCGCTCGTAGGCGGCGCAGTGCTCGGCGAGGCTCTCGCGCGGTACTCCGCCGTCGGGGAGGTGCACCTGCTCCGGCCGGATGTTGACGTGCGCGAACAAATTCTCCCACATGTAGCGCCGGTAGCTGTGGGGGCTGTCCGGCGGCATCGGGTAGTACTCGTCGAGGTTGAACGTCACGACCCGCGAGAAATCCACCTCGCCGGCCTGGTGGCGGCGGATCAGCTCCCGATAGATGCCGAGCGGCGTGCTGCCGGTGGCCAGGCCGAGCACGCAACGCCCCTTAGCGGCCGTTTCCCGGGCAATCACCTCCACGATGCGGTCGGCGAGGCGCAGCGCGAGATCGTCGTGGTCCGGCACCACGACGGTGCGGATGCGCTCGCGATCGCGCCGGCCCTCGATCGGGGCTCGCGGGGCGCGCCCGATGCGCGGAGTGGGGGAGGGGGAGGTCTTCGGGGGCGTCACGTCGCGTTCCTTTCGTCGGGGACCAACGTCCATGCCCGGAACAATAAGCCCGGCTGCCGCGCGTGGCAAAACCGCGCCCTACCTTCGCTTGACGGCCTGTTCGGTTTGTCGCATATGTAGTGCGCGCCCCTTGTGCCAACGGATGCCCATCGTAATCGGCGGCTCGTCCGGCCGCCCGGTCGTGTCGGGGTGCGCGTGGGAGCAGCGGTGACGCAACCGGAGACATTCGTCGAAGGCAGGCGCGAAATCCTCCGCCAGGCGAGCGTTGCCCTCGGCGGCCGCCCCGTCACGGTCTGGGAGGTGACCGCTCGCGCCGAGCTGGAGCCCCAGGCCTCGAGCGAGCCCGCTCCCACCCATCACGCGACCAAGCTGGACGTCGATGCCACACTGCGGCGCTGGAACATCACTATCGTCCAGGGCAGCCGCTGGGTGGGGTGTCGCAGTGCGGCCGACGGCTTTTGGGTCGTCGCCCCGGTGCGCACCCGGCCGCCGGCGCCGCCTCCCGAGGGTCGGGAGCGCCGCAGCCGGGAACGGCTCACCCTCGAGCTCGCCGGGCTCTGCCTCGGGCTGCTCGACCGGCGCGAGCCGACGCCTGGCCACGCGCCGGCTGGCAGGTCCGACCCGTTGAACGACATTACCACGCTTCCGGGAATCATCGCGCACGAGTTGTCGAATCCCCTCACCGCCGCGCGCGCCGGTCTGCACCTCGCGATGGAGTCGCTCGGGCGCTGGACGGAGGTCGCCGCCGGCCGGCGGCTCGAGCTGCTCGACGAGCTCGGCCAGGTGGTGGAGGACATCGACCGCTCGGCGAGCTTCCTGCGGGCCGTCCAGGACCGCGCGCGTGGCGCGCTGGCGCGCTCGGAGCGGTTCGACGCCGTCCGCGTGGTCCGCTCCTGCTGCACACTCGAGAGCCGCGTCCTCAAGGAAAAGAAGATCCCGCTCGAGTTCGACTCCACCCTCGAGGTGGTGTACTTGAAGGGTGACCCCAACGCGCTGTACGATTTGCTGGTCAACCTGATCCGCAACGCCGCCGACGCGAGCGCGGCCCGGCCGGCACCGCTCCGCGTCGGCCTGACGCAGGTAGGAAACGCCCTCAAGCTGAGCGTGCGGGACGAGGGAGCGGGCATTCGTCCCCAGGACCTGGAGCGGATCTTCGAGCCCGGCTTCACCACCAAACCGTTCGGTGAAGGAAGCGGGATGGGGCTGGTCGTCGTGCAGAGCGTGGTGCGCAACATGTTCGCCGGCAGCGTCGCGGTCGATTCGGCCGTGGGCGCCGGCACCACCGTGACGGTCACGCTCCCCATTCCGGCGCAGCGCGCCGTGGACTCACGGTCCCAAGCCCCCGCGTCTTAACGGAGGATCCATCGTGCGCTTTTCCGTCCTGGCGGCGGCCGCCGCGCTCGCCGCGTTTTCCGTGCGCCCCGTGTCCGGGCAGGATCTCGTCGTTGATACGACCGGGGCCGGCGCCCTGATCGACGAGGCGCTCAACCGCTCCGAGGTGATGCAGAATCTCCAATACCTGAGCGACGTCATCGGCCCGCGGCTCACCGGATCGGTCGCCGCCCGCCGGGCGAACGACTGGACGCTCGAGCGGTTCAAGGCCTACGGCCTGGATGCGCACCTCGAGCCCTGGCAGTTCGGCGGCACCTGGACGCGTGGGCCGATGCGGGCGCGCATGACGGCGCCGCGCGCACACGACGTGATCGCCGCGAGCTGGGCCTGGGCGCCGGGCACCGGCGGCACCACCATCACGGGGCCCGTCGTACGGATCGACGCCACGACGCCGGACAGCTTCGCGCTGTATCGCGGTCGGGTGAAGCAGGCATGGGTGATGACTCGGCCGCCGTCGTTCCTGTGGAACAGCGACGGGCCTCCCATGACCGCCGCGGACTCGCAGCGGCAGCGCGACTTCTTCCGTACGGTGTTCACACCGTTCCGGGACGCCGATTCGGCCACGCGAGCGCGCATGCAGCAGTTCGCGAACGATCTGCCACACCTGCTGCGCCGCGCCGGCGCGCTCGGCATTCTCCTGGACGCGGGCAAGGAACACGCGCTGCTGAACATGAGCGGCTCCCCCAACCGCATCCTGCCGCTTCCCCAGATCGCCGTGGCCCACGAAGATTACGCGCTGTTCGATCGTCTGCTCCAGGCGGGCACGACCCCGCGGCTGGCCGTGAGCATCTCGAACACGCTCACCCGTGATTCAGTGCCCCAGTGGAACACCGTTGCCGAGCTCCGCGGCAGCGAGCGTCCGGGCCAGGTGGTCATCGTCGGCGCGCACCTCGATTCCTGGGACTTGGGGACGGGAACCACGGACAACGGCACGGGCGCGATGTGCACCCTCGAGGCGGCCCGAATCATTGCCCGGTCGGGCTTGCAGCCGAAGCGCACCATCCGGTTCGTGCTGTTCACCGGCGAAGAGCAGGGCCTGATCGGGTCGCGCAAGTACGCCGAGGCGCACGCGGCCGAAGCCGACTCGATCCAGGCGGTCATCGTGCTCGACAACGGCACCGGGGCGATCACGGGGCAGGCGCTGCAGGGGCGGACCGACTTGGAAGCGCTGTGGCGCGCGGTGCTCGCTCCCGTCGCTCACCTCGGCGCGGATTCCGTGGTGAACCGGAACAAGACGGGCACCGATCACCTCTCGTTCCTCCCCTATGGCGTGCCGGGGTTCAACTTCAACCAGCTCGAGCGCGGCTACGGCCACACCCACCATTCTCAGTCCGACACCTACGACATGGCGCTGGCCGCGGACCTGACGCAGGCATCCGCGGTCATGGCAGTGTCGGCCTACGAGCTCGCGAACCTCTCGGGACTGATTCCGCGAGGCAGCCAGGTGGCACCGACCCCGGTACAGGCGGTGAAGGTGAGCGACAGCTTGATCGTCAAAGGGAGAGGCTCGAACTAACTCTCCGCCAGGAGTTGCTCGAGATCCAGGGCGCGGGTATGCATCGCGATGTTCCCGTCGGGGCCCCGCGGCCATTCGCGCTCTGGCCGGTCCCGGTACAGCTCCACGCCGTTGCCGTCGGGGTCCCGTAGGTAAATCGCCTCGCTGACCCCGTGGTCGGCCGCGCCGTCGAGCGACACACCAGCCTCGAGCACGCGGCGTACGGCCCCGGCGAGCGCCGCGCGGTCCGGGTAGAGGATCGCGAAATGGTACAGACCGGTGGTGCCCGGGGCGGGCGCCGGCGCTCCGCGACCCGCCCACGTGTTCAGGCCGATGTGGTGATGGTAGCCGCCTGCCGAGAGGAACACCGCGTCCCGTCCGTAGCGACTCGTCACCTCGAAGCCGAGCACGTCACGGTAGAACGCGAGCGCGCGGTCGAGGTCGGAGACCGTCAGGTGGACGTGCCCGATGCGGGTGTCTGGGTGAATGCTCATGTCCATAAAAACGCCCCCGGGTTCCGCCGATTAGATTCCTCCCGATGAACAGCATTCCCAAGATCCCGACGCCCGTCAACGAACCGGTCTTGAGCTATGCCCCGGGGACCCCGGAGCGGACCGAGCTCAAGCGGACCCTGAAAGACTTTTCCGGCCGCCAGGTCGAGATTCCCCTCGTCATTGGCGGCAAGGACGTCCACACCGGCCGGACGGTAGACGTCGTCATGCCGCACTGCCACCGCCACGTGCTCGCCAAGGCGCATCAAGCGGGGCCGGCGGAGGTGCAGGCGGCGATCGCGGCGGCACGGGAGGCGTGGCGTGAGTGGTCGGCGTGGGGGTTCGAGCGGCGGGCGGCGGTGTTTCTCAAAGCCGCGGATCTGTTGGCGACGCGGTACCGGCCGATCGTCAACGGCGCGACGATGCTCGGCCAGTCCAAGACTGCGCATCAGGCGGAGATCGACGCGGCGTGCGAGCTGATCGATTTCTTCCGCTTCAACGTGCACTATGCGGAGCGCCTCTACGCCGAGCAGCCCTTGTCCGTCTCGGGTGTGTGGAACTCCCTCGACTATCGGCCCCTGGAAGGGTTCGTCTACGCCATCACGCCGTTCAACTTCACCTCGATCGGGGGCAACCTGCCCACCGCCCCGGCCATCATGGGCAACACCGTGGTCTGGAAGCCCGCGGCGACGGCGGTGCTCTCGAACTACTTCATCCTGCGCCTGCTCGCGGACGCCGGTCTGCCGCCGGGCGTGATCAACTTCGTCCCCGGCCCATCGGTCCAGGTGTCGGGGCGCCTGCTCGCGGATCGGGCGTTCGCGGGGATCCACTTCACTGGCTCGACGGAAGTGTTCCAAGCGCTGTGGAAGCAGTCGGCGGCGAACCTCACATCCTACGCGGCCTATCCGCGGCTGGTCGGCGAGACCGGCGGTAAGGACTTCATCCTCGCCCACGCGAGCGCGGACCCGGACGTGCTCGCGACGGGCATGGTGCGCGGCGCCTTCGAGTACCAGGGGCAGAAGTGCAGCGCGGCGTCGCGCGCCTACGTCCCCGACGCTCTCTGGCCCGCGGTTCGGGATCGCATGCTCGCGATGCTCGCCGAGGTGAAGGTGGGCGACCCCGCGGACTTTCGGAACTTCATGGGGGCGGTGATCGACCGGAAGGCGTTCGACAAGATCAAGAGCTACATCGACGCGGCAAGGCAGGCCCCGGGCGTGAAGGTCCTGTTCGGCGGCGGCGCGGACGACACGGACGGCTACTTCATCGAGCCGACGGTGCTGGAGGCCCAGGACCCGGCATATCGTACCATGTGCGAGGAGATCTTCGGGCCTGTCCTGTCGATCCACGTCTACCCTGCGGCCCGCTGGGCGGAGACGCTCCGCCTCGTGGACCAGACGTCACCTTATGCGCTCACCGGCGCGATTTTCTCGCAAGACCGCCGCGCGGTCGAGGAAGCGAAGACCGCCCTCCGGTACGCCGCCGGGAACTTCTACGTCAACGACAAGCCCACCGGAGCGGTTGTGGGACAGCAGCCGTTCGGCGGAGCGCGCGCCAGCGGCACTAACGACAAGGCGGGCAGCCTGCTTAATCTGATCCGCTGGGTGAGCCCGCGCGCCGTGAAGGAGACCTTCGTCCCGCCGCGGAGCTTCAGCTACCCATTCATGGCCGAGCCGTGAGCGCCGGCGGCACCCGGCCGCCTATCCTGGTGCTCGTGATGGGAGGCGCGTTCGCGCTACTCATCGCTTCCCTGGTCATCGGCTCGCTCACGACACCGGAGTTTCCCCCCTACGCGCCCAGCGTGCCGCCACCACACCCAGCGGTCGTGGGTGACTCCCTGGTCGGGCCGGTGACCTATACCCTGGACGCCTCGAGCACCGACCAGTGGCGCCGCTTCGACTTCCGGCGCGGGGCCGTGGTGGATTCGGGAAGATGGGACATCGCCTTCCGGCGCTTCCACCTCATCACGGCCCCCGGCGGGGGCATCATCGACCTCGGCCCCGTTCCGTTCGACTCGGTGCGGGAACTGCCCCCCGGCGGGTACCTCGCGAACACGACCGCGTCGGACACCACCAACCCCGGCGTGGGGAAGTGGTACGGCTACAGCATGCTCAGCCACCTGCTCACGTCGAAGCACCACGTCTACGGGGTGCGCACGACGGGTGGAGAGTACGCCAAGCTGGAGCTGCTCGCCTACTACTGCAGGGACGTGGGCACGGCGTGCCTCACATTCCGCTACGCCTACCAGGGAGACGGCACCCGGCAGGTCGCCGCTACGCACCGCTAGCGAAGAGCCCCCGGCCTGGCTCGACCGGGGGCTCGCGTTGTCGGTTTTTTGATTGCCGGCCTACTTCGGCGGCAGGATCTTGAACATTCCCGTGCCGCACACCGGGCATACGCCCTTCAGCGCGGGCCGGCCGTTCGCCATTTTCACCTGCTGGGGATTCGAAATCTTGCGCTTGGCCTTGCACTTCACGCAGTAGCCCTCATCTGCTGCCATCGGGGCCTTTCCACCCTTCGCCATTGCGTTCCTCCGTTCGGGGGCAGGGCAGGGGGGCGGGGTGCATCGGATTGCGGTCAGGGGCGGCTCCCCCGGTACACCCCCTCCCGGGACGAGACAACATAATACCCCGTGCTCAAATCGTGGGAGCGACGCCTGCGGGCGGTGCGTCTGAGAAGCCGTTCCGCTTGTGACTTCCGTCACAAAACGGCTTGGTGGCAGACCCTCCACATCGGCACAGGACAACGACTTCCGCCGGTCGGCCGTCCTTCCGGGGGGGTACCGCCAGCTCCCGGCCGTCCGGGGTCACGATCTTGACCGGACCCTCGACGATCAGAGGGCCGTTGGGCTTGGGGGTGATCCGGGTGGTGTCCATGTCCAAGAATAACCGCGGCGTCTTCTCGCGGTCCAGCCGCAGTACTGCGCAAAGTGCACGTGCGGCCGGGCAGGGTGGATCGGGTTCAAGGGAATGCATGGGAACGGTGGCGCGACGGACAGGGTATCTTCCACCCGCGCCTATGAGACTTCCGGCGTCTTCCCTCTTGCCACTGTCGCTGCTCGCGCTGGTTGGCTGCGTCTCGGAGCACGGGCCGCTCACGAACCGCATGGCGCAGTCGACCACGCCCTACCTGGCCCGCGCCGCACGCCAGCCGGTGAGCTGGCAGCCGTGGGGACGCGATGCGTTCGCCCTGGCAGCACGCCTCGACCGGCCCATCCTTTTATATGTGGGAGCGGACGACTGTCGCTGGTGCGGTGTCATGGACCGCGAGGTGTACGGCGACCCCGGCCTGGGGGCCATGATCGACTCGTTGTTCGTACCCGTGCGTGTGGACCGTGATGAGCGCCCCGACGTCGCGCAACGCTATGCAACCGCCGTACAGCTCCTCGCGGGTCTCCGGGGCTATCCGATCACCGTGTTCCTCACGCCCGACGGGTCCGCGTTCTTCGGGGGGACCTACTTTCCGCTCGACGATCCGATCACGGGACGCGGGCTCAAGCAGCTGCTCCCCGACGTGGCCAGGAGTTATCGGCAGCAGCGCGCCTCCATCCTGCGCCGCGCCGCGCTGGTGCGGGAGCGCGCCCAGGGACGTCGCGGCGGAGTCGGGGGGGGCGGAGGGCTCAAGCCCGCCGCGGTACAGCGTGAGACCGAGGCGGTGCGCGGCCTGACGGCCGCTGCCGCCCGGACGCACACGGACATCGCGAGCTTTCGCTTCACGCAAGCCGTGGACCTGCTCCTCGCCGTGTATGCGCGCACCGGCGACTCCGCATACCTCGCACCGGCGCGGGCGGTGCTCGACTACCTGGTCGATTCCGGCGATGCCGGCCTCGCGGCGAGCGCGCGCGACGAGCCGCCGGAGCTGGTACGCGCCGGCCTGCTGCGCGATCTCGTGGCGGCGTGGTCGGTCACGGGGGAGGCGCGCTATCGCGAGGAGGCGCGCGACGTGACCCGACGGCTCACCGGCGACGTCGGGCGTACGGCCGACCGGACCGTATTCGCCGATCGCGACGCGTATGTGATCGGATCGATCCTGGACGCCGCGGTAGCCGTGGGCGATCCGGGAGCCATTGGGCGCGCGCGCGCGGCGCTGGACACGCTGCTGCGGCGGGTGTATGCCCGGGGGCGCGCCGTGCGTCACGTCGCCGGGTCGGCCTCGCCGGTGCGCGCGCTGCTCGAGGATCAAGTGCAGGTCGCCTGGGCATGCCTCGCCGCCCGCGAGGCGACGGGCGATGCGCGCTACCGGGAGATCGCCGAAGACCTCGTACAGGTGTTAGAGCGCGATTTCGCCGACTCGGGATCGGCCGGCTACTTCGACGCCGCGGCCACGGACCCGACGGCGCCGGCTCTGGCCGAGCGGACGAAACCCGTGCTCGACGATTTGCTTCCCGGCGGCAATGGCTGGGCGGGACGTGTGCTGCTGCGGCTGGCCCGCGTCACGGGCGACGTGCGCTACCGGCGGCGTGCCGAGGCCACGCTCGAGGCGTTCGTGGGTGCCGTCGGTGGCGAGGGCTTGAGGGCCTCGAGCTACCTTTCCGCTGCGCAAGAGCTGCTACGGGATCGCTAACCTGGTTCCCGTCCGCAACATCCAGTCCCCGTGACCACCCCGTAGCGTGACGCCCTAATCTCCATGCAGGTCTCATGGATGTGAGGGGGGCACCCCCTGACGCAGAGGTGGTGGCCCTCGTGCTCGCCGGCGACACCGAAGCATTCGGCTTCGTGATCCGTCGCTACGAGGCGGGCCTGTTGCGGTTCGCGACCCGGATGCTGGGGAGCCGGGACGCCGCGGCGGACGCGGTGGCCGAGAGCTTTGTCCGCGCCTACCGTCACCTTGCGAGCTGCCGGGAGCCAGCGCGGCTCCGCACCTGGTTGTATCGCATCGTGACGAACCGGTGCAAGAGCTATCTGGTGCGCCGATCCGTCGCGGACGTGCCACTCGACGACGCACCGCCGGTGGCGGACCCAGCCGACACCGAGGCGGCTATGGAGCGGGCGGACCAGCTCCTCCTCGTGGAACGGGCGCTCGCTGAGCTATCGCCCGACAAGCGCGAGGCGTTCGTACTGAAGCACGTGGAGGGGTTGAGCTACGAGGAGATGGCTGCAGTCACTGGCGAACGTATTCCGACGCTCAAGATGCGGGTGCATCGCGCCCGAGAAGCGTTGCTGAAGGTGTTGGAGGACCACGCATGAGTGTGATCGACCCGAGGATTCATCAGGTGCTGGACGGCGAGCTCGCAGCGGAGGCCGTCCCGGCCGAGCTGCGTCCTGCAGTGGCGCAGCTCGCGGCCGCCGCGGAACTCCTCGCCGCGCCGCCGCCGGGGCCGGTGGTGAGCCTCGAGTCACGCGTGATGGCGGAGATCCGCCGCCCGGCGCCGTCCCGCGCGCGGCGCATGATGCGCTGGCTCGTGACTCCCTACGCGATCATCCTGCGAGTCCGCCCGGCCTGGAGCGTGGCGTTCGCCGCGGTGGTCGCCGCCCTCACCCTGTTCACGGCGGGCGACCAGGGCCCGGAGCTCGCGGAGCACGAGGGGATCGCGCAATTCGTAGGCCGGTTCCCTGATGCGCAATCGGTGCACGTGGTCGGCACGTTCAACGACTGGCGTCCGGGCTCGATCGCGTTGGAAGATCAGGACCACGACGGTGTGTGGCGTGCCAGCGTGGTGCTGCCGGCCGGCACCTACGAGTACATGTTCGTCGTGGATGGTGAGCGTTGGGTCCCCGACCACCTCGCGGAGCGCCTCGTGGCCGACGACTTCGGCCGCGAGAACTCGATCGTCATCGTCCGCCCGGCCCGTCGATGACGCGCTGGGTCGGCCTGGCCCTCTCGGCCTTCCTGGCGCTCCCGCTCCCCGCCCAGTCGGTGCGGGGCCGTCTGGAAGGCCGCATCCCGAGCACGGCGATTCCGGCCGTCGACTCGCTCATCCAGTTCGCGTCGCAGGAGGGGCTTCCCACCGAGCCGCTGATCCAAAAGGCGCTGGAGGGAGGAGCGAAGCACGTTGCCGGGCCGCGCATCGTCGCCGCCGTGCAGCTGAGCCTGGGGCAGCTGCGCGACGCGCGCGACCTGCTGGTTCGCGCGGGCGACCAGCCGCCGGTGCTGCCCGCCGAGATGACCACGGTTGCCTGGGCGCTGCGCCGCGGGTTGCCCGCGCCGGTGGTCGAGCGGGTGGTGGCGGCGGTGCCGCGACCGCCGCGAGCAACCGCCCTGCACGCGGTTGCCGATCTCGTGGCGCACCGCTTCGATCCCGACTCAGCGGCGCAGCTGATCATCGACGCCGTGCGTGCCGGCGTGCCCCGGGAGCGCCTGCTGGATGTGTCAACGGCCGCGCTGCAGCAGGTGCAACGCGGCCATACGCAGGCCGAGGCGCTCGCGATCGTGCGGCAGCAGCTGCCCAACGTGCCCGCGCCCGCGCGACCCACGCGCGGCAACGTCGCCGGCGCGCGGCGGCCGGCGGCGCCGGTGCCGCCGTAAGAGAGCAGCGTTACAGGATGGAACGGTGCGTCGTGACGCTGTCGGGACGTCGCGGGTCTCACCGGTGAAGCGGGCCAGGGTGGTCCGCGTTATCCCTCCCGGAGGTATCGAAACATGATCCGTCGCACGCTCCTCGCGCTGGCCCTCCTCGCCGCTCCCGCGGTCGTGATGGCGCAGCAGCCGTCACCGATGCAGGGTCAGGCGCCGGCGGCCGACACGTCGAAGGCGAAGGCTGACAAGAAGGCCATGAAGAAGCACGGGAAGAAGCACGCCAAGCCTGGGGCGAAGCAGGAAGGCAAGGACACCAGCAAGGCCAAGCCGTAAGCAGCCGGCTTACGAGGTGTAGTCGGCGTTGATCCGGACATAATCCGGCGTCAGATCGCAGGTCCACACCACCGCCTCCGCGCGCCCGAGTCCCAGGTCGACGCGGAGGCGGATCGTTTTCTGCTGGAAAATGGCGCGCGCGGCACGGGCGTCCGCGTGAGCGGTGGCGCCACCGGTGGCGAGGGTCAGCCATTCGCCGTCGGCAGCCGCCTGGAGGGAGAGGCGATCTACGGCGAGCGGCACGCCGGCCGCGCCGGCGGCGGCGAGGATGCGTCCCCAGTTCGGGTCGGCGCCGTAGATCGCGGTCTTCACGAGCGCCGAGCGGGCGATCGCCCGACCCACGTCCCGTGCGGCGGCTTCGCTCACCCCCCCCACGACCTGGATCTCGACGAGCTTCGAAGCACCCTCGCCGTCCGCGACAATGGCGAGCGCGAGGGTGCGCGCCACCTGGAGCACGGCGTCCTCGAACGTCTTCCAGAGCGCGCCGTCGCGCGACGGATCGACGCCGGAGGCGCCGCCGGCGAGCAGCAGGACGGTGTCGTTCGTGCTGGTGTCCCCGTCCACCGAGATGGCGTTGAAGCTGCGATCCACCACGCGACGCAACAGTGGCTGCAGCCCGGCCGGCTCGCCGACGGCATCGGTCGTGAGCACGGCGAGCAGCGTCGCCATGTCCGGGTGGATCATCCCCGCTCCCTTCGCGATGCCGCCGACCGTGACCATCCCGGCCGGGGTCTCGAACCGCACGGCACAGTGCTTGGGTCGGGTATCGGTGGTCATGATGGCGCGGGCGGCCTCCGGCCCGCCCTCCGGCGTGAGACACCCCGCCGCGGCGCGCAGGCCAGCGGTCACCTGCTCGAGGGGGAGCGGTACGCCGATCACACCGGTGGACAGCACGAGCGCGGTGCGGGGCGGGAGGCCGGCCGCCTGCTCGGCGGCCTGTGCCATCGCTCGGGCCGCGGCGAGCCCGGGCGCGCCGGTGCAGGCGTTCGCGACTCGCGCGTTCATCGCCACCGCACGTACTCGTCCCGGCCGCTCGGCCAGCAGGTCGGCGTCGTAGACCACCGGCGCGGCGCGAACCACATTCTTCGTGAACACGCCGGCCGTCGCACAGCTCGTCGCGGCGACCAGCAACGCAACGTCTGGCGCGTCGTCGGCCTTGAGGCCGGCGTGCGCGGCCGCCGCGATGAAGCCGCGCGGCGAGGTGACGGAGCCGTTCGGGATATCGGCGAGGGCGGAGGACAGGGGGGGCATCGGCGGAGAAGATACTCGGCGTCCGTCGCTTGTGTAACCGTTCGGGGCGTCGTATCATAGCACAAC
>Ga0075434_100004273_pt1 | contig 12816 bp, 14 predicted proteins | sample RhiMethybrSRZTD3_FD_75298 | JGI IMG/M metagenome (GOLD analysis project Ga0075434, IMG submission 75298) | Populus rhizosphere microbial communities from Tennessee, USA - Rhizosphere MetaG P. TD hybrid SRZTD3 | ecosystem: Host-associated > Plants > Roots > Rhizosphere > Soil | place: USA... | reverse complement strand
CCTGCTGTTCGCGGCGGTGACGACGGCCTACATCTTCGTCGGCATCTTCCTCGAGGAACACGACCTGGTCGGAATGTTCGGCGAGGACTACAGGCGCTATCGCCAGCGGGTGGGAATGCTCATTCCATGGCGCAAGTCGCCTGACGCGGAATCCGGCGCAGTGGAAGCCGGCTCGCCGACGAGGACGTACACCAAGTAGAGTCCAGGGGCGGCGTGACAGAAATGAAGAGGTTTGTGCGGCGGTCTCGCGCGCCGCGCCGACTCGCTCAAGGTCGCCGCCGTCGCCGCGGATGACCCATTGTCAACGCGCGGTTCGGGTTCGGCCACAGCGGGTGGCTTCCCAGCCACCCTGGTCTTCTGATGACGTGATCATGGCGATCGCGGATCGTCTGAACTGGCCTGCTTCATGCCGAGTATCTGAATTCACTAAACGAGGACGCGAAAGCGCGAACCTTAGTATCCAGCCGTGCTCGAAAGATCTAGCTCGAGCTGCGCGGCTTACTCCCCAGTTCTCCAAAGCCAGCACTCGTGACCGTCGGGCGCGTCTTCCCGAATGGGCGAGTACTGACTCACTGTGCACTGTCTGAGTGCGTTGGTAACGTGAATTTGAAAATGGCACCATTTGGCACTCTTGCGGTAGCCGACAATTGTCCCCCATGCGCTTCAATGATTGAGCGGCAGATCGATAGCCCTATGCCCAAGCCGTTGGGCTTTGTAGTGTAGAAGGCTTCAAAGACGCGCTCGAGATTCGCTGAAGCCAATCCCGGACCCGAATCCTGCACCGCGACCAACACGCTGTCCGACTTGGCTTTGGAGGTGCTGATCAGCAACTCTCGCAACCCCTCGCCGAAACTGCTCATCGCTTCGATGGCGTTGATGATCAAGTTAAGGATCACTTGTTGCAGTTGAACTCGATCCGCTTGAATGAGCGGCAAGCCCTGCGCGAGTTGCGTGTGCAACGAGACGCCGTTCTTGATGACTTCGCGATGGGCTAGCGCAATGACCTCACGGATCGCATCATTGATCTCCAAGGCATCCTTCTGCGGGGGTGCTTTCTTGATGAGGGCACGGATCCGGTCGATGCAGTCGCTGGCTCGAGTGCCGTTTTTGACGATACGGCCGAGCGCCTGCCGGACTTGCTCGGTGTCTAGCGGTCGGGTGCCCAACCAGCGCAAAGCGGCATGGGCGTTGGTGACTGCCGCTCCGATCGGCTGTTTGAGTTCATGGGCAATCGAAGTCGACAGCTGCCCTACCGTCGCGACCCGATTCGCGTGCGCCAACTCCATCTGTACCTCGCGGTATCGCCGCTCGCTTTCGCGTACTGCTCCTTCCGCCCTCTTGCGATCGGTCAGGTCCACCACGAAGGCTACGCCTTCATCGCCCCTTCCCTCGAAATTCGCAGCGCCGACGAGCACGGGCACGCGGCTGCCGCTTTTGTGGAAGTACTCTTTCTCATACGGTTGGGCGGTTCCGGTCGTCTTCAGCTCTGCCACACGTCGATCGTCGGCTCCGCGCCATTCAGCGGGCGTCAGTTCCCTCCAGCGCAGGCGGCCTAAGACGAGATCGTCGCGGCCGTATCCCACAATACGGAGAAAGGCTTCGTTGGCATCAATGATCTGACCATCGAGGCTCCAGATGAAGATGCCGATGATGTTGGAGTCGACTAAGCGTCGGATCCTGGATTCCAACCCACTTGCAAATTCACGCACCGCCGCTTCCGCCCTGTCGCGCGCGGCGATTTGCAATTTGAGGCCCTCGATGGACTGCAGAGTTTGATACGCCAGGGAGGCGAATTGCCCTAGGGTACTCATGAGCCGCTCATCTTCCCCGTCGAACTTGCGACGATCACTGTGCATGATCGCCCATATCGTCCCGACTGCTTTGCCCCCGACGTAAAACGGAACCAGTAGGCACTCTTCTGCCGGAGGCATTACTGGCACCAAATAGGGGTAACGCCGCTCGAAGTGTTGGAACAATAATGTGCAGTTGCGATCAAGCACGTCTCCGCAGGGACCGAAATCGCGCGGCGTTCCGCCGCCAATATGCGGTTTCCACGCGCCGGCGATGGCCGGCCAATAGAACCTTTTCCCGCCATCATCCTTCGTTAGCAGACTGAGGCCGGATGAGTCGCACCGGGTGATGTCCAGAATCGTCTCGGCCAATGTTTGAAGAATATTGGGCTGCGGGTCCACCAGCGCGCTGGCCAGCGTCGAGAGCGCGCGGTTCTCTTTCTTGTAATCAGGCGGACGCCATGGGCGACGACGCAACTCCTCCGTGCAAAGGATCGATTGCAGAGGAGCCCTGACATCTGGAATTGAAGCCTCGATGGGAAAGGCATCTTTCGATTTGGCCAACTCGATCACATGTCACCTCTACGCAGAACGGTTACACCGAACCGAGCGTTAAGCCGGCCCTGTCTCCACCCGGGTTGGTGATCAAAGGCGAGTAAACGAGTTCTTCGATTTGCCGGCTCCTAACCGGGGACCAGATTCGATCGTACTCGCCCAGTACTCCATTGCTGGTCGGACTCAGCGACCAATCAGTGCCGCCGCGTCACAGGTATTCAAGGCGTAGCTCCACGACGTGGGTGACTCCGTTCCAAAGTCCAGTAAAGCGTGAGGAGAAAAGGTGTGACGACAGCGATGTGGTGCGCGCTTCTCGGCTCGTCCGTCCCCGCTCGCGCGCAAGCTCCAGCGGCCGCGCCGCCCACGCATCGCCGAGATCGTCGTTCAGTCGGTATTCGTGTGTGACACGATTGAGGCTCCCAGGCGCCGGGGGCAGCTCCGCGGCGGATAGCACGGCCAGAACGGCGCGATAGCCGTCGTCGACGTCATCGCGCCATCTTCTGCGGAAGGCTCGTTCGCCATCCTCCCATGGTACCTGGAGGAAGCTATTATCTCCAGCAGCCCCGAACCAAGAGGATGGATTCATCTGCCGGACTCCGCAGTCACATTGGCGGCCACCACTGGGCAGAGAACGCGACATCAACATTCGTTCGCGATGTCTGTTCCTGCAACGAAGCGCACAAAAATTTGAACAGGTCGGCCGTGTACGCAGTGTGCGCAACACGGAAAAATTCATGTGCTGCTGTTTGCACTACCACGCATCGCCCTCCGGCGTGCTGACGAACCCCCACTAATCGCGTTAATTAGTAGTCATCGCCGAGCACTCGATCTAGCTGTGGTCGTCGCGAATGATCTTCGGCCGGCTTGGCCCGCTCCAGAGCCGACCAGACGCATCCGAGCAGAGCATCCTCATCACACGGCTTGCTCAGGTAGCCAATGACGCCGTCAGTCAGCGCGCGAGCCCGAACCTTGTCATCGGGGTATGCCGTGATCAGGATCATTGGAATGGCATAGCCCGACTCCACCAGGCGGCTATGCAACTCAACCCCGGTCATGCGCGGCATATGGACGTCCGCGATTAAGCAAGACGTATCGCGGACATTGGGGCATGCCAAGAAATCCACCGCGGATGGGAAGGCCTCGACCGTGAATCCAAACGACTTCATAAGACCCATCAGAGCCTCACGACCGGATTCATCGTCATCGATAATGGAGATTAGAGTCTTCGTGGGCAATTCGGTCTCCTGCGTTTCTTTCAAGAGTAGCACTGCGCACCGACCTAAACACCATTGCACCAGCATACGGTCGGGCACGCTTTTGTATCAACGCGATGATACTTTAGATGGGGCGTCAGTGCCTTGCGGGTAGGGTGAAGAAGGGGCATCCTTGAAAAGGATCGGTTCAGGGGTGAGAAGACTGGAGGGAAGAGCGCGTTTGCGTGGTGCTATTGGCACGAGCGGAAACGATGACTGAGTCACAGCCCAGTGTGGTCATCGTCGATGACGATCCGGAGATCCGAGAGGCGCTGGCGAGTCTGCTGCAATCGGTCGGTCTGGAAGTCAAGTCGTTGGCGTCGGTGCCGGAATTCCTGAAGTCGAGGCGCCCGGACGGACCTACTTGCTTGGTGCTCGATGTAAGATTGCCGGGGGTAAGCGGCCTTGATTTTCAGCGAGAGCTCTCCGCGGCGAACATTGACCTGCCGATCATCTTCATCACCGCGCATGGCGATATCCCGATGTCGGTCCAGGCGATGAAAAGGGGAGCGCTCGAGTTTCTGACCAAACCGTTCCGGGATCAGGAACTGCTCGACGCGATCCAGCTCGGCCTTGCACGCGATCGCGCGCGGCTGGAGAACGAAAGGGCGCGGGCCGCGCTGCGGGAGCGCTTCGAGACGCTGACCTCCCGCGAGCGCGAAGTGATGACCGAGGTTTTGAAGGGCCGCCTCAACAAGCAGATTGCCGGCGACATCGGCATCAGCGAGGTCACGGTGAAGTTCCACCGCGGCCAGGTGATGCGCAAGATGAACGCCTCGTCCGTGGTCGATCTCGCGCGCATGGCGGAGAGGCTGAATCTTAAGCCGGCAGCTTGAAAGCCTCTCAGACCGGGGGCATTGGTCAGATTGGCTCATCTTGGCCAGACGAACCGGGTCATGGCGGTCAGTTAAGAGTTCCGCCCGGCCACTGCAAACCGCTCGCTTGCGGGCTTGCTTCACCCAGCTCCGCTACCACCTTCAAACCAGGATCAAGGACCGGAAGATCTAATAAAATCAGTTACTTGGTCCGCGGACGATTAAAATTTCAGGCAGCGCGCACCTGTCATTTCAAGCCAGCGACCATGGGGTGTATGGACTGCCCCCATGAGAATTCCATTGCAATTGGTACATCTGAGAATTGCTCCCATCGGAGCCGCATACAGACGCAAAGACCCTACGGCTCCGATGAAGCCGCATACCTCGCATTGAATTTGTGCAGTCGTTATCTCAGCAACGAAGATCTCCTGAAGAAGACCTGCGGCAGCGTTGCCGTCCAGAACGAGATCCGAGCCATTGCTAGCCATGGCGTCTATCCTCCTGAGGGTCCGAAGCGTTCCGTTTTAACGGTGAGAGGCTCATGTCCAAGTTCCACCAGAAACCTTGAGATGTCCTCGACGAAAGGAGTGGGCCCACAGACAAAAATTTTCGGGTTTTGCTCAGGTGGAAAGCACGTTTCGGCAAGCAGCGCTTTATCAATTCTTCCCCGTTTGCCCATCCATCCTTCCGGCTGTTTGCGTGTCAGGGTTTTGACAACACGCAAGTTAGGATCGCGGCCCGCCATTGCTTCGAGTTCTTCTCGATAGATGACTTCTTCCACACTTCTGGATGAGTACAGCAGTGCGGCAAGAGCGCGACCGTTGCGCCTGTCGCGGTGACGGAGCATTGCCATCAGGGGCGCGATCCCCGATCCGCCCGCTATGAGACATAGAGGGCCGCCCATGGCGGCGGTCCAAACGAAATAGCCGCCGATAGGCCCCCGCAATTCGAATTGATCACCGGCACGAAGATCGCGAACGAGATATGGAGAAACCTCGCCATTATCTACGTGCTCCACGGTCAAAGTGAGCAATTGATCTTCCGGAGGCGAAGAGATGGAATAGCTGCGCTGCGCTTGGTAGCCGTCTTCGGCCGTAAGCCGTATATCGACATGCTGGCCAGGCAAGTGTCCCAGCCAACTGGTTACGTGTAGCAGAAGACTCTTCACGCGCGACGTCTCGATCATGATTTCACGCACCTCAGCCAGCTGCCACTCAAGCCGCCGCACAGGCACGGTCGGCGTCTCAATCGCCGTCATATCTCTGCTCTTTCCAAGGATCGCCGTAGATGTGATAGCCCAGCGATTCCCAGAAACCAGGTCGATCCTTTTCCATAAAACGCAGGCTCCGCACCCATTTGGCGCTTTTCCAAAAGTAAAGATGCGGCACGAGCAGCCGGGCTGGGCCGCCATGCGCTGGCGGAATGGGCAAGCCCTCATATCGAGTCGCGATCATGGCCTGGCCACCAACGAGATCCGCGACCGGGATGTTGGTGGTGTAACCTCCGTCGCAATGAGCCATGATGTAGAGCGCAGGAGGGTCTGCTAGCCCCACCGCCTTCAATAAATCATCAAATGTCACGCCTTGCCATGTCGTACCTAGCTTCGACCATTTGGTGACGCAGTGAATATCGGTCTTGAACGTGGTCTGGGGGAGCGCCTCGAATTCTGCCCAGTTCCATTTGCCGAATGTGGATCCGCCAAGTTCAAGGGCTAAAGTCCAGTTTTCAAGCTTGGTATGCGGCGTAGGTCCCGCGGAAAGGACCGGGAAATCCGTCGTCACATACTGTCCGGGCGGTAGCCGGTTTTTCGGGGTTTGATCCTGCCGCCTTGACCTGAAGCCGCGAGAAATCGGTGCCTTGTCCATGGAATTGTGCCTTTGCTTCTAGAGTCGCTGGAGGGCGACGATCAGTCTGGTCGCGCCTCAGTCACCGTCATTCGGCACAGCGCACGCGTCTCGCGCGGACAAGCACATTGGCTGGCCGGCACAATAACGCCTGAACCTCAGGCGAGTTCGATCGGCAACAGGCCCCATGCTTTTGTTGCGTGGTGTTTTGGAGTTCGCCGCGGCGAAGCCAATACGGCACTGATCTCAAGTCTCACGACGGAAGTACCAGGCACAGCACCAACATGCGAACGCTATCACGGCACTGACTCGTCCAAAGTCTCAGGCCTTCTCTACCAAGGTCTAGGGCCCTCGCGATCTTCGTCTTGGGCGCCCCGCCGCACGGACAATTGAGCGCATTCGTCGCGCGGCGCATGCTCACTTAGCGTCGGCTATACAGCGTCAACAATCCGGCGTCGATGCGGCCCAACCCCGGCCAAAGAAAAAAGTGCTGAGGGTCCGAGGTGGAGCGGACCGGCAGATGCTAATGCGATTCCGCGTCAAGCAAAATCACTGGAGGACAGCGATGCGTGCCAAATTCCTGGTCGTGACGGCGTCAATTGCGAGCGCAGTGATCGTGACAGCCGTGCTCGCGCAGGCGCCCTCCAGGAGCGGCGCGCAAACCACGCCGCGTTATCTACCCGAATACACCGCCGATGGCGATCTGATCCTGCCGAAGAATTTCCACGAATGGGTGTACGTCGGATCGCCACTCACTCCCAACGCGCTTAATAACGGCCACGCCGGTTTCCCGGAATTTCACAACGTCTACATCGAGCCGGGCTCATACGAGATCTTCAAGAAGACAAATGCTTTTCCCGAAGGGACGATCCTGTTCAAGGAACTGCAACTCACGCTTCCGGCGGAGAACCCCGACGGTTCGCGAACCGAGCCTTCGGGGAGGGGTTATTTCCCCGCACGTTTCAATGGTGCCGATGTGACCGTCAAGGATTCCAAGCGCTATGCTGCTACCGGAGGGTGGGGATACTTCAATTTCAATCATCATGAGCCGAAAGCTCCAACGGCCAAAGCGAGACCGTTGGAGGAATGCGCTTATTGTCATATTGCCAGCGCCAAGAAAGACGACGTGTGGACGCAGTTCTATCCCTTGTTGGACGTACCGGGAATGCCCGACATCAAGTAAGTCCGCAAAATCGCCACCGTGTCGCCTGGCAGAAGAACAAGGTCATGAGGACCATCAACATCCTGGCCATCGGCACGGCAGGAATATCGGCGATATTCGCCGTCGCCGCGTATGGGCAGATGGGTTCGACCGCATCGAGCAACGCGAAGGCGGAAGCCGTAGTCGACGCGACCGGGAATTTGCATGTACCCGATGCTTATCGCACCACCTATGAGTCGTTGGGAAGCTGGGCGGTGGCAGCTGACCAGGGCCAGGGCGCGAAAGAGCTTCATGTCGTCTACGCATCGCCCGGGACCATCGCGGCCTACCGCAATAACGGACGTTTCCCTGAGGGCGCGGTGCTCGTGAAAGAGGTGTTTCAAGCAGCCACCGGGAAAATGACGACAGGCACCGTCAGCCGCGCCGAAACCTTGAAGGGCTGGTTCGTCATGATGAAGGACAGCAGTGGCCGCTACCCCGGCAACGCGTTGTGGGGTGACGGTTGGGGCTGGTCGTGGTTCGACGCCGCCAACCCGTCGAAGACTACGTCGACCGATTACAAAAAGGACTGCCTAGCCTGTCACGTGCCGGCGCGAGCGTCCGACTGGATTTATGCCGGCGGATACCCGCCGCTGAGGCCTTAGCGCTGGTGTCGGCGAGAACTACTCACCCAACGAAAGACAAGTCAGGAGACACGATTATGGCAAAAGACCCGAAGGAAATGAGAATGTCGAAAGAGATGGGCGTGCCGAAAGAGATGAGGCCGAAAGAGATGAGGCCGCAAGGGATGAAGCCGCAAGAGATGCAAGAGATGCGCATGTCGAATGAGCGTGGCGGACATCTCTACATGCAGACGAACGAGACCGAGAACTGCATCATGCACTATCATCGGACTGCGAACGGCACGCTTACCGAGGTGGAACGTGTCCCCACGGGCGGCGCCGGTTCCGGGCTTTTCAAGCCGATCAGCGGCCAGGACAGCGCGCCGAACGCCTTTGAGGGCGCGGGCAGCGTCATCCTCACGCCGGATCGGCGGTTTTTGTTTGCTACCAATGGCGGAGACAATTCAGTCTCCAGCTTCGCCGTAGGCGAAGACGGCCGGCTCACGCTGCTGGACGTCAAGCCGACGGGGAACGACGTAAACGGAAGGAGCGGCACCGCCAAATCGCTGGCCTATGATCCCTCGAGGGGCATGCTTTACGTGGTGCACTCGTTCGGCCCCGACCATATCCGGTTGATGTCGGTCAGCGACGACGGCAAGCTCACGCCGCGCATGGAGCGTTACTCCGCGAATACGGAAGACAAGCCCAACCGCGTGCCCACCATGGGCGTGGTCTCGCCGGATGGCAAATTCCTCCTTGTCGGCACCACGTTCGACCTGCCAATTGCGATATCAGGCACCTATCCGGACGGCACACCGGTTCTTTGGGTGCCCGGACCAGACGGCAAACCAAGGTCGGTCGCTTCGAATGCGCCAGATCCCGATGGCCTCGTCGTATTCCGCATCAACGCGGACGGCACGCTCGGTGCGCCCGAGTTCCACGACGGGGGAGCTGGCTCTCCTTTCTACATCGCCTTCCTGCACAATCGGCCGGATACGTTCATCCTCGGATATGCTGTCGGCGACGGCGTCGGCATGTGCCACATCGACGAAGATGGAAGGCTCGGCATCAGCCCTCTCGTGCCGCTCGACACGAGCGCAGGCAAGCCCGCTGAGCTGTGCTGGCTGTCGGTCTCACCGGACGACCGAATGCTGTACGCTACGAACTTCGGTTACAGTAACATCACCACCTTCCACATCAACGGTGCCGAGCTCACCATCGCGAAGGATCCCGCGTGCCCGAAGGTTCCCGGAGATGGCACCTTCAGGGCGCTCTGTGGAGACATCAGCAGCGGCCCGAGCGATACCTGGATTACGCCGGATGGCGCCTATCTCTACCAGATCTACGGGAATGCCTCGAAACTGGTAGGCTACGCCACTCAGCCGGACGGCTCGCTTAGCGAGATCAGCAGCGTGAGAATTCCCTACAACAGCCCGCAGGGCCTGGCGGGATTCTGATTCCGCTGAACGGACCCTCTGATCTCACCGGCGATTCAAGCCCTTTCGGTTCGCCGGAAGGGCGCGCCGGGAGTTCGTCGGACAAGGATCTGCAGCGGGCGGTAGGTTCTGCTCGGATCGTAGTGAGCGGCTCTGAAAAGGGCACCCGCATCATGGACGTTTTTCAGCGCTCTCCCCTTCGCGTCATGTTCCCAGGAGCCGCCGGCGGTGCGGTGGAAGAGGCTGTTCTCATAAATACTGCTGGCGGCATTGCGGGCGGAGACCGGTTCGAATCTGGCGTGACCGCGCTGCCCAATGCTTCGATCGCGGTCACATCGCAGGCGGCCGAAAAGGTCTACCGGGCGCTGAGCGAACCCGCGCGAATGGCGACAAAGCTGACAGCGTGCGAGGCCGCGAAGCTCGCGTGGCTCCCGCAGGAAACAATCGTCTTCAATTGGGGACGCCTTATTCGAAAGACAGAAATCGAACTTTCTTCTGGTGCGGAGCTGCTTGCCCTCGAGTGGCTTGTGCTCGGTCGTGCCGCACACGGCGAGGAGATGGTCGGCGGACACATAACCGACAGCTGGCGCGTCAAGAAGGACGGTCGGCTGATCTGGGCGGACAGCTTCCGCGCCACGGACGAGATGTTTCCGCATCTTCACAGAAAGGCCCTGCTCGCGAATTGCAGAGCCGTCGGAACGCTCATCTATTTCGGGCCACATCTCGACGCACGGCTGGAGTTTTTGCGCGACGTCGCTCCATCCCCGGAGTGCCACTGCGCCGCGACGTCGGTCGCCGGCCTTCTTGTCGTTCGCTTTGCCGCCAAGGTGTCCTACGACTTGAGGCTCGCCTTGCGCAGTCTTCTCCAGCAATTCGGCCGAGAGCTCGGACCCGGTCCCTTCCGAGTACCGAAGATGTGGTCATGCTGACGCCGACGATGGAACGGAAAGACTCATGAACCTCACGCCGCGTGAAAAAGACAAGCTGATGATCGCTCTCGCAGCGCTGGTCGCTCGTGGGCGGCTCGCAAGAGGCGTCAAGCTGAACTATCCCGAAAGCGTCGCGCTCATTACAGACTTCGTCTTGGAGGGGGCACGCGACGGCAAGTCTGTCGCCGAGCTCATGTCGGAAAGCGGCAAGATCCTCACCCACGATCAAGTCATGGAAGGCATCTCCGCAATGATTCACGAGATGCAAGTGGAAGCGACGTTCCCCGATGGCACCAAGCTCGTCAGTGTTCACAATCCAATTCGCTAAGGAGCGGATGATGCGGTGGGTCTTCATTTGCATGGCTTTCACTGGAGCGCTCGTCTCGCCTGCTCTCGCTCATACCGGCGTGGGGCAAACCAATTCCTTCGCTTGCGGGATTGCTCATCCTCTCAGCGGGGCGGACCACATCCTCGCCGTGCTCGCCGTCGGTCTTTGGGCTGTGGTTGCAGGCCGCAGCGCGATCTGGATTTGGCCAACGGCATTCGTGGCGACGATGCTGACAGGCTTTGCCGTGGCAACCTTGGGCCTGCAGATGCCGTTCGTCGAGCCTGCCATCTGGTCGTCGGTCATCATCTCAGGGCTGTTCGTCGCGCTCGCGGTGAAAGCTCCGGTTTGGCTGGGTGCAGCGATCGCGGGGCTTTTCGCATTCTTTCATGGCCACGCCCATGGGACGGAGGCCACAGCCGCCAGTCTCATTCCTTATGCGGCAGGTTTCTGTCTCGCCACCGCTGGGCTTCATGCAGCCGGCATCGGGCTTGGGTTTTTCGCGGAAAGCTCGATCGGGAAGGTCGCCTTACGCGCCATGGGCGGACTTACAGTGCTAGGCGGAATAGCTTTGATCGCGGGCTGACATGATACCGGGCGAGATTTTTCCAGCATCTGGCGAGATTGTCCTGAACAAGGACAGATCAGCCGTCTCTCTGAGAGTCGCCAACACAGGGGACAGACCGATCCAGGTCGGCAGTCATTATCATTTCGCCGAGACCAATGCGGCGCTCGCTTTCGATCGGAAGGCTGCTCTTGGATATCGCCTGGACATTCCGGCCGGAACGGCTGTGCGCTTCGAGCCGGGCCAATCCCGTGAAATTTGGCTGATCCCTTACGAGGGCGCGCGCCTGGTTTATGGCTTCAACCAGGCGGTCATGGGAGCATTGCCGCAGGCGGGTGCGCCATGACCCTTTCCTTGAATCACTGAGGAAATCGAGAATGCCCCACACGATGAGTCGCGCCGCCTATGCGCAGATGTTCGGCCCAACGGTCGGCGACAAGGTGCGTCTCGCGGATACGGACCTCATCATCGAGGTGGAGAGGGACTTCACGACCTATGGCGAGGAGGTGAAGTTCGGAGGCGGAAAAGTCATCCGCGACGGCATGGGTCAATCGCAGCGTTCCCGCGGTGAGGGCGCGGTCGATACGGTCATCACCAACGCGTTGATTCTCGATCACTGGGGAATTGCGAAGGCCGATATCGGGATCAGGGACGGGCGTATCGCCGCCATAGGCAAGGCCGGCAATCCCGACGTGCAGCCCAACGTCGACATGATTATCGGACCGGGAACCGAGGTGATCGCGGGCGAAGGCAACATCGTCACTGCCGGCGGCATCGACACCCATGTCCACTACATCTGCCCGCAGCAGATCGAGGAGGCGCTTTATTCGGGTCTCACCACAATGATGGGGGGCGGTACAGGCCCGGCGGCCGGGACGACTGCCACGACCTGCACGCCCGGACCCTGGCATATTCGGCGGATGCTCGAGGCCGCCGATGCCTTTCCGATGAATCTCGGCATTCTCGGCAAAGGCAATGCAAGCGCTGCGGCGGGTCTTGTCGAGCAGATCGAGGCCGGGGCGTGCGGCCTGAAACTTCATGAAGACTGGGGCACGACTCCCGGCGCCATCGATTGCTGCCTCTCTGTCGCGGACGACATGGATGTGCAGGTTGCCATCCACACCGACACGCTGAACGAAAGCGGCTTTGTCGAAAATACCATCGCGGCCTTCAAAGGCAGAACCATTCACAGCTTTCATACCGAAGGCGCCGGCGGCGGGCATGCCCCGGACATCATCAAAGTGTGCGGTGAGGCAAATGTCCTGCCAGCTTCGACAACTCCGACGCGGCCCTACACGGCGAATACGGCCGAAGAAGCCCTCGACATGGTCATGGTCACCCATCACCTCGACCGTCGTATTCCTGAGGACGTCGCCTTCGCCGAGAGCCGCATCCGCAAGGAAACAATTGCGGCCGAGGACATTTTGCATGATCTCGGTGCGATCTCGATCATGTCATCGGATAGTCAGGCCATGGGCCGTGTTGGCGAAATCATAATCCGTACATGGCAGACCGCCGATAAAATGAAGAAACAATTCGG
>Ga0075434_100004266_pt1 | contig 12824 bp, 8 predicted proteins | sample RhiMethybrSRZTD3_FD_75298 | JGI IMG/M metagenome (GOLD analysis project Ga0075434, IMG submission 75298) | Populus rhizosphere microbial communities from Tennessee, USA - Rhizosphere MetaG P. TD hybrid SRZTD3 | ecosystem: Host-associated > Plants > Roots > Rhizosphere > Soil | place: USA... | reverse complement strand
GCTGTAAAGTTTCAGATTGAGAACTGGCGTTGGGCTGGAGTCCCTTTCTACATCCGGACTGGGAAGCGTCTTGCACGAAATCTGACAGAGATTCGCGTGCACCTCAAACCGACGCCACAGGCATTGTTTGCCAGCACGTCGTCGGCCATTGATCCGAATGTCATCACAATTAGCATTCAGCCGGACGAGGGTATCTCGATCGCGTTCGACGCGAAGCGACCGGGAACGCAAGTGCGTACAGTGACGGTTCAGGCCAACTTCTCATACCAAGCGAGCTTTGGCTCGAAGGGACCGGTTGCGTACGAAACTCTCTTGCTAGACTCGATGCGTGGCGACGCAACGCTATTTACGCGCCGAGACGAAGTAGAGGCGGAGTGGCGCATAATTACGCCGATTGAAGAAGCATGGGCGCAGTTACCGGCGGGAGACTTCCCCAACTATGCAGCCGGCGCCGACGGGCCCGCCTCGTGGCATGAACTGCTCAAGGTCCGTGGTAATGGTACCGAACACGCGATCGGCCGCGACTCATTAACATAAGAACACAAAACGAAATTCTCAACGCACGAGGCGCAATTCACAGCGAGGGGCTTGGAGGTTCACTTAAGTAATCTGCCTTGCGTGTTCTACCATGCTGTATCTAGCGCCTTGAGTTCGCCCGGCCCTTATGCTGGATGCACTTCCCGCACGTAGAGGAATACGTCGAGGGCTCTACGGCCGCAAACGTAGATTGAAAAGCAGATGGTTGAGATTTTATGGTCCAACTATGGTCCAGTAATTGTTTCTGACTGCTCTGAAACCGTTCCAGAAAGCCATCCGTGTCGCGTATTTGCGGCGGCAACGTTAATTCCCCATACAAGCAGGGCGTGAGAACTTCCTCTTTGCCGACCATCCACCCGGAAAGGTGATGTGTGTGTTGCACTTCAACCACATTGCGACGGTACCACCAGGTGGTGTGCCCAGAACTTGTTTGAAAGCCTTATCTTCACGTCGAGATACATGAATTACCTTGCCGCAGAGATACATCAAACCAGACGATTGTGAACAGCGCCCGGAGATCCCTCGGCCATATCCGCTCGAGGCATGGACTAAAGATGGATTGTCGGTCACTCTCACCTTATCGGATTGCCCAGCTTTCGGGGTTGACTGCTTTTCGCTGATGAGTGACGTCCGCGTCCGCCCGGGTGTATTTTGTTGACAGCTCGAATTCTAACGAGCGTGGTTCTGCGCTCCCAGGCGCTGAGATAGGTGTGAAATATTGCCAAATCGGAGCCGCCGAATAGGGATGAGCGACATAGAGCAAAGCGCGGCCGGGACGGCGGCAACCGAGCGATACCAAGCTCTCTTCCATGTGTCGCAAACCCTCATCTCAATCCGCTCTTCCGAGGAGCTCTTCAGGCTTCTCGCACGCGAGTTGCGCGCGGTGGTGAACTTCTATGTGATGGGCGTCGGCATCTACGACGAGAAGGCGCACCAAATGCACACCACGTCGTACGGCGAGCCCGGTGTTCCCCTGCAGGCTCCACAATTCGCGCCGGAAGAAACCTTCAGCTGGTGGGTGTACCAGCAGCAACAGCCCTTGATAATTCCGTCGTTAGACTCGGAGACTCGCTTCCCAGCGGTAGCCGAGATGCTCAAGAGCCGCGGCGTTCGGTCGGTATGCGTGCTTCCATTGACGACAGTACATCGGCGCCTCGGGGGCCTCGCTTTTGGCAGCACAGAAGTTGATGCCTATAGCGAGGAGGAAGTCAGCTTTCTCTTGTTCGTCGCCAACCAAGTGGCGCTGGCGGTGGATGACGCGCTGAAGGAGCCAAGCGAAGTGGCACAGCGGCGGATTTCGTCGCCGACTTCACGCTGAAATTCGTGCGCGACGACAAAGGCAAACCGAAGGCGCTTGTTCAGCTGGCGGAGTCGTGCAAGGCGATCGTGGAGGGAAGAATCCCGACCGTGATGAAGCCGGCCCGCATATATCCGGTCTGCGTGAGCGATGAACCGGCGGTCGAGAGTTTCTTTTTCACCCCTTATTCCAACGAGGTATTCCAGAAGGAAGTGGCGGCGGGGTTCGGTATCCAGCCCGTCACAGTGATGTCGGTCAATGAACTGGAGGAAATAATGCCCTATGTGTCCGCCGGCTCGTTCAGTTGGGAGGAGTTGCTGGATTTCCGGCTCAATCACCTGAGCGGCGCATTCTCGGTTCATCAGGCGATCTACGATCTGCTGCGGCAAAAGCGGCTGCCGACGATCAGGAATCAGAAGGTCCGCGAGGGTTTCGACGACGCCTGGCGCGCTATCAACAGCCGCTACAAGCCGCCCGTGGCTGCTTAGGACGCACCTTGCGGTGATGGAAGACCCAGTGCCTCCGGATGAGAGCCCGGTCCGCCCGCGGACACGCCGGACCGAGGAATTTTAGGAATTCACTACAACAACTTGCGTGTTACACCATCATCCCGAGCGCGCGCAGCCGCGCCAGGTGGGCGTTGTCGGGCGGCACCTTGCGGACGAGGAATGCTACCGCCTCGTTCTCGTCGTCGGTGATGAGAACATTGTCCTTGTATTCCTTTTCGCGTCCCGCATTCCTGAACAGCGCCTGCAGGAGGGTCGCGGCCGGCAGCTTCTCTGTCCAGTAGGTCTTGCCGAAGAAAACCATCGGGCTGAACGGGTCGGCGGCGCTGCGGTAATAATTCCGGACGCTGTCCTGGAAGATTTCCTGCAGCGTGCCGGCCTTGCCGGACGCGAAGACGATGCCGTGCGCGGCGAGCGCGATCAGGCCGTCCTCGCGGATGCTGTTCTGAAAATACTTGGCGATGTGGATGGCGAAAGGCGTCGACGGCTCGTGCCCGTAATACCAGGTCGGCAGGGCGAGGCTCTCGCCATGCGCCGTCTGGCTGAGCCGCCAGGCGGGCATGATCCAGGCGTGCAGCGCCTGCACGATCCGCTGGTCAATCTCGCCGTTCGGTCCGATGACTTTGCTGGCGTCGGCGGGCAGGGACGGCCCGGTGCCCTTAAGTTCCTGGACTGCCGACTCAAGCGCGGCGGATCGTCCCGGAAGCATGCTCCTAGATGCGCCGCTTCCATCGCACCCGGCCCGCCGCCGCTGGTCATCAGGAATTTCTCGCGGCAGAGCGCCGCCGAGATGCGCGCGACGCCGCTGTAAACCTCCGACCCCCGCGGCTCGTCATGGCCGCCCATGATGGCGGCGACGCGCGGCCGTTCTTTGAGCAGGGCGAGCATCGCCTGCGTGATTGAATTGTCGTGCAGCGCCTCGAAGAGGCTCGACAACCCGTCGCTCGGGGCGGAGCGCCCGTGCTCCGCATAATAGGCAAAGCACCGGAAATCGACGGTGCGCTCGAAGGACTTGTAGTCGCCCTGATCGAGAGTGCCCATCAGTTCCTGCGGGCTCAACAGCGCATCCGCGATCTCGAGCCACTCCTGCTCCAGCGAACTCCGTGCGGGTGGCTTCTGAGCCCGCCCGTACCAATAACCTGCGTTCGAAGAATCTCCTTCTTTGCGATGTAGGTAGGCATGAACCCAGGAACCCGCTAGGCCCTTGTCCTGCTGAGCCGATTCGTAGTGGCGAAGGTGCGTGATGTAGTGGAAGAGGCCCCGGCTGGCGGAATCGCAATAGACAAAGGTGGGTGTCTGCTCTCCCGGCGGACAGTCGGATTCTGCAGAAAGGAAGACTGGGAACCGATCCACGAAGCACCTTTTGGTTGTGGAGGTCGGGCAGTTACCTTCCGTTCACGATCGGCAGACTGTTTTCTTCTGCGATCTCTCACTTGCGTTCGGCCATGGCTCGAAGGCGGGAGGGCCGATTTGCCCTTACGTAAGGAAAGAGGCCCGTAGGTGGCAAAACCTCAATGCATCGAGCTGTCAATTCTTCAGGAGCCGCGTTGGGGGTGAGTGCTCTTCGGAGAAGCGATTCAGCGCGTAATAGTAGTGGGGACAACTGGGGAGCAGAATCGCGGATTCCCAAAACTTAGGTGTAAGCCCATGTGTCACGTCTTTATGAGTGTGGGATGAGTGTGTTCTACTTTTATGAAAACCATGCAAGGCAGCACCGAAAGAACTTGCGGGTACGACAGATTATCGGTAGGCCAATCGCCGAAACGCATTCTTGTCCGACTCGTTGGCTAATGAGCCGAACGAACTTTAGCACTGCCTTCGCGGAGAGAGTATTGCGCGATGGTTGCACCGCAGGTCGGCTGACTTGAGAGACCTTTGCTGCTGATTAGTCGGGTTCGTCATACACGCCGATCTCGACAATGTGAAGCATCTCGTTGCTGCTTTCCAACAGCAACCGCACCCTCTGCGATGAAACGCGAGGAATGCGATGAATTGTCGTAGGTGTAGGCTTTTCGCCGTTGGCAAGCGTAGTCCAGTTCCCTCCCTTCCAGCACTCAAAACGATAGCTCCGAATGCGGCTTTCCGAATAGTCATCTCCTTTGCCAACAGGTTCCACGAGCGAGACAACATTGAAGCTCTCCCGCTTTTGCAGATCCACCTGTAACCAGCCTGAGATTTGCCCCTCCTCCAAGTACCAGCTCGAATGAAAGTCACCATCGTTCGCTTCATCCGGACCCACAGTATCCGGGTAAGAACTGGCATGAATAGGCTTGCCAGTCGCTAGATTGCGCGTCGTGATCACGACATGCTTGCTAAGTTTTGCCATCGGTCCAGTATGCGTCCACGCCCTCCCAATTTCCTCCAAGCGGCTCACAAGATTCGACGCGAGCCGTCCTTCGCGATTCGGTGGAGCATTCAGAATCAGGTTGCAGTGTCGGAGATTCAGTGGCCGAAGCCACTCGTCGACGACAGTCTTCACAGGCTTGAGAGGTCCATTCGCGTCTCGTTGCTTCCAGAACCATCCTTCGGTAAGGGTCGCACAGGAGAGGGCAGGCACGTCGCTACCTTCTGGGACCTTCTGCCCGGCATTCTGCTCAAAAGCCTTCACATCGGAATAGTAGAGTCCGCCGGGAGGATATTGACTGGCATTGAGATCGCAGATCAGGCAGTCGGGCTGGAGATTCTTAATGTGCTCATAGATCTCGTGGAACGGCACCTCTTCATACGTGATGCGACTCCACGGCGCATCCCAGCCATCGGTGATGAGGACGTCGACTTCGCCGTAGCCGGTGAACAACTCCGTCAATTGATCTTTGATGAGCTGGATCTTGGACGGTGTGACGTTGAAATGACGGATGTCATCGCGCAGCGACAAGATCGAATAATAAAGCCCTACCCGCAGGCCAGCCTTGCGGAAGGAATTGACATAGGCGAGCACGACGTCGGCCGAATACAACGTCTGACCCACGCTTGCCGCCGCCGTCTTTGTCGGCCACAGGCAAAACCCATCGTGATGTCGGGTCGTCAGGCATCCCCAAGTCATGTTCGCTGACTGCGCCGCCCTGGCCCATTGATCGGTATCGAGAGCGGTGGGACGAAAGAGATCAGCGGGCGATGTCGGATCGCCCCATTCGCGGTCCTGAAAAGTGGCCATATTGAAATGTACGAACATGCCGAATCGCAGATCCACAAACCGCTGTTGCAGATCCAGGAGTGGCCGACCGCGACGCGGAGTTGCCCGCGTCGTACCCTTCTGCTCCGCTGCGGCGCCGTGAGTAGAGGCCAGCATCGCTGCGGTCGCTGTTCGAGTGGCCAGTTGGACGAACTCTCTTCTTGAAGTCATTTTTCTATTTGCAGCCCAAGTCCAGCATCTCCGGAGTGGATGGTGTACATCTTCGTCCCACGGTGCAAATGCCGCAGTTCGCCGCTAAAGCCTCTTGGCGTGTCTGCATTCAGCAGCTCAGGTGCGCCGCTAAGTTTCGGCAGATACCCGAAAAGCGTGCAAAGGACGGTCTCGGCAAAGGCTCCGCCGCCAGTACACTCGCGCATGCAGCCCTGACGCTGAGCAATGCGGACCGGTGCGTCGCGGTCTCGCCTCTTAACTCCGTAGAACTCGCGCGCCTGCGCGTACACGCCTTCATAGACTGCGGCCTGGGTCCGCCGCAGAAAGGGAACTGCGATGTTCCAGTAGCGCAGACGCCACAAAGCGTCAACCGTCACGGCAGGCCATGCATCGTAGGCGCCCATCGGTCCATGATCGGGGCGGTCAGAGATTGTCGCTGCCACGTCGAGTGGAGATTGCGCGCGCATCCAGTTTTCCGTCAACAGTTCGCGTTGAACGAAGTCAACCATTTCACGGCGAACGCTGGGCGGCAGGTCTGTAGCCAGGAAACGGCCGACAGTGGCGAAGTCGTAGCAGTGGCGCATCTCCACCCGTGTTCCATCGCGGTGCAGGCTTGCCCACACGCCCTTTCCCGGCTCGTAGAGCGTCATGACTGCTTTGAACATGGCGTCTGCCTCGAGGCGCAACTGGCGGGCTTCGGCGCCTTCGCCGTTCTCCTCGAGAATCCCGGCAATCTCCCGCATCATCCACACATTTGCGGAGTTGAACGAAGGAACTTTGTTGATGTAGGTAGGCACACATTCGAGCAGATTGAGCGAACCACCATAATCGGCGAGTTGGTCGTCAGGATTCAGCCGCAGTTTCTTCCAGTTGGTCGCTAGAATGCGCATGCGTTGCAGCACCGTCTGGTCGGCGATCTTCTCCCGGAGGAACTCCTTGTCTTGCGTAACGACGAGATACGACCAGGCCAGCCGGAAGATGGAGAGATCGTTCGCCGCATATCCGCGCAGATCCCATCCGGTGGGAACCTCGAGATGGTTGGGTGAAGCAGGTCGCTCGGTTTTGAAGACGATAACCGCGCTCTCGTGCGGGTCCTGCTCAAGGAACAGCTTAATTTGCTCCTTCATCTGTTTGGGTTCGAGCAAGGCGAAAAGAGTAGAGAACAGCGAGGTGTCCCAGTAGAAGACCACACCCTTGGGGCGCTCGCCGCTCGTGATAAAAGTCCTGTTGCTCCACAGATTGGTTCGCAACAGCACAAGTAACGTAAGCACACTGCGGTAGTAGATTTCACGGATAGCCGCATCGTTTGTAACCAGCAACGGAGCATTGCCAGAGAAGAAGTCGTTGTCCGGCGTGAAGGCGCTCTGCCACCTCTTCTCCCATTCGGCTTTGGTGCGGTCCCATTGTGTTTCGAACCACTCGCTTGTAAGGGCAGAGCGTCCGGGCTTGTCTGGTTCCCCCACATACATTAGGAAACGAATTTCGCGGCTTTCACCCGGGGCGACGCGCACCTGCCACTCGGCAAACTGGCCGTGCGCTTTGTTTTGGGGGAGATCAAAGAACCGATACACAGAGTCCATTTTCCATTTGTCCGAGGTGGCTCGGATCTCTCCGGGGCCGATGATCTCCCGGTTGACCGGCATCCAGCCAATATCGGCAGTGAGTGCTACATCAAAAGTCTTGGGGGTCGCGCCATTATTAGTGAACTTCACCCGCCACATGACCACCGTATCTTCTATAACCAGCCGATTTGTGGTGACCACTTCGAGATCGCCTACCTGTGCACGGCGGACGGCCTGATAGGCAAACCATCGGCAGCTTGAAGAGTCGTAGAAGCGGCCATTGATCGTCATGCCGCACAGCGGCAGAGTATGGTAGATGGGCCAGCGTGGTCCAGATTCGTCGCCATAGAGTTGACCGCCAGGCAGGAAGTTCACCCCAACAAGATCTGGCGCGCAGGCAGCCATCTCGTGGAAGTTATGCAGCGAAGGCATCTGCGCAAGCAGGCCGCAATCCAGCCAGCCGGTTCCTAATTCGTCGAGCGTTGGTAGCCCTGATGCACCCGACGGCGTTGCTGCGCTATCTGCAGCAAATCCAAAGGCCAAGCCGGGAAGCAGTTGCGCTGAGAGCGCCGCGATACCGGTTTCGCAGAACATCCGCCGGCTTATGGTCTTATCTACTACCGAAGGGGTTTCGCTCCTGGCTTTACGCATCGTTTCACATATCTCCATTCGTCCGTATCTTCCGAAGTGCCGCTGTAGCACGGGCACGCTTCGAGAAACCCGCAGTCAGTGCCAAATGGATCCGAACTCGATTGCAGCCGACCTATGTGTTCAAGTTTCAATGCGCAGCGTGACTAAATCCCAGGCAGGCACGTCCACTTGCGTATCGATTCTTTCAACCGGTAGCTCCCTGAGGTTGCTGCGCCAAACCTTAATCGGTCTCCCATCCGCCCAAGTCAAGCTGGCCTTATGGTCTTCTCCCGATGCGCCGAAAAGCTGGACAATCCACGCATTACCGTCTGCGCTTCGCTTGCACTCCTGCACAAGCACATCTTCCTGATCTATGTGAAGCTTCAGCCCCATTCGGGATCGCTGCCCCGGAGCTGAAGCCACAAGGGGCTGTGACATGCCAGTCGCAAAACGGCTGGCGGCCGCAGGTTCGTAACCGCCGTGCGGGCGAAGCGCGTATCGAAACTCGACAGGGCCATCCTGGTACGCGCGGTAATTCGTTCCCCAATGATTGTTCATGATCCACGAATAGAACTTCTGGGTGGGCTCAATATGCCTTCGCCAGATCTCAGGATGGGTTTGCGAGCCTAGCATGGCGGCCGAGAGAGAGCCGATTTCGACCAGAGGCGCATCAAGTGTTGCACATGTGACGCCGTACTCTGCATTTGCAACATCGATCCACCGGCCCACAGGCAACCAGTTCTTACAAGAACCCGGAAGTTGATCAATTTCAGGACGCATAACCGCGAGCGGAACGTCAATGTGAATCTGACCATTCTCAATGGCAAACGGAAATGCGAATTGCAGGCTTTCTTTGGATTCATGCTGGGCAAAATCTGCGCCAGGCCCGCCTTGGCCTGGATGCGGATTCAGGGGAGCACGTTTCTTATTTACGATGTTGGATATTTCGATCCAATCTGCAGAGGCCTTCAATCGCACGCGGCGAACAAGGTCTACACACCCCGGTGCGGAAGACTCGATGCGAATCGCAGCAACGAGGGGCCCGGCTTCCTCGATCGCGATGCGTACAGGCCCACTCGTACTTACCTTCGATGTGTCTTTGCCTTCAAGGAATAGGTATTGATTGATTGCTTCGTCCCGGCCGGTGTCCGCAAGGTTGTGCGCACTCTTGTTGGACGTCAGCTCGACGATGTCGCCGCTTTTGCTGTCGACTTTCGCACGTACAATTTCGTTATCTAGGACTCCGTCCAGGGCCGTCACCGGCTTTGCTGGAACATGCGGGGTCGCTGCTGAAAGATGAAAGCGGGCACTTCCCAGCGGAGGAACATTCTCGGCGAGAAAAGCCAATTCTCCCGTCGAAAGACGCTGTGATGGAACAGAAGCGCCGTGTTCGTTCTTCACGTGGTCTTTGCCCAGGGACCTCTCCTTCGAGATCACAATCACTTCTGTCCTCGGCCAAGAACAGGTGTTATGCACATCTAGCTTCGAGCTATTCGTCTCGCGCGCATAGGCGTCGAGCACCTTGTAAAAAAGCTTCTTCGAATGGTTCTCGGCGTCAACGGCGAATTGACGTTTCACCTGCCATTGTTGCTTCACAAAAGGATTCTCAGAGTCCGAAACACTGTTCCACGCTCCCCATGTGTGTTCCGAATACAACCAGACATTTCTCCAGGCGACGTCGAAATCCGCGCTGTTATATGCCTGCGGCGCGAGAATCGCAGAGAGTGTTGTTGCCTGCGTCAACCGCTCGGCTGCTCCTCGGTTCATTCGTGTCTCCAAGGCCGATGACCCAGCTCCATCCTCCCAATAAGGAGTCAAATCGCCCTTGAACTCTGGTAGCTGGTGGCCGTGTTGTTTCTCGAATGCCGCAAACGCGTCGCTGGTTGTGGAAATGGAGAAGCGCGGCCATTCGTATTCTTGATTCCACTTCTTCACGAACTCGCAAATTTCCGGATCAGGTTCCGCATTGTCGCCATGGCCCGACCACCGGATATAAGAAATCTGATAAGGGAAACCGACCTCATCCAGTCTGGCTTGGTATTCGTTGACCAACCGTGTGTCCAGCTGCATGACGTGCGACATTGCATAGCCAGTCCAGGGAATCCAGACAAGCACTCTTTCGTTGCCTGACGGAGAGACCCACCAGAATGGCTTATCTTGCCACTCAACCATAAAGGTCCCAATGCGGTCGAAGAAATTAGGAGCAGCCGAGAAGTAGCGGATGCCTGCGTGGGCCATCGCGGAAACCGTTCCCCAGGTATATCCAGGAACATCGCTGATCATGGCAGAATCAACGGGGATCCCACACTGACTGCCTAATTCGGTTCCGTAACGAAATAGTTGGAGAAGCTCTTCAGGTCGGCAAAGGCCAGTTAGCTCGTTCGCATACATGCCGTTTAGCCCGATCCAACCCTTCTTCACAGCGCTGATCAGTTCTTGGCGCTCTGGCTCGGTCTTGGTCCGCATGAACTGATCCGCTCCCCAGAGAACCTCAAGGTTCCAAACGAATCGCGCACCGGGCGGGTAGTTGGCGGTTTTTCGCGCAAGTTCGATTCCCCGGGAGATATTTGCCATTTGTTTTTCTTCAACATTGCTCTGGAGATCCGTATATCCAAGGTCATGGTGGGAATGAGGCAGGATGAAGATCAGCAACTTGCGCACTGGTTCTACGCGAACTTCGGCTGACTCGAATTTGCCGGCGATTTCATATTCGACAAGCATATGCTGAGCTGTTTCAACCTGGTCGACATAGATGTTGAATGTATGCATGCCCGGAGGCAGAACTCGGCTCTCGCCTTCCCGGTGATTGACGCGAACCACCAAAGTTGCATCCGTTTCGGCATGCTGTATCGTCAGTTGGATCGGTTGGACAAGCTCCCCACCTTTAATTGTCAACGCGCGAATTGGAACGGCAAAGCTCGACTTCTCCACCAATGTTTGATCTAGGCCCAGAGCTGATATCCGAGGATTGACCCAAGCGATGCCGACTGCTGCGGCAATTCCCTTTATGACTTTGCGTCTTTCCATACTCGGTAATAAGCTTTCTTTCTGGCCAGTCGGAATGAACCCGAACGAGCGTCACGCAGGCCTAGTCCCCGCGAGATCCCTCATTTGGTTCGGCTGAAGGGCGTGTCGGGTGGAAATCCTATCGGGATAGTGCTCGAATGTAAACATAACACTCGAATAAAACGAGCAGAAGTGATATTCACGCTCACTAATAGCGCTCATATCGAGCAGGATAACTTTCTGCCCCATGTGCGAGCCGGGCTGCGATGCGTGCCCCTTCTGCGCTTCTCGCAGTCGGCGGCGCAGTCCCATACGCGACCGACCTCTCTGGATTTACTGCGGTGGCGTCGCCTCAGACTCTTTGCGCATTGGGGGCGGTGTTTGCCGGGTCAGATTCGCGTACTTATCTGCCAACTCCTTTTCACCCAGCCGACGATAGATCTGTTCTAGAAGACTGTAGACCTGGACATCAAGAATGCCACCGGTCTGTTCAATGAGGCTGGCAGCGCGCTCCGCATCCGACCGTGCCTGTGCATAGCTGCCCATGCGTAAGTTTAGCTTGGCTCTGTCGTACCACGTATCTCGATAATCGGGCACCAGTTCTACGGCTCGGTCTAGATGCTGCTTACTCTCCGCAAGATGATTTCGTTTGGCAAGAAATCGGCCGTAGTTGTAATCGAGAAAGGCGTCGAATTGTTGCCCTTCATGATTCACCTCGAGACCGCGCCTGTATGCTGCGTCGGCGCGATCGAGTTCCCCAAGCGGTTCCAAGTTGAGCGCCAAATAATCCCATGCAGAGGCGTAGCCGGCATCGAGGTCAACTACCTTTTGGAAATGCTTTACCGCTTCGTCGGGACGCTTCGTGCGATCGTAAAGTGCTCCAAGTTGAAACTGCGATTCAGCGTTGTCGGGATCGAGTTCGCAGGACTTGATCAGCAGCTCCTCTCCTTGCGCTGGTTGATGCTTCATTATCAGGATCTGTCCTCGCACGGCAAGCGCCGCGGGATTGTTCGCGTCTTTCGAAACTGCCGCATCGGAGAGTTCGTCCGCTTGTTGATATTGACCCTGATCGATCAGAAAGCGTGCAAAGTAAGCCAAGCCTGCAGGATCGTTGGGCACCTTCTCAAGATATCGCGAGAACAAGTCACTCGCCTCCGCGGCGCCCTGCGAAACTTTGATTCTTGCCTCGGCAAGCAGGATTGAAGAGCAGTCGGGATGCTGCGCCTTGAGCAGCGTTAGCCGATGCTCTGCAACCGAGAATTGGTTGCGATTCAAGTCTGTCGAGAGAGACTTGAGTTGAAGCTCTGCTCTGGCACAAGCGTCGGCATTCGAGTCGTTCGAGACCTCAGTGGCTGCGATGCATCGGACCGCCATGCCCAAGCAAAGAACGGAGCAAAATAGAGTGCTCACAATGCGCCCTCCGTCACCCTGAGAATCTGGTCTGCTTTCACATTGTGCAGAGTCTGAACTGTTCCGCTCGGCCAGCGAAGCGTGATTTCCTTTACCAACTTGGCGCGGCCGAGCCCAAAATGAACGCGCTTATCCGAAGAGCTCGCATAGCTTCCAGCTGTCGTCACCTGGTTGAATTGCACTGAGCCGGACTGAGAGGTGAGCTTGATCTGTGTTCCAATGCCGTCACGGTTGCTCTTTGTACCGATAGCCTGAATCAGGAGCCAATGGTTGCCGGTCGCCGTCGTGTTATAGAGCAACTCCGCGTGCCCTGCAATTACGGAGACAACGATGTCGATCTTGCCGTCATTATTCAAGTCCCCAAACGCTGCTCCACGATGTGCTGCCCGCAGACTGAGACCAGGGCCTGCGTGTGCACTTACGTCTTGAAAGGTGTTGTCTTTCATGTTCTCGAAGATGGCGTTGGCCTGCAGATAATGCTGCTGAGGATCAATATCGGCATTTTCACTGACATGGGAGTTGGCGCTGAAGAG
>Ga0075434_100004265_pt1 | contig 12826 bp, 12 predicted proteins | sample RhiMethybrSRZTD3_FD_75298 | JGI IMG/M metagenome (GOLD analysis project Ga0075434, IMG submission 75298) | Populus rhizosphere microbial communities from Tennessee, USA - Rhizosphere MetaG P. TD hybrid SRZTD3 | ecosystem: Host-associated > Plants > Roots > Rhizosphere > Soil | place: USA... | reverse complement strand
CGTCTGCCAGACGTGCGGCCAGCCGAAGCGCCCGCACCGCGTCTGCCCGACCTGCGGCCACTACAAGGGCCGCGAGGTCGAGCCGCTCCGCACCCACGCTCCGTAAGCTCTTTCGTATGATCCGGATCGCGGTCGACGCGATGGGAGGAGATCGCGGCCCCGCGGCTGTCGTCGAGGGCGCGCTAGCCGCGCGCTCCGACGAGATCGAGCCGGTCATCTTCGGGTCGGCCGAGCTGGATACCCATGTCCTTCCGCTTGTCCCAACCACGCAGGTCGTCGGCATGGACGAGAAGCCGGCGGACGCGTTCCGCACGAAGGAGGACAGCTCGCTCGTCCGCGCCGTCAAGGCCGTCGCCGACGGTGAGGCCGAAGCCGTCGTGTCCCCCGGCAACACCGGAGCGATGCTCGCAGCGGGCCTCGTCCTGCTGCGGCGCGTCCCCGGCGTGCGCCGGCCCGCAATCGCCGTTCCCATCCCCGCCCGCAAGGGTCCCTCGGTCCTGATCGACGCCGGCGCGAACGCCGACTGCCGGGCTGAGCACCTGCTGCAGTTCGCGACGATGGGCGCAGTCTTCGCCGAGGAGATCCTCGACATCGCCCGTCCCAGCGTGCGGCTGCTCTCGATCGGCGAGGAGCCGGAGAAGGGGAACCAGCTCACGCTCGAGGCCCACGCGCTGCTCAGCGCATCCGACCTCGACTTCCGCGGCAACGCCGAGGGCCGCGACGTTCTCGAGGGCGCCGCCGACGTCCTCGTCACCGACGGCTTCACCGGCAACGTCGCGCTCAAGGCGGTCGAGGGGACGATCCGCACCCTGCTCGACTCACTGCGTGAGGAGATCACCGCCAGCACGACGGGAACCGTCGGCGGGCTGCTCATCCGGCCGGCGGCCCGGCGGCTGCGCAAGCGTCTCGATCCCGACACCTACGGCGGCGCCTACCTCCTCGGCCTGCGCGGGCTCGTCGTCATCGCGCACGGCAACTCGTCGGCGACCGCGATCGCGAACGCGATCCGCCTCGCCGCGCGCGGCGTCGACCACGACGTCGTAGGCCGCCTCGCTACGCGCCTTTCCCGGGCGCAAGGGGCGGAGATTGTATGATCGGCGCGCTTTCCAGCCCCCACGACACAGCGAGGTGACATGGCAGCGTCGCGCGAGGAAGTCTACGAGCGGGTCAAGGAGGTCCTCACCGAGCAGCTCGGCATCGAAGAGGCGGACATCACGGAAGAGGCTTCCTTCCAGGAGGACCTCGACGCCGACTCCCTCGATCTGGTCGAGCTGATCATGGAGCTCGAGGACCAGTTCGGGATCAAGATCTCGGACGAGGACGCCCAGAAGATCCAGACCGTCGGCCAAGCCGTCGACTACGTCACTTCGCACCAGTAGCCGCCGACTCCGACCTCGCGCAGCTGATCGACGCGCTTCCGCCGGAGCTGGCGGAGAACGTCTTCACCCACACGTCGTGGGCGAGCGAGCGTGGCGAGTCGTACGAGCGGCTCGAGTTCCTCGGCGACAGCGTTCTCGAGCTTGCCGTCGCGCACGCGCTCTACGCGCGACATCCGGACTTCTCGGAGGGGCAGCTCGCAAAGGTGCGCTCGCATGTCGTCTCGCGCGCGACCTGCGCGGTGGTGGCTCGCGAGCTCGGCCTCGGGGAACGTCTCGTCGCGCACGCGGCTCCTACCCAGACCGAGGAGGAGCTCGGACGGCTCTCACGCAACCGAAACGTGCTCGCGGCCGTGATCGAGGCGGCACTCGGCGCGATCTTCCTCCAGCACGGCTTCGCCGCCATCGAGGACGCCGTCGTCGACGCCTTCTCCGACCAGATCGAGCACGCGCTCACTTCGCGTGTCGACCACAAGACCGACCTGCAGGAGCTGCTCGCCCGATCCAGCCGCCACGTCACCTACGACGAGGTCTCGGTGGAGGGGCCCGCGCACGAACGCCGCTTCACGTGCGCCGCGATCATCGACGGCGAGGAGCTCGGGCGCGGCGAGGGCCGGACGAAGAAGGCCGCCGAGCAGGAAGCGGCCCGGGAGGCGCTCGCCAAGCTCGATTTGTCGGACGTTTCCTAGTTTTCTGGCATCCTTCCCGGCCTCATGGCTGAGCGGAAGCCCACCAACTCGGAGCTGCGCTTGCGGCGGCTCACGGAGGAAGAGCCCGATTCCGAGCCCCGCGGGATCCTCGAGATCTTCGCCGAGGACGAGCAGGCCGACGAGGACGCCCCGCTCGCGCGCGACGACCACCAGCACAACCGCCAGTAGCGTCCTGCCGCCTCTTTAGGGTGCCAAGCGGTGCATCTGCGCGCCGTCAAGTTGCGTGGCTTCAAGTCCTTCCCCGACCCGGTCGAGGTCCGTCTCGAGCCGGGCGTCGGCGTGATCGTCGGTCCGAACGGCTCGGGCAAGTCCAACGTCTCCGACGCGATCCGCTGGGCCGCCGGCTCGCTCAGCCCCACCGAGCTGCGGGCCGAGAAGCCCGACGACGTCCTCTTCGCCGGCGGCGGAGCGCGTGGGCCGGCCGACTTCTGCGAGGTCGAGCTGCTCTTCGACAACGCCGACGGTGCCCTGCCCGTCGACTACGCGGAGCTCTCGGTTGCGCGGCGACTGCACCGCGGCGGAGAGGGCCAGTACCTCGTCAATCGAGCCGCGGTCCGGCGGCTCGACCTCGTCGAGCTGCTCGCCGACCTTGGGCTCGGCCAGGGGATGCACTCGATCATCAGCCAGGGCAAGGTCGAGGCGATCCTCGCCTCGAAGCCGGCAGAGCGGAGGGCGTTGATCGAGGAGGCGGCCGGGCTCGGCCGCTTCAAGGCACGCCGCCATCGCGCCGAGCTGAAGCTCGCGCGGGTCGCGGTGGAGGTCGAGCGCGCGCGCGACGTCGAAGCCGAGGTCAAGAAGCGGCTTCGGCCGCTCGCGCTGCAGGCGACCGCGGCCGAGCGTGCCCAGAAGCTCGCGGTCGAGATCGCGCGCCTGCGGGCGCGCATCGCGCAGCTCGATCTCGCGGGGCTCGAGGAGCGGCTCGCGGAGCTCGCGACGCGGCGTAACGCTGCCGCCGGCGGTCGGCGCGGAGTGGAGGAGCGGCTCGAGGTGCTGCTCGCCGAGCGTGGCCGGGCCGAGGAGGAGTTGGCCGACACGGCGGGCGCGCGGGAGCAAGCGCTGCAAGGCCTCTACCGGCTCCGCAGCGCGGCAGAGCGTCTCGAGCTGAGGCGTGAGTCCGCTGGCGCGGGACTGCAGCGGCTGCGCGACGAGCTCGAGCGCCCGCGGCGGGTGCTCGACGGCCGGGTCCGCGCCGAGCGAGAGGCGCTCACCGAGCAGATCCGGCTCCTGGAGGAACGTCTGCGCGCCCTCGATCGCACTCTCGCCGAGCGCGAGGGACTGCCGCCGGCCGCCCGTGCGCTGGCCGAGGAGGGCGAGCGGATCGCGTTCTCGCTGCTCGAGGTCGAGCCGGGCAGCGAGCGGGCCGTCGCCGCGGCGCTGGGCCGACGTGCCTCCGCCGTCGTCCGAGAGGATGCGACCGGCGCCTTCGAGCTCCTCGAGCGGGCGCGCGACGCGGGCCTGGGCAGCCTCGTCGTCCTCGTCGGCCGAGACCCGGCGCGGCTCGTGGCCGAGATGCCGGTCGTGGCGAAGGAGGAGCTGCTCGCGTCCCCGGTTGCCGCCGTGACCGCGGAAGGCTTCGGGTACGACCCGGCGAGCGGCGAGCTCTGGTTTGCGGGCGAGACGGCCGAAGCGCTGCTGCTCGAGCTCCAGGCGCGGCGGCGAGCGCTCGCGGCCGAGCTGGGCGAGCTGCGGGCGCGCCTGGAGGCTCCCATTCCGGACGCGGCGTACTCGCTCGAGGCGAATCCGTTCCTCGTTCGCAGTGCGACGCTCGCAGAGCGCCTCGTGCGCGCGCTCGAGGTCTCGGTGGCGGACTTCGAGGCGCCGTTGCGCCGCGATGTCGACGCCGGCGCGGCTCGCAGCGGCGAGCTCGGCGCCGAGCTGCGCCGCCTCGGTGCAGCCGAGGTCGAGCTGAGGCAGGAGCTCGCTGCGGCTTCCGAAGCCGTCTCCTCCGTCGAGATCGAGGCAGCGCGGATCGAGGCGGAGGCGGACGAGGCGCGTCGCCGCCTCGAGCAGGCAGATGCCGATGAGCCGGCCGAGGGAGACGACCGCGAGCAGCTCGTCGCAACGGTCGAGCGGCTCGAACGTCGCCGCGAGACGCTCGGCCAGGTCAACCCACTGGCGCACGAGGAGTACGAGGCGGAGAAGGAGCGGCTGGAGGAGCTCGCGGCCCAGCGCTCGGATCTCGAGGCGAGCCTCGCCGAGCTCGAGAAGCTCCGCAACGAGCTGACGGAGACGGTCGAGCGCCGCTTCGCCGAGACCTTCGATGCCGTCAGTCGCCACTTCGAGGACGTGACGGCGACCGTGTTCCCAGGCGGTGAGGGCCGGCTCCGCCTCACCGAGGCCGAGGAGGACGAGGAGGAGCCCGGCGTCGAGGTCGAGCTGCGCCCCGCCGGGAAGCGCGTGCAGCGGCTCTCGCTCCTCTCCGGCGGCGAGAAGGCGCTCGGCGCGATCGCCTTCCTCTTCGCGCTCTTCCTCGCGCGGCCGTGCCCCTTCTACCTCCTCGACGAAGTCGAGGCCGCGCTCGACGACACGAACATCGGCCGCTTCGTCGAGCTGCTGCGCAGCTACTCGGACCGCGCGCAGTTCGTCGTGATCACGCACCAGAAACGGACGATGGAGGCCGCCGACGTCCTCTACGGGGTGACGATGGGCGGCGAGGGTGTCTCCCAGGTGGTCTCCCGCCGCCTGCCGCGAGAGGAAGCGAAGCTCGCAGGAGCCGCCTAGGCTGCGGTCGTGCTCTACGACCCGGCCGCGTTCGAGACGCTGACCGACGAGCCGTGGGACGCGGCGCGCGTCCGAGACGGCATCGCGGCGATCGTCGCGGACGCCGACGCCGCCTTCGATCCCGGCGCGCTCTGGCCGGCGCACGAGTGGGACGGCTACAACGCGCCGCTGCCGCTGAAGAATCTCTACGTCGGCGCGGCCGGCGTAATCTGGGCGCTCGACGACCTACGGCGCCGCGGCCTCGCCGAGACCACGCTCGACCTGCCCGCCGCAGCGATCCGTGCGCTCGAGCGCTGGCGTGCCGAGCCGGACTACATAGCCGGAGAGGTGCTGCCCGAGCCGCCGGAGTCCGGCCTGCTCACGGGCGAGACAGGGATCCTGCTCGTCGCGTGCAGGCTCGGCCACCCGCTCGAAGACGACTTGCGCGACCGCATCCGGGCCAACCTCGCCAACGAGGCCGAGGACCTGATGTGGGGGACGCCGGGAACGCTGGTCGCCGCCGTCGCCATGGGCTGGGACGACCTGGCCCGCGAATCGGCCGACGCACTTGCGTCCCGCCGCGACGCGGACGGCCTCTGGACGCAGCGGCTCTGGGACACGAGCTTCCGCGGGATCGGCACCGTCCACGGGCTCGCAGGCAACGTTCGCGCGCTGCTGCAGGTCGACGATCCTCGCAACGACGTGCTTCGCGCCGAGTCCGCTGCGGCGCTCACGCGCGCCGCGACGCGCGAGGACGGGCTCGCCAACTGGAGCGGCGAGGGCAAGCTCCAGTGGTGCGCGGGAGCGCCGGGGGTCGTCTCCGCCGCCCGCGACTACCTCGACGAGGAGCTACTGCTCGCCGGCGCCGAGCTCGTCTGGCGAGCAGGGCCGCCGGGTACCGAGAAAGGCCACGGAATCTGCCACGGCACCTCCGGCAACGGCTTCGCGCTGCTCGCGGCCTTCGAGCGAACCCAGGACGAGCTGTGGCTCGCTCGCGCGCGTCGCTTCGCGGTCCACGCGCTCGGACAGGCTGCGCGCCTGCCCGGCCGCTACTCGCTCTTCACCGGCGGCGCCGGCACGGCGCTATTCGCCGCCGCCTGCCTCGACGCCGACGCGCGCTACCCGGTGCTCGAACGCCGCTGGGACTGACGCGCTGCACATACGATCGCGCGATGGACGAACGCCTCGAGCGCTACGCGGAGCTCGTGGTCCGGGTGGGCACCAATGTCCAGCCGGGCCAGGAGGTCTTCCTCCTCTCGGCCGTCGAGCATCACGAGCTCACGCGTGCCCTCGCGCGCCAGGCCTATCGCGCCGGCGCCTCCTACGTCCACGTCCGCTACAACGACGGCCACACGCGTCGGGCGATGATCGAGCTCGGCCCCGACGAGGCGCTGACGTATTCGCCCGAGTGGCTGAAGACGTTCACCGCCTCGATGAGCGGCAACGCGATGATCGCGACGACGGGCGACCCGGAGCCGGAGCTGCTCGCAGACCTCGACGGCGAGCGTGTCGGTCGCGCCGTGCCGCAGGAGATCGTGCAGATCCGGGTGCAGCAGCTAACCGAGAACAACGTCAACTGGTGCGGCGTCGGCGCGCCGAACGAGGGCTGGGCAAGACAGGTCTTCGGCGAGCCCGACGTCGAACGGCTGTGGGAGAAGGTCGCGTTCTGTATGCGGCTCGACGAGCCCGATCCGGTAGAGGCCTGGAGGGAGCACCTCGAGCGGCTCGCCGAGCGGGCGACCCAACTCAACGACCTGCACCCCGATGCACTGCGCTACCGGGGGCCGGGCACGGATCTGACCGTCGGCCTACTGTCCGCTGCGCGCTGGATGGCGGGCGGCGGCGATACGTCCACAGGGATCTACTACGTCGCGAACATGCCGACAGAGGAGGTCTTCACGTCGCCCGACGCGCGGCGCACCGAGGGCACGATCCGCTCGTCGCTCCCGCTTGCCCTCTCGGGCCAGGTCGTGCGTGGACTGGAGCTCACCTTCGAGCAGGGCCGCGCCGTTCGGGTGGAGGCGGAGACCGGCGCGGACCTCGTCCGCAGCCACTTCGCGACGATCGAGAACGCCGACCGGCTTGGCGAGGTCGCGCTCGTGACGAAGGAGTCTCGCGTCGGCCAGTCGGCCACGCTCTTTCACGACACGCTCTTCGACGAGAACGCGACCTGCCACATCGCCTACGGCGCAGGCTTCCCTTTCCTCTTCGACACCGATCCGGGGGAAGGGCTCAACGTCGCGAACATGCACGTCGACTTCATGGTCGGCGGGGTCGAGCTCGAGGTGGACGCGGTGCTCGCCGACGGGACCGAGGTGCCGCTGATCCGCGGCGAGGAGTGGCAACTCGCGTGAGCGACAGCGGCGAGCGGCTCGAGCGGTACGCGGAGCTCGCGGTTCGCGTCGGCGCAAACGTGCAGCCGGGCCAGGAGGTCTTCGTCCACGGGTTCGTCGAGCACGCTGAGCTCATCCGCGCACTGACGCGGCAGTCGTACCGGGCCGGGGCGGCCTACGTCAACGTCCGCTACGAGGACCAGCACATCCGGCGCGCCATGATCGAGCTCGGGCCCGACCAGGCGCTCACCTACTCGCCCGAGTGGCTGAACACGTGGGCGGAAGCCATGGCGGGCAACGCCCAGCTGGGGACGTCGGGCAATCCTGAGCCTGAGCTGCTGGCCGACCTCGAGGGTGAGCGCGTCGGCCGCGCGATGCCGCTCGAGGCGGCGGAGATCGCCAGGCGGATGCACGGGGAGCACCGCGTCAACTGGTGCGGCGTGGGGGCGCCGACCGAGGGCTGGGCGCGCGAGGTCCTAGGGGAGCCCGACGTCGAGCAGCTGTGGGAGCTCGTCGCGTTCTGCTTCCGGCTCGACGAGCCGGATCCCGTCGAAGCGTGGCGCGAGCATCTCGACCGCCTCGACGCGCGAGCTGCGGCACTCACCGAGCGGCGACCCGACGCGCTCCGCTACCGCGGGCCGGGAACCGACTTCACCGTCGGTCTCCTGCCGAGCGCACACTGGGGCAGCGCCCGCTTCCGCACCGCCGGCGGCATCGACTACGTCGCCAACATGCCGACCGAGGAGATCTTCATCACGCCGGATTCCCGGCGGGCCGAGGGGACGCTGCGCTCGACCCTGCCGCTCAGCCTCGGCGGGCAGATGATCCGGGATCTCCAGCTCACGTTCGAGGACGGACGGATCGTCCAGGCCGAAGCCGAGAGCGGCGCGGACCTCGTTCGCAGCCATCTCGCGACGATCGAGAACGCCGACCGGCTCGGCGAGCTCGCGCTCGTCACGAAGGAGTCCCGCGTGGGGCAGACAGGGAAGCTCTTCTACAACACCCTGTTCGACGAGAACGCCACCTGCCACATCGCCTACGGATTCGGGCTTCCGTACTCCTTCGACGGCGAGCCGGACGAGGGGATGAACGTCTCCAACGTCCACGTCGACTTCATGGTGGGCGGCCCGGCGCTCGAAGTGGACGCAGTGATGGCCGACGGGACCGAGGTACCGCTCATCCGCAACGAGGAGTGGCAACTCGCCGCGTAGCTGGTCTGAGCTGCTGGGCGAGCCGGACGCGGCGCCTCAGGCGGACGAGGAGAGCGGCGGCCGCTTCTTCTCGCGCCTCCGCGACTCGCTCTCCAAGTCGCGCCAGGCTCTGACCGGCGAGCTCGCCGCGGCGGCGTCCTTCGATCCCGGCGACGACGCGGATTGGGAGAGGCTCGAGGAGGCGCTCATCGGCGGCGATGTCGGCGTCCGCGCAACCGCCGAGCTCGTGCGGCGGCTGGAGGCGCGTGGCGAGCTCACGGATCTGAACGCCGCGCTTGCCGAGGAGGTGACCGAGCTCTTCGGCGAAGCTCCCGTCCTCGATGTCGGGCACGAGCCGGCCGTGATCCTCGTGGTGGGCGTCAACGGCACGGGCAAGACGACGACGATCGGCAAGCTCGCGGCGAGGCTCGGGGAGCACGGGCGCTCGGTCGTCGTCGCTGCGGCCGACACGTACCGGGCTGCGGCGGAGGAGCAGCTCGAGATCTGGGCGCAGCGGGCCGGCGCGGACTTCGTCGGCTCCGAGCGGGGCGCCGATCCGGCCGCGGTGGCCTACGACGCGGTGGAGGCGGCCGCTGCGCGCGGCCGCGACGTCGTCGTCGTCGACACGGCGGGCCGTCTCCACACGCAGACGAACCTGATGGAGGAGCTCGCGAAGGTGCGGCGCGTGCTCGCCGGCCGGCTCGAGGGGGCACCGCACGAGACGCTGCTCGTCGTGGATGCGACCACAGGGCAGAACGGCGTGCAGCAGGCGCGGCTCTTCGGCGAAGCGGTCGGCGTCACCGGAGTCGTGCTGACGAAGCTCGACGGCTCCGCGAAAGGTGGCGTCGCGATCCCGATCGCCTACGAGCTCGGCCTTCCGGTCAAGCTCGTAGGCGTTGGTGAGGCGCTCGAGGATCTGCAGCCGTTCGACCCGCGCGACTACGCCCGGGCCCTCGTCGCCGGCTGAAGCGCTCGAGCCCGGTTCTCAGCCTGTCGGGTTGAGCAAGACGACGTACGCGTGGATCGGGTTGCTGGTTTCGACCTTGATCTGGTCGACGACGTACCAGCCCGCCGGGGCCTGGTGTCCTTTCGCCTTTTCCCAGGCATCCTCGATCGCCGCCTGCAGGCTCGCGTTAGGGCCTTCGGACTTGCCTTTCCACGGGGGGCCTTCGCCTTGGTGCATGCGCACCTCCTTCTCTTGCGGGAGACCCTACTCCTACGTCGGCGCCGTGCCTAGGCGGGCAACACCGCCGCCCATCCGGCTCCGACGATGTTCCCTTTGCGTTCGTAGACCGCCTGAGCCTGCGCCGCGACACTCGCGGCCTCAGGCAGTCCAAGGTCTCGGTGGACGCGCGCGAGCGCGAGTAGGGCCGCCGCCTGCAACTCGAGGAAATCGGTCGGCGTGGCCAGGTCTACCGCCTCGCGCGCGAGTCGCTCGGCTTCGGCGGCTTCGGCTGTGTGTGCCTGGATCTGCGCGCGTGCGACCCGCCACATCACCTGTGTGACGATGTCGTCCTCCCAGGAGTGGGACTCCGCGTAGGACGCAAGTGCCTCCGCGTCCCCGAGGTTGCCCTCCTCCACGAGCACCGCTGCCAGATAGGCGGCCAGGGTCGGCCGGACGTGCACGTCGCCGATCTCCACGAGCAAGTCGTAACCGGTCCGGAGCTCGCGCTCGGCAGCCTCGGCGTCTCCGGCCAGCAGCTCGATCGCCGAGGCGTCGATGGCCCGGATCGCACGGTGGTGCGCCATTCCAAGGTTGTCCCAGAGCGCCTGTGCCCGCGCCCATCGCGTGCGCGCCTCCCCGAAGTCGCCGCGCATCGCGAGCAGCACCGCGAGCGAGCTGAGGATTGACGCGGTGAGCATCCGATCGCCTTCGCTCTCGTGCAGAAATTGATGTGCCCTGTCGATCGCGGCGTCGACCGGCGTCGGTCCGAGCTGGATCGCCTGCATCAGCGCTCCAGCGGCGCGAGCCGCTTCCCGGGTGTCCCCTGCACGCCGGGCGTGCTCGAGCGCGTGTTCGAGCGCGGCAGCGCGTTCGCCCCAGAGACACGCGTTGACCGGCGGCTCGCTCAGGAGGTGCCACGCCCTGGCGAGGCCGCGGTGATCACCGAGCGCCTCGAGGGCCGGAATCGCCTCCTTCGCGACGCGCGTGACCTCCTCCGCCGGCGTTTCCGCGTTCGTGAAGATCCGGAAGAACTGGCGCTCAATCAGCGTGCGGAGCTCGAGCCGCCGATCGCCGTCGGCACGGGCGAGATCGAGTGCCTCCTCGAGCGCGCCCTCGGCGGCAGCGAAGGAGCCCGATCTCATGAGAGCGATTGCGAGCTCGAGGAGCATGAAGCCTCGCGCGCCGCTCGTCCGCGGCAACAGCGCCACGCCGCGTTCGAGGAGGTTGACAGCAGCCGGCACGTCGTCGCGCGCCAACGCGCGACTGCCGGCAGCAGTGAGCAGCTCGCCCGCGTGCTCGCCGAGCGACCGGGTGTGGTCGTCGACTGCGTCGAGCTCCTCCCGGTAGCGGTAGGCCTGCTCGAGGTGGTAGCCGACCAGCTCGTCCTCGCCGTCGTGGAGCTCGATCCACCCGGCGAAGCGCTCGTGGAGGTCGGCGCGTGTCCTCTTCGGGATCCCGGCATAGGCGGCGTCCCGGATCAGCGCATGCCGGAAGCGGAAGCCGTCCTCGCCGGGGATGCTGGAGACCGAGGGCTCGACGAGCTCGCGGCGGAGGAGTCCCAGCAGCGTTTGCCCGAGCGTCTCGTTGCCGTCCCCTAGGGCGGCCACCGCGCCGGGCCAGAACTCCTTGCCGACGACGGCGGCCCGCTCGAGCACCTCGCGGTCGAAGGGGTCGAGGCGGTCGAGCCGGGCGGCGAGCAGCGCCTGGATCGTCGGCGGGAGCGCGACGAGCTCTACCGCCGCCCGCGTCTCCTCGGCGAGCATGGCGACGAGCTGTTCCGTGTAGAGCGGATTTCCCTGGGCCACCTCCGTGACGCGCGCGCGGAGCTCGGACGACAGCAAGGCGCGGCCGTCGAGAGCCTCGAGGAGCTGCGTCGCCTCCCCGGACGAGAGCGGCTCGAGGCGGACGAGTGTGCCCTCCCACCATGGCTGCTCCTCGAGTAGCTCGGGACGCGCCACGCAGAGGAGCAGGATCGGTGCGTCGCGGCTCCAGCGGCTGACGTGCTCGACGAGGTCGAGCAGCGTCGGCTCGGCCCAGTGGACGTCTTCGAGGAGAACGAGAAGCGGTCGCCGTCGGGCCAGCACCTCGAACAGGCGGCGTACGGCCCAGAACAGCTCCTCCGGCGGAGCGGCTCCGGTGCCGCCGACCACACGGAGGCGCTCGACGACGAGTGCTGCGTCCGTCTCGCCCTCCAGCGCGGCCGACACCGCTTGCTCGCCTCCCAGCCGCCGGATGAGCTCCGTGAGCGGCCAGAAGGTGATCCCGTCGCCGTAGGGGAGGCAGCGCCCGGCGGCGACAGTCGCGCGTCCGTCGACCTCGGCGACGAGCTCGGACACGAGCCGAGTCTTCCCGACCCCGGCGGAGCCGATCACCGTCACCAGCCGGCACTCACCCCCGTCGGCACTCGCCGTCAGCTCGTCGCGCAGGAGCGCGAGCTCGCGCGTCCTCCCGACGAGCGGCGTGTCCCAGCGGCGGGCGAAGGAATCGGCACCGGCGATCGCCTCCAGCACACGCCATGCCTCGACGGGGGCGCTCTTCCCCTTCGCTGCCACCGGATCGAGCGGCACGAGCCGCGAGGCGTGGCGGACGAGCCGCTCCGTGACCGCGCCGATCAGAATCTCGCCGCCGCCGGCCGCCTCCTCCAGGCGCTTCGCGGTGTTGACCGCGTCGCCGGTGGCGAGTGTGGCCGCATCGTCGCCCGTCACCACCTCACCGGTGTTGATCCCGATCCGGATCCGGAGCTCGGGTACCTGGCGCGCTTCGAGCGAGGTATTCAGCCGCTCCACGGCCCGCTGCATGTCGAGCGCGGCCCGCACCGCCCGCAGCGCGTCGTCCTCGTGTGCGCGCGGGAGGCCGAACACGGCCATCACCGCGTCGCCGATGAACTTCTCCACCGTGCCGCCGTGGCGCTCGACGGCGATCCGCATCTCCTCATACCACCGGCCGAGTAGCTCGCGCAGCGGCTCGGGGTCGAGGCGCTCGCCGAGCATGGTCGAGTCGGCCAGGTCGCAGAAGAGGACGCTGACGGTCTTCCGCGCTGCGGCTGCGGAAACCATGTACGCAGTCTGACCCCCGGACTGGCCGGATTCCAGCCCTGCGCGGGCTCTCGTGGCCTAGCTGCCGCTCGTGTAGCCGAGCTGCTTCAACCTGGCGAGGGCCTCGTCGACCTGGTGAGCCCCCTTCTTGTTGAGGGGGCTGTGCTCGAGGTAGCTGATCGCCTCTCGCGGCGTATGCAGGCTCGTGATCTGCTCGCTCGCGTCGCGCGTGGCGCGTGCGGTCTCGTGCAAGCCGTCGGCGAGTTCGCTGTTGGCAGCTTCCGCATTCTGAGGAGGCTTGAGGTTCGCAACCTCGT
>Ga0075434_100004263_pt1 | contig 12827 bp, 12 predicted proteins | sample RhiMethybrSRZTD3_FD_75298 | JGI IMG/M metagenome (GOLD analysis project Ga0075434, IMG submission 75298) | Populus rhizosphere microbial communities from Tennessee, USA - Rhizosphere MetaG P. TD hybrid SRZTD3 | ecosystem: Host-associated > Plants > Roots > Rhizosphere > Soil | place: USA... | reverse complement strand
TCTCCAATTTGTCCACTAGTTGCATCATTTAATGCTTGATCACGCTTCAAGGGGTTTTTTCTTTCTACACTCAACAATCTTAGTATATGCAGTATTGCTAATAACACTAGCTGCCAATCATAAGTAAATTGTTTTTCTACTAGATGTCGGAGGTTTTCCACAAAACGGCGGTGTGGTACGCGCGTTAGAGAAGAGAAAATTCGGCTATTTAGGATGATGATATTCCAAATAATAAAGCAGACCATTAATATCAGAATGCGTTACCGAAACTTCCCTAGTGCATACGCCAGTGCAAATCCCAGAGCTCGCCTCCATTCGTGTATCAAAGCAGGCCTTGAGTCATGGGGAACTGCTTGAAAATGGAGTTATACGCCAATAGGATCTTTCGGTAGAATCCATTTCCATATGACCCATTTTGACTAACTAACTCCTCTCCTCTCCAAGAAAATCTCCTTTTCAGTCATAATATTTTTATCTACACATTATCCCAAATAAAATGATGCCAGAAGTTAGTAGAATGTATCTCTCTCCCAAAGATGTCAATGTTGAAGTATCGGAGATCAACAATGGAATTTACAGGATATCTGGATTTGTAGATACATACGGGATTACCTTCAATCAATTTCGAATTGATGATGAACATCCCACCTTAATCCATACTGGCCCTATTGGAATGTATGAGAAAATCGAAGAGAAGGTAAAAGAACTTATTCCTTTAGAGAAACTATCCTATGTTGCATTTTTGCATTTTGAAAGTGACGAATGGGGGGGATGGAATTTCTCAAAGCACCAAAAGTTAAATTACTTTGTAGCGACCTGAGTTCAAAGTTAAATTTGAGAGGTTGGCATAATGTTCCAACAGACCACATTTCTTTCTGGGATAATGAAGTATTGAACACGGGCAAAAGAGAACTGCGATTCATCATGACCCCGCATGTACACCACTGGGATAGTATGATGATATTTGAAGACACAACAAAGTCACTCTTTCCATCAGACCTGTTTCTTCAACCAGGAAATAACAAACCAGTAGTATCCGACGACTTATCAGCAGCCATGATTGCTGGTTATAGGGAGGTTGGAATCTTTGCTAGCGAAGAACCAGTAAGACAAACCACTAGAAGGCTCGTTAAACTTTCGCCAAGTATGGTTTATCCACAACATGGTTCGTGTATTGATAGTTCTATGTTTCCAAAATATACAGCCGCAATAATGAAGAATACATTTGCATATTCTGGAAATTTATTAGGACAAAAATTGGAAATGGTTAGTTGAGTGCAAGAACCATAAATTTATTATAGCAAAGCGGAGACATTAGATATTACTATTACTATACCAATAATCAGATTTGGGGACGAGTGGTAGCAATAGCAGCAATTCTCTTCTCAATACAAGATCAGAACTAAGCCTTTTAGCAGAAAGATTGAAATGATAATAGATAAACCTTAAGGTGATTGATTCTTATTCTCACATAGGACCTATGATGTACCTAGGTACTACAAGTATAATCTTTCTCTTCTTCTTATTCCCATCTCTACCATCTACCAATTCTTGTAGGAGGGGGGCAAAATCTTTATAAATTATATCATTGCAACTTAAAAGGATGCCTTGGGCTAAGGGTGGAGAGTTTTATATAACTTCCTCGCGGCTGCAGGATAGTAGTGCAGTCGCGGTCCGTATGCTGCTACTCTAAGTCGGAGCTCTGCACGTGGTTTTGGCAGGACGTTTATTTGGAAACAAAAGGTGGAAATATATATAAATGGTGGAAATGACGGGCGCAAAAGCCTTAATTTACGCTCTTGAAAAGGAGGATGTAGATGTGGTGTTCGGGCTTCCGGGTGGAGCAAACCTTCCTATCTATGATGCTCTAGTGGATGCAACTTCTCTACGTCATATTCTTGTTCGGCATGAACAATCAGCTGCGCATATGGCCGACGGATATGCAAGGATAAAGAGAAAGGCCGGAGTATGTTTTGCTACATCTGGGCCGGGAGCTACTAATCTCGTTACAGGCATCGCAACTGCGTATGCAGATTCTTCTCCAATAATCGCCGTAACTGGTCAAGTGCAACTAGCTATGATAGGAAAAGATGCATTCCAAGAAACAGATATTATCGGTGTTGCTAACCCCTGTACAAAATACGCTTTCCAACCACGAGCGGCTAGCGAAATTCCTGAAACAGTAAAGAAATCATTTTATATCGCAGAAAGTGGGAGACCTGGTCCCGTTCTCATTGACATTCCTAAAGATGTTCAGCAGGAGAATGCAGATATGAAATTCCCGGAACTCATCAAGGTAAGAGGATATAACCCAGTCGTAGACGCAGATCTATCTCAAATAGGAAAGGCTGTAGAAATTTTACTCAAAGCGGAAAGGCCAATTATAATGGCCGGAGGTGGCATAATCCTTTCAGGTGCTTTTTCAGAATTACAAGCACTTTCAGAATTGTTGATGATTCCTGTGGTAACTACATTTAAAGGTAAAGGTGCATTCCCTGAAAATCATCCTTTGGCAGTTGGACCAATCGGGATGCATGGACATGCAGAGGCTAACAAGATAATACTTGAAGCGGATTGCATAGTAGCAGTGGGTGCAAGGTTTTCCGATAGGTCAGTTGGACGATTCGATGAATTTGGAAAGGGGATGAATATCATTCATATGGATGTTGATCCAGCGGAAATCGGTAAGAACAAATCTGTAGATGTCGCGGTTATAGGCGATGTAAAATCATCACTGAGGACGCTTGTCAAAATGCTTCCAAGAAAAATTGCAAAAAAGGATGCCGATAACCCTTGGCTGAAACGAAGAAAGGAGCTCATTGATTATTATGGAGAAGCACTTAAGGACTATTCAAGAGAACTCACAGCTAAGAAGGCATTAAGAAAACTAAGAGAAATCTTACCCGCTAATGCAATAGCAACTACAGAAGTAGGACAGTGTCAGATGTGGACATCGTTGCATTTTGACGTAATTTCGCCTGGAACCTTCTTTAGCTCAACAGGATTGGGAACAATGGGATTCGGTTTTCCCGCCTCGATAGGTGCAAAGGCGGCTAGGCCAGAAGTGCCGGTGGTCGACATTGCAGGTGATGGCTCCTTTAACATGACAGAAAATTCTCTTGCCGTATCCGTTCTTGATAACCTTCCGGTGATTGTGTTTCTAATGAATAATTACATGCTTGGAATGGTAGCTCAGTGGCAGAGAACATTTTATAATAGAAGATACATGGGCGTACATCAAAACAAGTGTCCTGATTATACGAAGATAGCAGAAGCGTATGGTGCACAGGGAATCAAAGTACAATCATCACAAGAATTGGAGAATGCAATTAAATCTGCACTCAAGGCTGACGTTGCCACGGTTATTGACATCCCAATTGATCCGGAAGAAGACGTTTACCCATTTGTGGCACCAGGTACGGGTCTCAAAGATATGATTACGGGAGCATGACATTAAGACCATTGTCTGCAGCCACGACAGCTACTACAGCGAATGGAAAAGTTAGACCGCTGTACATAGTATCTGCTTTAGTAGAGAATAAACCAGGTGTTCTATTTAGAGTAACAAACCTTTTTAGAGCCCGGAACTTTAACATTGAAAGTATAACAGTAGGCTCCACTGAACAGGCAGATCTCTCTAGAATGACAATTACTGCAAAAAGCGACGAAAAGACTTTGGATCAGCTTGTAAAACAACTTAGAAAGTTGATTGACGTGGTCGAGGTCAAGGTGCTTGATACAGGTAATACTGTCTATAGGGAGCTTGCTTTGATCAAGATGAAGGCTGATGATCCGACTACACGGATGGAAATAACCAACTTTGCAGCCATATTCAGAGCAAATATACTTGATATAGGAAAAGAGACTATTATTGTGGAACTTACAGGAACACCTGACAAAATAGATGCATTTAAAAATCTAGTCGATCATTACGGAATCACGCAATTGGCAAGGACAGGCGTTTCAGCCCTCCCGCGAGGTGTGGAAGTTTAAGTGTTAGATTATACTGATAAAATACGAATCTTTGACACGACGTTGAGAGATGGGGAACAGACACCGGGAATATCAATTACTCCGGGACAGAAAGTCCAAATTGCTGTTAAACTTGATGAACTGGGTGTTGACGCAATCGAAGCCGGTTTTCCAATAGTTTCTCTAGGCGAAATGGAAGCAATTAAAACTATAACTAAAATCGGGTTAAATGCTGAAGTTTACGGCTTAGCACGTGCGGTTCAGACAGATATTGATGCTGCAATAAATTGTGACTTAAAGTATGTGCACATCTTCATCGCGACGTCTGATATCCATATGCAATACAAATTAAAGATGAATCAAGAGCAAGTACGTGAAAAAGCAGTATGGGCAGTTGATTATGCAAAGAAACATGGAATGCAAGTCGAATTTTCAGCAGAAGACGCCACGAGGTCAGACAGGAAGTTTGTAAAAGAGATTTTCAAGGCGGTTGCGGCTGCAGGTGCTGACAGATTGGATATCCCTGATACCGTAGGCTATGCCACTCCACAGTATATTAGCCAACTTGTCAAAGATGTGGTGGAAGCAACAATAAACGTGCCAGTCAGCATGCATTGCCATGATGATTTCGGTCTGGCAGTAGCTAACACCATTTCTGGAATAAACGCAGGCGCTTCCTCTGCACACGTGACGATAAACGGCTTGGGAGAAAGAGCAGGAAATGCATCTCTTGAAGAGTTTGTCATGGCACTTCAGTGTCTGTACAATAGGAGACATAATATCAATACCGAGTTGCTCTATGAAACATCAAAGTTCATTTCCAATGTAATGGGAATAATTGTCCAGCCAAATAAAGCAATTATCGGTGAAAACGCCTTTGGTCATGAATCTGGAATTCATACCCATGGTATTATAAACAATCCACTTACATATGAGCCAATCAGTCCAGAAATAGTAGGAAGGAAAAGGTGGCTGCAGGCTGGAAAGCATGCTGGTGCTCATGGTATCAAGGCAATGTTAGAAGACTTTGGGATCGAACCTACGAACGAACAGTTGCATGAAATTGTGGAGAAACAAAAAAACCTTGCCGATAAAGGAAAGGCTATAACGACTGCAGAGCTTTTATCAATAGCTGGAGACGTCATGCACAATAGCGAGTTTGAGGAAAGATTCAAACTTTACGACTGTCATATTATAACCGGGATGAATATCACTCCAACTGCAGTCGTTAGACTAAATACTGAAGGTAAAGATTTCATTGCATCAGAAATCGGTGTGGGTCCAGTGGATGCAGCACTAAAAGCAATACAAAAGATAGCAGGAGAAATGGCGAATATTAAGATCCGTGAATATAGGCTAGATTCTATAACAGGAGGATCTGATGCTTTAGCAGAGGTTTCGGTAAAGGTAGAAGATAAAACAGGTAACGTCGTTTCCGCAAGAAAGGCAGGAGAGGATGTAGTAGTTGCTTCCGTTCAGGCGATGATGGATGCCATTAACAAAACAGTGCTAAGAAAGGTGATATATTCTAAGAACTAAAGTTTATACATTATTTAAAATGCTATTCTTTGATTGACACGCTATAATATTGCATTAGTTACTGGCGATGGTATTGGTCCTGAACTAAGCATGTCGGCAAAAACAATCCTAGAATTAATAAACGATAGTTCAAAAACCAAATTCACGATAAGAGAGGTTCATGCAGGAGATAATGCTCTTGCTAAATTCGGTAAAGCCCTTCCGGACTTTAGCATTGATCTAATTAAAAAATCCGAGGCGTGCTTGAAGGCTCCTGTTGGAGAAAACGCCGCTGATGTGATTATTGTTTTAAGGCGTTTGTTTGATCTTTATGCAAATATTAGACCCGCAAAATCCTATCCTAACATTAAGAATCTATCTAACAATGTAGATTTGATAACAATAAGAGAAAATACTGAAGATGTATACATGGGCTGGGAATTCAATATTGACGAAAATACAGTTATAGCATTACGGCTGACATCGGAAAAAGCATCTAGAAGAATTGCAGAGTATGCGTTCAAAACTGCCATGTTGCGAAACAAAAAGAGGAAAGTTGTAGCGGTCCATAAAGCTAATGTTTTGCGTAAAGGTGATGGATTATTTGCAAAGACCTGTAGGCTAATTGCTGAGAAATATCCTGATATAGAATATAGTGAATTATATGTTGATGCATGCGCTATGAATCTAATCCGGAACCCTGATGATTTTGATATTATTCTGACTACGAATCTTTTTGGAGACATACTGTCTGATGAGGCAGCGCAGGTGGTGGGGGGTCTAGGCATGGGACCAGCAGCGAATATTGGGATTAATTTTGGGCTGTTTGAGCCAGTTCATGGAGCTGCTTTTAATATAGCCGGAAAGAATATTGCAAATCCATCATCAATTTTATTATCTACAAAAATGATGCTTGAATGGTTGGGAGATAAATATAATGATAGTGATGTCTTTAACGAGGGCAAGCATATAGAAGATGCGATCATTAGATTGCTTAAACAAAATTGCAAAACAAAAGATCTTGGCGGTACACTTTCTACGACGGATTTTACAAGGTCGGTCGCTGTTTCGATGTATTAATACATTATACACTAATCAATAGCGGGTAGGAATTCCTGCCTAAGACATTATGACAGTCGGAATGAATAGATGCTATGGTTGCAGCAGTTGTCTACAATACTAATGACGTGTAAAGCAGCTTCGAACAATTGCACTATACCATGAACATTTATGGTGAGGAGGTGGCTGGCAAGGACGTGAAGTGTAGTAAGCGGAGGCGGGTGGAGAAGCTAATTGTATGCATAGCATTTTCAGGCCGGAGGTTGCATGGAAATTTAAAGTATAAATAATAACAGAAAGAACATGAAGGAAGGTTATAATTAGTATATGGATTGGGGCATGAAGAATAGAATATCAAAAATTATCCGTCCGAAAGACGGTCGCTGTGTTATGCTAGCTGTTGATCATGGATACTTTTTGGGTCCTACGGAAAGGTTGGAGATCCCTAGCAAAACGATAAGGCCTCTTTTACCATACGCTGATTCTTTAATGATTACAAGAGGAGTCTTACGAACATCTGTAAATCCAAGCACTGATGTGCCAATAGTCTTGAGGGTGTCTGGTGGAAGTAGTGTTATTGGAGAGGATTTGTCCAATGAAACCGTTACGGCATCAATCGAAGATGCTATCAGGCTTAATGCCACATGCCTAGCTCTTTCAATTTTTGTCGGAAGCAAGTATGAACATCAGACACTCTCAAGTTTAGCTAAGCTTGTTGATGAAGGTGAAAAATATGGCATTCCTATTCTAGCAGTTACTGCAGTAGGGAAGGAAATGGCCAGAGATGCTAGATATCTTGGTCTGGCATGCAGAATCGCCGCAGAATTCGGCGCACATGTCGTTAAAACGTACTATTGTGAAAACTTTGAAAAGGTTGTAGAAGGATGCCCTGTTCCCGTTATAATAGCAGGAGGTAAAAAATTATCAAAAGAAGTTGATGCACTCGAGCTAGCACACAATGCAGTAGAACAAGGTGCTTCAGGTGTGGATATGGGGAGAAATATATGGCAATCAGATTGTCCCGTTGCGATGCTAAAAGCAGTCAGGGCGATAGTACACCATGATTCAGATGTAAATGAAGCTTATAGCATCTTATTAAGGGAAAGGAACAAAGAATCTCAACACCACCAAAAGATTTTAAAACCAGTTACGAATACCGTGTCGGTTTAGTTAGGCAATTCTGCTGACAAAAGCGCTCTGAAACTGATTTATGAGCCGGTATAGTGTGAGTCCGGCTAATCGAGCTTTTCATCATTAGAGAAAACATGGGGATTCGTAAGATATGGCACATATAAAGGAATAAACATGAGATTTTACAAGTTCATCTCCAAAAACAATGCAAAGTAACTCTTGCGATGTGTTAATAACAAATGCTACTGCAGTTATTCCAGGGATAGGACTTGTTCAGACACACATTCTAATCGAAAATGGCAAAATCAAGGACCTTAGAAAATCAATTGGTAACGTTCAGGCCTCAAAGAAGATCAATGCAAATCGAAAATATATATTACCTGGAGCAATTGATCCCCATGTCCATTATGGCGTCTATACACCTATAGACGAGGCTGCAAGAACCGAATCAAGATCTGCAGCAGTTGGAGGGGTTACCACTATGGTCAGAATGCTAAGGTTGTATGAGAGTTATCAAAATATTGGAAAGCAACTCAGAGCGAGTAAAGGTAATCATCACATAGATTATTCAATCCATGCCTCAATCTTAACACCCCCTCAGCTCAAGGACCTGCCGTACCTAAAAAGCATAGGCATTAACTCGGTTAAAGTCTATATGAACTTGGGGGCGGATCTCAGGCACATCTTCATGGATCTTGAGCCAGGCACCCATGGGATTAGTGACAGAGAGGTTAACGTGAGTGATGAATTCCTTTATTCAATAATAAGAGAGGCAGCTAAAACCCATACAACCGTACTTGTCCATGCTGAAAATCCAGTAGTGTGTTCAGAGCATATTCGTAAAACGGAAAAACAAGAGCGACAGAGCGGTCTAGCAAAAACAACAGCAGTATTAAAGACATGGTCTGATTGTAGACCGCCTTCTTCGGAGGCAGAAAGCATAAGCAAGGTAACAAAATTTGCACGTAAGTTCTGCTCGCAATTATACTTCGTGCACATAGGATCGACCGTTGCGCTAGATACGATATCGAAGGAAAAACAAAAAGGACATTCTAGTATCTACGTCGAGACATGTCCTCACTACTTAAGTCATACTATAGACTTTGACAATCTTGCAGGCAAAGTTGTTCCTCCGTTGAGATCTCAAAGCGACGTTCAAAGTATGTGGTTAGCTTTGCGGGATGGGATTATCGATACAGTAGGGACAGATCATGTTGCTAACAGGTTATCAATGAAGATGAGTCGTGGAGATGTCTGGTCAGCACTAGCCGGTTTTCCTGGAATTGCTACAATGCTTCCGGTTTTGCTTAGTAGAGGGGTAAATGAAGGCAGAATCACCATAGAAAGAGTATCAGAAGTCACAAGCTACAATACAGCTAGGATCTTTGGGTTGTATCCCAAGAAGGGTACTATACGACAAGGTTCTGATGCAGATCTAATAATAATAGACCTAGATCTGGAACAAAAAGTTACACCTGAACTATTGCAATCCTACTCGGATTATACAATCTACGATGGATGGAGAATGCGAGGCTGGCCAGTTATGACAATGGTGCGAGGAGAAGTTATTATGCAGGATGGACAGGTAAATAATGATACTCTGGGGCATGGAGAGTTCGTTGCTAGACCGGCTCCTATCTATGATTAAGAACTCCCAGATAGCATCTGCTGCCGTAAGATAAGCAAAGAATAATACTGCTAGAACGCAGATTTAGAACTCGATAGTTTCAAAGGAACCATCAATTTTGGCCTTGTAATAAATGTCTGCAACCCTCGTAAACAGACCCACTTCCAGTACGCCAGGAATATTCTTTAATTCGAGCTCCTTCTTTCTCACATCCATCAGTAAATTGAAAGTGGTATCAAGAATTATATTGCCATTTTCCGTGATGAAAGGGTAGCCTTTTTCCATCGTTCTTAATTTGGGTATGCCCCCCTCCCCTTCTAATTTGATCGAGACAATAGATCGGGCGAACTGATGAACTTCTACCGGAACCGAGAGGCTAAATACATCCACAAACTTATTCGAATCTGCAGCGATAACCACCCTTTTAGCCGCGGACATTATTACTTTTTCCTTAAGTAAGGCACCTCCTCCTCCTTTAATCATCCGAAATTCAGAATCAATCTGGTCGGCACCATCGAAAACAACATCGATGTATGGAATGCGGTTTTCATCCACTATTTTTAGTCCGCTGTTTTCTGCTTCTTTTTTTATTTGTAGGGAAGTAGCAACAAATTCCAGTCTTTTTTTATCCGGTAACTTCGCCATTTCTCTAACAATAGCTGCCACCATGCTTCCGCTACCCAAACCAATAACCTGATTGCTATTAGTTGTTGATAATTGCTGTCTAACTGCATGTATCGCAAGATTTTTTATAGCATCCTGCAATAAATGAGAAGGGGGACAGAATGACATAATATGGTGACGATGAACAAAGCAACCATTAATCTTTATCTAAATTGGCGCAGGCAGCTTTTATCGTTTAAAGTAGCGGAGGTATTGGTGTCTTGGGAACTGGGCATCCCATCATCAATCTCAATCTGATCTAAACGAGACAAGGCCTCAATGATCTCCGTTTGCAACTTCTCAACATTTTTTTCTTCGGATTTTCCTTCTTGCTCTTCATAGTTTGTTTTGAATTTTTCTGATGCAGGGACGTCGCCGACTTCGAATTCTATCCCTCCTTCTTTGTCTTTTGATTCTTGATTCTCGTTTTCTATACTTGGCCGCTGTTGCTGCATCATTTTTATAGTTTTAGAAATCCCTGTGTCCGATATTCCGTATTTCCTGCATAATTCAGCCAACTTCCGGTCCATTGCTCCAACTCTTCTTTCGAATAGGGATAGAACGTCGTCACGCATCTTACTAACCTCAGCAATATCGACTAACGGCTGTAACGCATCTATCTTCTCGTCACAGAAGACAAGTTGGTTCTTGTACTTTAGCAAAAGCCTGTCAAATTCGCTCCTGTCAATTTTGCCTTCTTGTATCGCTTCATAAACTCGCATAATCGCTTGGCTTACTAACTTTTTTTCAAATTGTAGCGATTGAAATTCAGATTTGACAGTCTTAAACGGTTTGACAAGAGAGTTCCGCCCGTTTGTAGAGGGTGGGTTTTTTCTAAATATTTTAGGGAATATATAAATTCCAGTAATTGCTCCTGCTAACATGAAGAAGACTATGATAATCGTTTCTTCAATCAGAGGTTATGCACCTCTTTTAATGATTGAGAATATCAGATAAAGCCCGCATCTCATCTTAACTCATAGCTTAGATCACGATTAAATGTACCAGACTAGTGCAGTCATCATCTAAGATACGTGCCGCTTTATCCAGTTATATTTCCTTTTTCTTGCATCAGGATAGCCACACTTTGCGCATCGTTTTCCCCTTTTATGAAAGGAGTTGTGACCGCATCTTCTACACCTAATATGGGTTTTTTTTCTTGTAAATTTACCCATCGAAGTGGTGCCTTTTGTCATCCTTCATCACACTCTGCCTATTACAACCTATACCGGCGGAGGAGATATAATTACTACATTGTCCCCTCGAACCACAATAGTGCCTAGATCATTGGATCTGCTCTCCTCTAAAATTTCCACAGAGTCTTGGAGTAATAGGTTCATATGTTGATCGAAACCGTGCAAGTTACCCCTAATGACCTTTCCTCCCTTCAACTTAATAAGCACAACTTTACCGAGACTTTCATCAAGAACCTTTACTGCCATATCTACTGACAACGCTAATTTTACCTCTATAGGTAGAGCATAAGGTAGACATATATTAAAATTTCATTAGGAGGCAAGTACATAGTTCATTAATCAACAGTATTCGAACCTAGGGTATTGTTATTTTCCAGTTCAACGATGGTCTGCGAGAGGTTTTTGACAATCTCCTCTATAAGCATCCGGCCTTTCTGCGCGGTAGCGTACCTCGGATCCCCCCATACCCCATTGCCAGTGATATTCATAAAGGAACCAGGATTATTAGTAATGCTTGAATATGCTACTTTTGATTTGGACAGTTTTTTAAGGTTCGGTTGTGCCCTGTCCATCCTTACTAAATCCGGTGCTATAGCAAGGATAAGGGAAGTCTCGACCTCGCCTGCATGATCAAAATCACGTTGCATCAGGTGCCAATAATTTATGGTATATATGCCGGTACTGCCAGGAACTTTTCCGTACAAGCTCTGTGCAATATATTGTAATACGCCTACGTTACCATGATGGCTATTCAGTAATAGTATATGCTTTATACCATTTTCAACGAGTGAAATACATAGGTCATGAAGCACACTTGATAAAGTAGAATTTCGTAATGAAAGATTGAACATTGGCATATGCTCAAACGATACTCCATACGAAATCACAGGTAGGACAAAAGACGGGATTTTTTCCGCAATGACAGTTGCGATATATTCGGCAATTAAAGAGTCCGTAGAAACTGGAAGGTGTGCTCCGTGCTGTTCCAGCGATCCCACTGGAACTATTGCTCGCCAAGTCCTTTTAATAGAATCACGGAAATCAGTCTCACTTATTTTACGAATATCATTGAAACTAGAAACCATGCGGGCTTACACGTTTATCAACGTTAACCTCTTTAACATCATACATATATGTTTATAAATTTGATGAATAAAAGATGTGGATTTGTAGCATGCAAGTGATAATGATAACGATTAGATCGCTATCATGGCGTGTCCATAAATACAATTCCGGTATAAAACGGAAAGTACAATCCAATGTATCTCGATCTGGTTCTGTTAACTTAGCGTCGATATTACCAGATAAAACTCTTAATTCTCATCGGACAAACATTAAAGCCTAAAATGCAATAATCCAATAAGCTAAACAAAAAACGAAGGCGTGGTGCCTGATATCGTATAGCTCATTTAGTTTTTTGTCCGACTGTAGTTAACACTTTTTCATGTTGCTGTCGGCAGACGGTAAATTAACAGAACCTTCGATCCAAGAATTTATTAAATAATAGAACCAGTGTCTGATATACACAATCGGCGCTAAGAAAAACAGTTACAATGAGTAGACTGAGCAGTTAAAAAATATGCGAATGTTGATGATAACAATATTCTAAAGTGTCCTGTTTCTTTTGAACATTATCATTTAAGAAGTAGAATATCTTAAGC
>Ga0075434_100004262_pt1 | contig 12828 bp, 9 predicted proteins | sample RhiMethybrSRZTD3_FD_75298 | JGI IMG/M metagenome (GOLD analysis project Ga0075434, IMG submission 75298) | Populus rhizosphere microbial communities from Tennessee, USA - Rhizosphere MetaG P. TD hybrid SRZTD3 | ecosystem: Host-associated > Plants > Roots > Rhizosphere > Soil | place: USA... | reverse complement strand
CGATCCCGGCCAGTGCATGCGGTTGCCACCCTCGTGGCAGTTCAGGCACTGGCCATTCTGCACGTTCACGGGCGTTCCCCAACGCCGCGTGAACCCGATTAACTTGGTTTTGTCGAGGGCGTTCCTGGCGTGCTCCGAGCCTGGTCCGTGACAGGCTTCACACCCTAGCCGCTGCAGCTCATTCTTCGGATTCAACCGGAAGATCTTCGCGTGCAGCGTCTCGCTGAAATGCTTGTTTTCCTGGCCGTGGCACTCGATGCACCGCGCCTCGCCGATGTACTGTGCTGCTGGCTGCGCAGAAGGCTTCACGGACGCCGCCTGCGCGAAGCACACCACCAGCGTCGCGATGCCGAAACCGATCGTTCGCCTTCGCCACCTTCGTGGCTCGTGCTCGATCGTCCGCATCCGCGCTCGCTTCCTCTACCCCTGTACTAGCCCTTCCTTCTTCCGGTCTAGGCCGATCCGTTTAGAGCCGTTGAGTGAACCAACCGATGTGGCTCGTACGATCAACCGCCGGATACTCTAGGCACATTGTCTGGCGGTGTCAACGGAGATCGAGCATGCGCAAGGGAAAATCATCGATGCATTGAGGCTGCGAGCTAAATCCGACTTGACAGGTCGGATTTCGGATCGATACGATTTCTGTTCCGAGGCTTGACCTCGGTCAGGCGCGTACACAAGAAGCCCGTCGAATGTTGATGGCACTCGACGGGCGCGAACGCCGCCTCGAAATTCGTGGACCGAGCCCGACGCGACGTTCAGCTGCAGTGTAGCCGACGGTGTCCCCCGTCGCAAACCGCCGCCTCAGGGCTCTTTTGCGGGAATCCGCAAGGAGTCACATGTCTCTGCCGCGCCCTTTGCTGGGCATCCTGTTCGCCGTGTGTTCAGCATCCGTTGCGTCCGCGCAGGACCCGCCGTATTACGTCACCTACCACCATTACCTGGAAGAGCGCGGCAACCTCGAGATTGCCGTCGCCGCCACGACAGGCCTGCCGAAACGCGGACACCGCGCGTACACGGCGCCATATCTGGAACTCGAATATGGCGTGACTGGTTGGTGGACGACGGAGTTGTACGTCGAAGGCGTCACCACGCGGGGTGACGGCAACGGATTTACCGGATGGCGCTTCGAGAATCGGTTCCGCCCGCTCAAGACTGAACACCGGATCAATCCAGTGCTCTACGTGGAGTACGAGAACATCAACGAAGCCAGTCGCATTCAAAAGGAAATCGTCGGCGCCGGCGGTGTGCCGTTCGAGCCGATCCGCGACCTCCGCGCCGAGCACGCGCACGAAATAGAGGGAAAGATCATTCTGTCGAGCGCGATCGGCAAGTGGAATGTGTCAGAGAACTTCATTGTCGAGAAAAACCTGTCTGAAGACGAAGGGTTCGAGTTCGGCTATGCCTTCGGTGTCGCGCGGCCACTCGGAGGGTTGGCGCGGGCGGCTTCCTGCCGGCTGTGCGCGGAGAATTTTGCGATAGGCGCCGAAGTGTTTGGCGGCCTTGGCTCGAGCGAGGCATTCGAGCGATCCGAACAGCGCCACTACATCGCGCCTGTCGTGGGCTGGCGGATCGCTCCTCAGGCCGCAATCAAGGGATCGGTCGGATTCGGGCTCACCAACGCGAGCGATCGGTATCTGATCAGGGTCGGAATTGCGTACGAGTTGCCCGTCGGGAGGCGCTAAATGAAACCGATGATCTTCGCGATAGCAACGTGCGGTCTCCTCACCATCGGTATCGTGGCCGCGCAGCAATCAACACCCCCGGGCGCACGGTGGATCGCGCCTCGAGCCGCCGATGCGGACCGGAACCCCTTCGCGAGCCGGCCTGACGTCGTCGCCGGCGGCAAGAAGGTCTTCACGGAGCGGTGCAGTGTCTGCCATCGTGAAGACGGGACGGGGACGAAGCGCGGACCCAACCTGACGCTTGCGCGCGTTCAGGCTGAAAGCGATGGGGCGCTGTTCTGGAAGATTTCGAGCGGGAACAGCCGAACGGGTATGCCGTCGTTCAGCTTCCTGCCAAAGCCGCAGCGCTGGCAGCTGGTGTCCTACCTACGCACGTTGGCTGAGTGATTCCTGCGCACGATAAGGCACGGTGGCGGGAAGGGCTCGAGACCGGATCTACTTCAGCCCCAGCTTCTTCCGGTCCTCAGTTCCGCCGTCATGTTGAATGGCGCCACTCAGAACGTGGCGAGCCACGCGTTCCGCTGCGAGACGGCGACGGTGATTGCGACGTTCTTGCCGTCGCGTGAAGAGATGGCCCAGAGCGGACTGAAGGCGGCCGGCGCCCACAACACTTGTGACTTGCCGTCCGGCTTGATGAAGATCAGCCGGGTGTCATCCGTCCGGACGTCAGTGGAGAAGAAGCCTCGCGCGTCCGGGAGCACGTCGAGATTCTGCAGGTTGACGACGTTTTCAACGGAAATGTCGCGCTCTGAATGGCCCATGAACGACGTGATGTGGATGCGATTCCTGGGTCCACCACTCGCGGCCGGAATGTAGGCAAGGCTTTCTCCGTCGGGCAGGATGTTCCATCCGTAGATCTGTCGCGAGATTCGTGCGAGCTCACTGGCTTTGCCTTCGCCGTCGAGCGACAGGACTGCGTAGTCCGACTCGCGCGGCTCGAGAATCACGCACCGGCCGCGCGGCGCACACTGGAAGTTGCCTGTTGCGTCGAGCATGACAGTGGACCGACCGCCCGACACCGATGTCCGGATGATCCGAGGTGGCATTCCTGTCCTCTCATCGCGATAGAGTATCGACTCGCCATCGCTCGTGAGCTCGGGTCTCGCCTGATCGCCCGGCCCTATAACGATCGGTTCTGCCACATCCGCATCGAGCCGCTGTCGAAAGATGTCGCGGGAGCCGTTTCGACTGGAATCGAAGAGTACGGCGCTTCCGTCCTGCGTGAACGCGAAGCCAAGGTCGCTCCTCTCGTCGAGCGTCAGTCGTCTTGGCGTGCTCCCGAAACCCCGCGCACGATCGAGGCTGGCAACGTACACGTCCGTTTGCGACGACGTACTGAAGAATGCGAGTCGCTTGCCGTCTGCCGACGCACTCAGGCCGTCGATGAACTCGGATCTGCCTTCCGTGATGCGCTCCGGAGTTGCGTTGGCGACTCCCTTGTCATCAGCCCGGACGTGCCACAGCGAGACTTCCCAACTGATGCGAGCATCTGTCACGGGAAGCTCGCGGCCCAGCGCCACGAGCAGTCGGCGGTTCCGCAGCTCGCGCATCGCCATTACATGACGGCCCTGCGGCGCAGTGAACACCACAACCGGCGCTCCGCCCACCGCCGGAATAGCCTCGATCGTCGGACCCTGACGTCTGACGAATAGAATCCGCTCGGCATCAGCGCTCCAGGTTGCAGCTGTGATGGAATACCGCTCGTTGGTCCGAAGAATCGATTTGGGCGGCGCGCCGTTCAGCAAGTCGACCTCGATATCGCCCGCTTCGGTCAGCATTAACCAGCGCGAGCCATCTGCGGCGGGAGACACCCGATCGGTGCTCGGCCACGACAGCCCCGATCGACGGCGCACGCCACCGACCAGCGAAACTTCCCAGGCCTCGCACATCGCGTCACACGTCGCCGCCAGTAATCTCGTGGAGTCGTTCGTCCATCCGCGCACTTCCATGCCCTTCGTCTCGGCGATCCGCTGGGTGTCACCCGTATCAATCAATTGAACCTGAATGCCGGTAGGGTCTGAGTAGGCGAAGTACCTTCCGTCGGGGGAGATTTGACCCGAACCGATCGTCAGTTCGGGCGGATTCGCTGTGAGCCGAACCAACCTGGGCTCTATCGACGGACCAGCGGAAAAGAACCGCGGCCAAAGCGTCCATCCGCCCGCTGCCAGCACCGCCAGTGCGCAAATCGCCACGGCGACGGCGACGGTGAGCCGGCGTCTGCCCCGAACGTCGTACGTGCCCGCTCCGGGAGATCGCGCTGAGAACGTGTCATCCAACGCCCCAAGTTCCTGCAGGACGTCGGTCATCGCTCGATAGCGATTCTCTTTGTTCTTCTTCAGAGCCTTGTCGATGATGCGCTGAACCTCGATGGGAGCACGAGGCTCGAACGCCGTAAGCGGCGCCGGTTCCCGATCCAGGACCGCCACGATGATGTCGCTCGGCGATGATGCTGCAAACGGCATCCTGCCCGTGACCATCTCGTACAGGATCACGCCAACCGACCACACGTCCGTGCGTGCATCGACGTCCTGACCCCTCGTTTGCTCGGGCGACATGTAGCCGACACTGCCAATGACCGAGCCGGCTTCCGTTCTGGCGGCAAATCGGGTGGGCCCCTCGCTGTCGGGAGCGATGTCGCGCGACGAGACGAGCTTCGCGACGCCGAAATCGATAATCTTTACCAGCCCATCATCGCGAATCAGGATGTTTTCCGGCTTCAGGTCGCGGTGGATGATTCCCGCGGCGTGCGCCGCGGCAATCCCAGACGCAATCTGATTTGCAAGGTCGAGCGCTTCTGAAATGTGCAGCGGTCCGCCCTCGAGCCGCTGACGAAGCGTGCGGCCGGGGACGTACTCCATGGCGATGAACCGGCGCCCGTCCGGCGCATCACCGGTCGTGAAAATCGTACAGACGTTCGGGTGGCTCAACGCGGACGCCGCACACGCTTCCTGCTCGAACCGCTCGAGTCGGCTGATGTCGTTGGTGAGGTGCTCGGGCAGGAGCTTGATGGCCACCGGTCGACCGAGCCGCGTCTCTTGGGCGAGATATACCTCGCCCATCCCTCCCCGGCCCAACTCGCTAACGATTTGGTACCCTCCGAATTGAACGCCGGGCGCCAAAGGCATGCGGGCCGGATTGTATCAACTGAACCGACGCGACCCTTTCAACGTTCCACCGCGCCGGACCGTCTGAACTCGTGGCAAACCGGGAGAAGACAATGTTCATTGACGAGCTGCGGCAGGATCTGCGGTACGGCCTGCGGGCGCTGCGAAACGCGCCAGCCTTCACCGGGACGGCCGTCCTGACGCTCGCCCTCGGCGTCGGCGCGAACGCCGCAATCTTCAGCGCCGTCAGAACTGTGCTGCTCGACCCGCTGCCCTTTCCCGACCCCGACCGCATCGTTCGGGCGTATCACTCGAACCCGGCGAACGGCGTCATCCGTGGACCGGTTTCGGAGCCGGACTTCCTCGACTGGAAACGGGCCAGTCAGACGGCGGCCACGATGGGTGGATTCTGGTTCGTCGACGGAGTGTCCGGGATCGATCTGACGGGCACCGGCAATCCGGAGCGGTTATCGTCCACGCTCGTGACCGGCGGCTTCTTCGAGACGCTGGGAACACGTCCGCGGCTCGGCCGCACTCTGATTGCTGACGATCAAATCTCCGGACGCAACCGCGTCGTGGTGATCAGCCATGGTCTGTGGACGCGACGGTTCGCGAGCGATCCCTCGATCGTCGGCCGCTCAATCACGCTGAACAAGGAGCCGTTCGAGGTCGTCGGCGTGATGCCGGCCGATTTCACTTACCCTGCCGGCCGGCGCATCGACGTCTGGATTCCGCTTTCGTATTTCGGTCCCGATCAGATCGGCCGCGTCCGCGTGGCGCGGTTCCTGGCGGTCATCGCGCGATTGAAATCGGGTGCCACCGAAGCGCAGTTCCGCGACGAGCTGTCGGGAATCGCCGACCGCCTCTCACACGAGTATCCGGAGAACGTCGGGTGGGGCGCCGTCAGCACGGCTCCGATCGAAGAGACGCTCGTGGGAGAGGTGCGGAGGCCGCTCCTTGTGCTGATGGCGGCGGTCGGCATGCTGCTGCTCATCGCCTGCGTCAACATCGCCGGCCTTCTGCTCGCGCGTGCGTCCGCGCGCGAGACGGAGCTGGCGGTTCGCGCCGCGCTGGGCGCAGGGCGCGCGCGAATCGCCCGTCAGCTCGCGACCGAGAGTCTGTCGCTGGCGCTCCTTGGAGGCGGGGTCGGGGTCGTGCTCGGGTTCATCGCGATCCGTGCGTTCGCGGCCTGGGGTGGAACCGAGCTGCCGCGCCCCGCGGCGCTTCGAATCGACGGCGTCGTGCTGGCGTTTACGCTCGGCCTCTCCGTGGTGTCGGGATTGCTGTTCGGACTGTTTCCCGCGATGCGGGCGACGCGCAGTCTCGAGCAATCGCTGCGCGCCGGCTCGCGGAGCTCGGTCGGCGGGACCGGACAGCGGCTCCGAAGTGTGCTGGTCGTCATCGAGATCGCGCTCGCCGTCGTCCTGGTAGCGGGCGCGACGCTGGCCGCGAAGAGCCTCGTCCGGCTGCTGTCCGTCGACCCCGGCTTCCGCGCCTCGAACGCGCTCGTCGTGATCATCAACGTGCCGTCGATCCAGCACTACACGGCGGTCCTCGATGGCATCCGCGCCATTCCGGGAGTCGAAGCGGCGGGGTCGATCCGCGACCTGCCGCTCCAAGGCAAAGGCGAAGTCGTGCGCCCGGACATCGCCGGACGGCCGACGCCTCCCGGCGGCAATCCGCTCGTCCAGTGGCACCACATCAGCACCGATTACTTCAAAGCCATGGGCATTCCGCTGATCGCGGGGCGCGCGTTCGAGCTCAGCGATCGCCGCGGCTCGCCGTTCGTGGTCATGATCAACGAGGAGTTCGCGCGACGCACCTGGCCCGGTGAGAACGCTGTCGGCAAGGCGCTCCGTTTCGGGCAGACGGACATCCCGGTGATTGGCGTCGTCGGGAATGTGCGGCAGGGTGCATTGTCGGAGCCGGTCGAACCCGCCGTCTACGTCCACGCGCTGCAGCAGCTCCGCTCGCGGATGACCATCGTCGTGCGGACATCCGGCGATCCGCTGCGATACGCCGACGCCGTGCGGCGCGAGATCTGGGCGAAGAATCCGGACCAGACAATCACGGCGGTGACGACGCTCGATGATGTGCTGGGCCGATCGGTCGGCCGGCCGCGCCTGCTGGCGGGGCTGCTCGGCGCGTTCGGCATCATCGGACTGACGCTTGGCGCTCTTGGGATTTTCGGCGTGCTGGCGTTCGCGGTCTCACAACGGCGGCGGGAGATTGGCGTGCGCATCGCGCTCGGCGCATCGCCGGCTGCGGTGCTGCGGCTGGTCGTCACCCAGGGGATGCTCCTCGCCGCTGCCGGGATCGTCCTCGGCCTGATCGGCGCAGCGATCCTGACGCGATCGATGCAGTCCGTCTTGTTCGACATCGAGCCGACCGATCCCGCGACGTTTGCGCAAGTCGTCGCGGTGCTGCTCGCAGCCGCCGCGCTGGCCAGCTGGCTTCCCGCGCGCCGCGCGCTGGCGATCCACCCGGTCGCCGCGCTTCGCTACGACTAGAGGACGAACGCGATCTCACCACCACTGCAATCGGTCACTCCATGAGCCCAAGACGTAAGGTCGGTGGGTCAACGAGTTCATCGAGATCGACTTCGCGAGGCGTTCGGCGCTGCCAGATCTCAATCCCACGCACGGCACTAAACATCATTGCCGTGACGATAAAGAGAGCCGACGTGCCACTGGGTGTACGTAGTGCCAGGTGCTCCACCCACGCGACCGAGTTGACACCCACCAGGAACACCAGAGCGTAAATGCCTCCATGCGTCGTGATGTTTGCCGTCGGGACGTAACTGGATGCAAACGGGAGGCGGGGATATCCCAGGAGCACAGCCTGGCCCAGCACGAGCGCGCTGAACACGCCAAATCCGAGGTGTACGATCGCCGTCTTGGCGCCGAACGCCAGAACGTGGAGCGGCAGCAAAGCAATCAGGACTGGAAGCACCAATTTGACGACCGCGGCCCGTTTTACGCCAGCCATGTACACGGAATGATTGGCGGGGCGGATCAGGTGAAAGACCCACCGAGCGTGCAGGTCTGCCGGTATGCGAATGGAATGACGGAAACCGACGGCCAATGCCGTAACGAGCATCAGTTGAACCGCTAATAGTGGGATGGGGGCGCTCGAGAAATCGAGCGACGAAGCGATCCCCGTCACCTGCAGAGATACGGTCGCAACCGCTATGGCGACGGCGAGCGGCACGCCGATCGGCAGGCGGTTGTGAACGCTGCGCGAGAGCACGCGGCTCGTGAAGAAATAGCCCGCGCGAACGATCGGCCGTCGTGCAACAACGTGCTGCGCGATCGTTTCGAGGGTCGCGCTGACGCGACCGCGTTCGGCGGTGCGGGAAAACGCCGGAGCCGGAAGTCGTCGGTTGTTCCAGAGATACGCAGCGGCCGAACCGAGGAAGACGACCACGAATGTGGCCCCGCCCACTAATCCGAGTTGCTGTAAAGCCGAACGACGGCTTTGGTACATCAATTCGAACGCACGCTCCGAACGGGCCACGACCGGCGGCAGATCGGGACGCGGCAGCTGTGCCCAAATATGCCCGCTCAGCATGTCGTGAAGTCCCACGAACCACATGGGCGGCAGCAGCGTCCCATCGGCGGCGCCCTGCAGCCACAGGCCAGCGATCCGGAACGACATCGCCGGTATGAGCAGCAGGATCGTTACGAGCGCCACGACTAGCAGCCCTCGTACGACGACCGAAATACGTCTGAACGATGTCGCTCCCAGCCCCGCGCGCAACAGCTCGCGTAACCCGAGCACTGCAAGAAACCCGAATGCGGCCGCCGCTGTCGTGCTCGTGACGTGAGCTGCAATCAGCGTGATCACCTGGAAGAGGGTCGGTCGCAGTCTGCTGAGCGCCAGTACCGGATGCATCAGTGCCGGGACCACATTCAGAGCGGCGGCAAACGCCGCGGCAAACATCACGAGCGCCGAGATCTTCGCACGCAGGATGATCCAGCGTGGCAGCGGAAGCGGGCCCAGAATCTGCGTGTCCCGGCTGTCGAGAGCCAGCGCATCCCACACCGAGACGGCAAGGAGCGCCATGACCGTCATCGACCACGCTGCGCAAAGGAACTGAACCCGGACCACGTTTGCAGCTGTCTGACTGGGCATCGCATACGGACTGCTCAGATACGGCACCGAGAGGAAAAACGAGACGAACAGGCCGCCCGTGATCAGAACCGCAAAGACTTGAGAGAGGACCTGCAGACGGTCCGCCTCAGGCGAGATAAGATCGTTGTCGACAAAACGCTGCAAGAACAGGCGAGTCAGATCGCGACTACGCATTGACCGTCACGACATCTGCGATATCGCGCGCGATCCGCTGAGGATCCTGCGGCAATACGAGATGCGCGAACACCTCCTCCAACGAGGCGCTGGCGAGCACGGTGCGCAGGTTGGCGACCGAGTCGTCCGCCACAACGCGACCCTGATGGAGAACGATGACGCGCGTACACAGTCGTTCGACAACATCGAGAACGTGCGAGGTGTAGAGAATGGCCTTCCCGCGGGCGGCGAGGTTGGCGATCAGATGCCGCAGCACGAGCGCAGTCGTCACGTCGAGTCCTGAATCGGGTTCATCGAAAATGAGCACGTCTGGATCGTGGAGGAGCGCCGCGATCACGAGTGTCTTCTGCTTCATCCCTTTTGAGTACGAGCCAATCGACTGCTCAGCGGCATCCGACAGCCCGAACAGATCCAGGAGCGCGCCGATCTTCCGATCCATGACGGACGGCGCCATCTCGCGAAGTCGTCCAATCAATTCGAGGTAGTCGCGACCCGAAAGAAACGGGTAGAGATGCGGTTCTTCCGGCACGTATCCGAGCCGGCGCCGGAATTCGAGCGGCTCGAGCCGGGTCTCCCGGCCGTTGAAGAGAACCTCGCCGCTCGTGGGCTCGAGCAGGCCTGTCAGGATCCGAGTCGTCGTGGTCTTGCCGGATCCGTTCGGGCCGAGATACCCGACAACTTCTCCCGGGTGGACGGCGAAGCTCACGTGGTCGACGACCGCGTGTCCATAAAAGCGTTTGACCAGGTCTCGTGCTTCGAGCATTGTGCGACTCGTTCGTCTACTTCAGCCCCAACTTCTTTCCTGCAGCCAGGAGGGCGATCGATTCGCGAATGCGCCTGGCGCGCGTCTCGGGCCGCTTCGCTGTGTGAATCCAGACGACGAAGGCCCGTCGATAGGTAGGCGCCAGTTTCCGGAAAAAGTTCCATGCTCTGGAATTTGCTTTGAGCGCGGTGGCGATGTAGCCCGGCAGTTGCGGGATGACTGGTTTCGGGGCGTAGCTGCGCGTCGTTGGCGCCGCTGCGAGACCGGCCGGCGTCAGGAGCCCGGCAGTCTCGAGCTCCTTCCACCGCCTCCGATTGATGTCCGACCACTTGCTCGTCGATCGTCTTGGCGTGACCTTGACGGCATACCGATCGTCGTCGAGGCGTTTGACGAGGCTGTCAATCCATCCGAAGCACAGCGCCTCGCGAACCATGTCGTCGATCGCAATCGACTTTATGCCTGTGTGAGCCTTGTAGAACACGAGCCAGACTCCCGGACTCGACGCGTGGTGCTTCGTCAGCCACGCACGCCATTGCCGGCGACTCGCTGTGTGCAAGGTTTTCAGTTCTGCCGTCATGAGCGTCGATCGACCGCGCAGATCCGCGGGATCGCGATCAGGATCACCACGAACGCAATCACGTGTAGTGTGCCCACGATATCGAAGACCGCATCGTAGGTGAACCCGGCATCGAGCAGGCGGCCTGCGAGAAGATTCATCAGGAGACCTCCCATCGCGCCGCCGAAGCCGACCAGTCCGGCGACCGACGCCACCACGCGAGGCTCGAAGAGATCGGTGGGAACGATCATGACGAGCGTGGACCACGACTGCTGGCCGAAGAACGCCAGACTGAAAATCACGATCGCCCACTCGATCGGCGCGCGGGTGACGAACACGATCGCGGGCATGACCGCGGCGCTCAGGCCCAGCGCGAGCTTGCGCGAGACGTCGATCGACCGCCCGCGGCGGACGAGCGCGCTCGAGAACCAGCCGCCGAGCAGGCAACCCACGCCGGACGCCGCGTACGGCACCCAGGCGTAGGCGCCCACCTGCTTCACGTCGAAGTGCCGCGCGTCGTACAGGTATTTTGGCAGCCACGAGATGTAGAAGAACCACGCGGCGTCCGTGAGGAACTTCGCTGCCACCAGCCCCCAGACCTCCCGGTATGTGAGCAGTCGTGCCCACGGCATCCGGGGCGCGGCCGTCGTCGGCGAGGCTTCGGCCGCGGGCGCGTAGCTGACGGACCACCACGCCGCCCAGAGAAGACCGGCCCCGCCGCACGCGACGAACACCCACCGCCAGCTCGCGTGCAGCAGGATCAGCGCGATGGCCGGCGGCGCGATCACGGCGCCGACGGCGGTCCCGGCGTTCACGATGCCCATCGCCGTCGAGCGTTCGGCGACCGGGAACCATTCGGCGATCGCCTTGGTTGCCGCCGGAAATCCGCCTCCCTCCCCCATGCCGAGCAGGAAGCGGCTCAGCGCGAGCAGCCCGAAGCCGGTCGCGAGACTGTGGCTCGCGCAGGCGAGCGACCAGAAGATCATGATCGTCAGAAGCCCGCGGCGCGTGCCCAATCGATCCACGACCACGCCGCCGCCGGCGTACATCAGCGCGTACGCGAGGAGAAAGACCGACGTCAGCTCGCCGAACTGCGTGTTCGTGAGTGGAATCTCGGCTTCGATCGCTTTCACGGCGACCGGCAGCGCCTGCCGATCGAGGTAGCTGATCGCAATCGCCGCGCCCACGAGCACCGCCACGCGCCATCGCATCGGCATAAGGACCGCGCGTCATGTAATACCATGAGGCCGCTCGACGTCGATGACACGTTTGGTCCAGATCCGCCGCGGCGACGCTCGCGCGGTCGCGCTGTGCGACGAGGCACGCCTGCACGTTCTCGATGGCTTCACCTCCGTATTCGATCTCGCGCAGGCGGCGATCGCTGCGCGCGAATCACTCGTGCAGTTGGTGCGGAAGAGTTCGGTGGACGAGAGCGTGGATTATGACGCGGTCTACAGCGGGCGATCGGAGTGGCGGCTCATGACGCCGATCGATCATCCGCAGGAGGCCGCGCGTTGTCTGGTGAGCGGCACGGGTCTGACGCATCTGGGAAGCGCGGCTCAGCGTCAGCAGATGCACGAGGCCGTCGAATCGGAGCTGACCGACAGCATGAAGATGTTCCGGTTGGGTCTGTCGGGCGGCAAGCCGGCGGCGGGCGCGGTGGGCGCCGCGCCCGAATGGTTCTACAAGGGGAACGGCACGATCCTGCGCGCGCACGGCGAGCCGCTCGACGTGCCTGGCTTCGCCGAAGACGGCGGCGAAGAGGCAGAGATTGCCGGCGTGTACGTGATTGGCGCCGACGGTGTGCCGCACCGAGTCGGGATGGCGATCGGCAACGAGTTCTCCGATCACCTCTTCGAGCGGAAGAACTATCTCAATCTCGCCGGCTCGAAGCTCCGTACCTGCGCGATCGGCCCCGAGCTCGTCATAGATCCGGCGTTCGAGTCGGTCTCAGGGAAGGTCACGGTCATCCGTGATGGGGCCACAGTGTGGTCGAAGGACATCGTCACGGGCGAGCAGGAGATGAGCCACAGCCTGCGCAATATCGAGCACCACCACTTCAAGTTCGACTCACACCGGCGCGCGGGCGACGTCCACGTGCACTACTTCGGCGCGTGCGCGCTCAGCTTCGGCGACGGCGTGCGGCTGGCCGACGGCGACATCATGGAAGTGGCGTTCAGCGGCTTCGGCCGTCCGCTCCGCAACCCATTGCGCGCACTGCGTCACGACGCGACGCCCGTCGTCGTTCGGCCTCTCGCGTAGCGCCTCGATTACTGTGGCAATGCGAAGAAGACGATGTTCCGGGACGAACTGCGGCAGCACCTGAGGCACAGGCTCGCTCGACGCGATGACCTCGGCGCGCTGCAGGCACTGATGGATGCGGCGATCGGCGAGCTGCAGAAACCGTTTCTC
>Ga0075434_100004260_pt1 | contig 12830 bp, 12 predicted proteins | sample RhiMethybrSRZTD3_FD_75298 | JGI IMG/M metagenome (GOLD analysis project Ga0075434, IMG submission 75298) | Populus rhizosphere microbial communities from Tennessee, USA - Rhizosphere MetaG P. TD hybrid SRZTD3 | ecosystem: Host-associated > Plants > Roots > Rhizosphere > Soil | place: USA... | reverse complement strand
AGCAAATATTTTGCGACAGAATAACATATGAATATCGCCCATATTATGTCGTTTAAATTGTAATTTGAGCTGATTATATGATACGTCTCTACTGGCAGATCTGGCTATTTCGACGATGCGATCAGTTACAATGGAGATATATGCTTTCTTTGTCCGTCTGATGAAATATGGGAATCTGAAATGTTCTAGGATTTTTGTATCATTGTCGATATAATTTTCGGTGTTATCATGTATTAGCTTGATTGACATATAAGCTTCAGAAGGTCGCAATCCTGTCAAAGTGTTGAACTTCAGCACTTCTGCATATTTTTCGGGAAGTCTTGAACACTTATCATTTAGCCAACAGAGCATATGATCAAAATCTTTTTCTTTATTGAAAATCGAGCTAAAGGTTTGCAACGAATCACTGTTCGACCATTTTAGCTGAAATTTTTGTCTAATCTGCTGCCATCCATCATAACGGCCAGTATATTTTGCAATTGAAAGCCAAGCCAAAAGTCTGAGTCGTACGTTTCATCATTTTGTGCAGACAATAATGAGCCTTGACATGGCGGGGGTCGTTGGTTCAAATCCGACCCGGCCCACTTTGTCTTTTGTGTAATTGTTTTCGTTTTCTCCTACGGTAAAGTTAAGCCTAGCTAATTTTTAGCTTCAATGAGGGACAAGCAAGCGGGGCAAGCAGGTTGAAATTGTTGGGATAATCATTATCTTCAAAAATGGTATATTGGGTATATTGTCCGTATTTTGTAATGCTTTTTCTTTTGCTATCTTTTCAAGTGATTTTACCACAATACCCTTGATGGTAGGTAATCAAATTCTCTATCAATATTGTAAATGTTATTTTTGATCATCTCTTATGATGCTTCTTTTATCTGCACAATACATAGCTTTAACTCTTATTCATGGACAATATCCATGTTTTTGATGTTCTTAGCCAGTTCCCTCAAACCCTCTTACGTTTTTCATCTTCTGATTTCCCTGGCCTTTCTCCATCTGTATATCAACCAGGTAACAAAAAATGCCACTATGATAGCTGCTGCTGCATCAAGATAGATAGAATATCTCTCTATGTTTTTCCAATTGCTTCCAAGCTGCATACCAATATATGTTAAAAAAGAATTCCAGATTATAGATCCAATTAGTGTATAGATAGAAAATTTAACCAAGTTTGTCTTGCCAATACCAGCTGGCAGTGATACGTAAGTTCTTACTCCAGGTAAAAGTCTGCCTATAAAAACTATTTTATCTCCGTATTTTTGGAATAGCTGCTCAATCCATTCTAAATGGTGAACTCTAAAAAAGATATATTTGCCATATTTTATTAAAAAAGATCTTCCCAGCTTCATACCAAGGTAATAAGTTAGTATAGAACCTACAAGGTTTCCAAATGATCCAGCTAAGACTGTGCCAATCGAACCAAGTTTACCAGCCGTTACAAGAAAACCAGAAAACGGCATTATAATCTCACTCGGTATAGGAATCAAGGCACTTTCAAGTATCATCAACACAAAAATTCCTGGATACCCAAGGTTAGCAATAAATGAGGTGATGAATTCTACTAAAGGTTTTAGGATCTCTATTATTGCCAATTGTCGCGCACTAATCTATGTTTGAGTTTGAGTTGTCACTATCCGCATTTCCCTCATTGGGTGCTGCTTGGATTGCTAATGATAATGGCATTGGAATATATTGGAATATGTTTCGTCATGCATAAAGTTCAAAATTGTATTAGCTGTCTGGTCCCCAAGTAATTGATGCAACGAGTGTTCAAACAACTTATAATCAGAAAATAGTTCTTCTTCCGTTGCTGCGCCTGATTTGATACGTAAAGACTCAATCAAGCCTTCTGTAGGGGAATCTTCTAATATTTCCAAAGATCTCTTAAATGATTCGCGGAGGATAGTAGGTGTTACTTGGTGTGGTAATGGCATCGGTCTTGATTCCTCTGTAGCATTTTGCATAAATTGCGATGATTGCATGTATTTGATATTTAAGATAGTAGTTAGAATGTACCATTACTTTATGCAAGCATCGATCTTATACTTCCCCCGAACTGCTCGTTTTTAATGAGGGGAAGCCATTGACTCCATTTTATATAATACACCTTGCTGATTCATGAGCCTGTGTTATAACTATGGTCTGAACACTAGAAGAATCAAAACAAAAACCCTTATAGCTAAGAGTATTTAGATATATTGTATTAGTATGGTCAGTACTACTAAAAAGATAGAACAGAAAAGTTAGGAATTACATTGCCTAAATCATTATTGCACACAATTGATGGTAAGCGTGGAGACGTTCCCCGCAGCACGTATATCAGAAGGGCTGTTGAAAATTACTTAAAAACTCGAGGATGAAAATATGTTTAGCTTTCTTGAGAAGTGTACTCAGCGTGTTCATGAAATCCCTGAGCCATTAACCGTAAGAGAACGAGCCCTTAAAGTTTTCTCAAATATTGAAGGACTAGACGACATCAAGGAGATGATGCTAAGAGCATTAGAATCACAAGAAAGAGCTCATACCCTGCTGATAGGTCCTCCTGCTTGTGCGAAATCATTATTCATGCTACAGATTGAGAAATTCATGCAATCAAAAGTTTGCTTTGCAGAAGGAGCTGTTACTACCAAAGCAGGATTACAAAAATTCATTGCAGAAAAACAAGATAAAGAAATCATCATAATTGATGAAATTGACAAGATGCCAATGCAGCATCAAGAAGGTCTGCTGACGATGATGGAACGGGGAAACTTTACAAACACTAAGGTTAGGAATACACAGATAATAAAGGCCAACATTGTAATATTTGCAACGTCAAACAGTACGGAGCGACTGAGCAAACCTCTACTCAGTCGATTCACACTATTCGAAATCCCAGAATACTCTTATCCAGAGTTCGAAGCAATATCTGTCAGAATTGTTAAAAAACTGCCCCGGAACACAGTAATACAGATAGCCTCGTCAGTTTGGAAGTCGGGGAGCAGAGATATAAGAGATGTCTTGAAGATTGCCTAGTTATGTAACCCGTCCGATGGCGAAGACGATATAACTAGACTCGTATCTATCCATCAAAAGTATCGCAAGACTGGTAAGGAATATAACTGATAAAGTTAGATGCTGCTCCGAATTTCTTAAATATACAATTTTAGAGCATCAACCACTCAGAGTATCTCGAATTGGATCGGGTAGAAATTCGGAAATGACGCTGAAGGTTTCATTTTGAGCAATTTTCTTTTCAGATTTAGACATATTATCGCAAAACAAATCAAAACATAGGAAACCTTCACAGATATAGTTTTCCATACGATATATTTAGTCTTGATGATTTAATCTCATGTTGGCTAAATTCTATTGTCAATTAGTTATCTGGAAAGAATTAATCATTTTTTGGACAGTTGGTAGCAGAATACCATACTTTTCAAGTGTCTAATGTTGTTGTGATTGTAAATGTTCTGGGGTATGAGAGTGGGATTGAGAATGCTGAACTGGCGGTAAAATGGAATAGGATTTGAAGCATTAGCTATATTCAATGTAGTTAATAATAAAAGAGACAAGGTTGGAATTAATGTCAGAGTTTTAAATTTGTTCATTTGTTGACTGGTATTACAATAAAAATAAAATAAGAATTTAATCGGGTTTTAGGTTTGATTGTCTTCATACATAGGAACAAAAAGGCCGCCACAATATAGTAGATACATTTCAAGACCAAATAAAGAAAAACGGTTGTTATGCTAGAATAAAGATGTATGGTGATGTTCCTGTTGCTGCAGGTTAGTGGTCATGGCTGCTCAGATGAATGTACACATTTGCATCATGAGTTATGCTAAGAGATAAATTGATAGTGACACTGTACTTAAACGGATGGTTTGATTAAATAAAATTATCAGATAATATCTTCAAAGGACTACGAAATTTAGATGTTGAGCTGGCTAGGGTACACCTAAATGATTACCATAAAATTTTGTCCTCTCCTAGTCACTTAACAATTAGCACTTAACAATAAATCAAATAAATCTATTTGATTTATTTCCTTTGTCTTCATACCAACAACATGCAAAGATAGATGCATCAAGATATCAAGGACTGACCCGGTTCGGGCGTAGTCAACTGATTGAGGAAAACGCATCGACAAAAAGACTTGCAAAATATGGGAGATTTTATCTAATTCGGGCAAAATTCTGAGAGGTGCGTAGAAAGTTGGATGAAATGACTAAACAAGCGAACCAACATTTAAATTTTAGGTTACAGCGGTCTAAATAGCAGCCACGATGGCTACAAGTGTAAGAATCGCATGTAGCGTGCATCCATTATTTTCCAATATCCAATATAACAAGTGTTTTGTGCGTACTAATTGTAGCGGAAAAATCGATACTATATCATTCTTTTGCCCTCTGGGAACAAGGTATAATAAAGCTCTTCAAAACGTGACTCAACAACCACCATTGCATGCAACAATGCAAAAACTGAATCGAAAAAGAATTGTTTATTTCTTAACGAGTCTATAAATATTAGTTTGTGCACAACTATTTGAGGAAACTGGGTATCACAATTTACGTTTAGAAAGTATACAAACCTATGAATGTCAATATATACTTGTTGCTGCTCCTTCTTCCTTAGGCGGTTTATAGATCTAATATCTTGATCTGTAAGAATAATATTCGATTGAATCGAGAAACTGTCATCGAATTTGTTGCCAAACGTCACAAAGAAGAACCTCTGTTGTTCCCTTGGAGGATAGACCTTTGATTCAAATTGAGTCTGGGCATCTTTATCTTTATTTCTTGTTGTTACCTTTACAGCAAAGCCATAATCATTTAGCCATCGATTTGACTTTATCAAATGCAATTTCTTTGTTTAGTTCATTATTCATTGACATCTGTTTGGTTGAAGTTCAGAAATTTATTCCTACTCAAGGACCTTCTGGCTGATAATAAGCATTAAATTAATTTAAAGACTGCTACTCAATTCGTTTTTATATTTATTTATATATTTATTTTCTGTATACATTAGGCTAAGCTTTGAAGCTAATTTCAAAGCATATGACTCAAGACCTAAGGGCTCGAGCCTTCAATTAGATTCATTAGTTCGTCATATCGTTTTATAAATTCTTTAGCTTTATTTGTAATCGAGACTGTCCCTTTAGCAGAACGTTGTATCATTCTTTTTTCCTGCAATTCTGTCAAGTGATTTATCATCCTGTCATAAGAAAGTCGAGAATGATGTTGTATCCTAGTAGGTCGCGCTATTCCATTGATAATTGTTTCCTCCTCAATCGCACAAATTATAATATAAAACAGTTGGAGTTTGTGTCTTTTTTCTTGTTTTAATCTGCGTGTCCTTTCTCCTTCGCGCATGACAGAGGTTAAAGCCACCGCTTTTTTGTGAGGCGAAACACGAGTATTCATAGATGTATTTTCTGTTGTCACACAAACGATTTAAATTGAAGGTTTGCTTTGTGTTGCAATATAAACATGTAAGTATTATCTCCTTATATCCGATTGCTGTTCAACCTCGGAATTTACATGAGTCTTAGTAGTCGTAGGTGTCAGCTAGTCGCAGGTGTGTAATCATCTGACTGGAATAATCTGCGAGAGTACAACCTCACATCATAAATATGATACATAGTTATCAGGCACAGAAAAAGTCATTAGATGTATGTTCAGCTAGCACGATGAATAAGACTACAACCTTGCCTATGCTGATAGTAGTAGCATTGTTGGCAATTTCTGGTACACTTGCCATTGTACAACAACAACAAAGCGGTCAGACAAGAAGACTGACAACTTCAACAAATCAATCCGTAAATTTTGTACAATTATTTGAACAAAAGTTTGCAGCTTCAAATACGTTCTACAACAGTCATTCTGCAAGGGCATACGAAAACGCTTAACACAAAGATTGCGTTAGTAAATAATCATCAAATATGGCAGGGAGTGGAGATTGTTGCTATGGATTCACAGTAGAATCGATTCTTACATCTGGACAATCCACGGTAAATAATCCTTTCACATAGATAGAGACGAACATTCTTTGGTTTTATCCAAGGTTTTGACAGCACAGAAACTAATAATTGTTGATATGTGTAAGCGAGGAATAACATTCTATCAAATTCGGCATATCCTACTAGCATCTATTCTGCTTCATAGTGAATCTTGAGTGAGCATCAGTATTTCCTGATAAATAGAAGGAACAATATGAACAGCTTAACTAAATGCATAGCTAAACGTGCATATTGTGATCATAAATCATATTTTTATTTCAGTAGTGATGTTGCATACTTCTGATCTTGCAGTGTAACAATTAGATTTATGATATCTATGAACAGTACTGCACTCCTCGAGCCACAATGGTGTCGAATGTATATTTTACGTGTATGCACTAAACCTTCATTCTAACTTCAAGTCAATACAAAAAAATTGTAAAGCTATCCTTCATTTCAGATAATAATGGCTTTCTGAAGTCCTGCCAGTATTTGCTGCTAATTAACTACGCACATGCATTCCGTCATATTAGTGGCCTGAGTAGTTATTAATTAGACTAATTTGATTTTTTTCAATTGTGTATACAGTCCTCAAGTCACGATAAATAGACTAATTAGATATACTATAAAGATTAGATATACCTAACTATTAATTTTATCTTATCAACTATTGCACCGACAAGTCTTATGAATAAAGTTCATAACGAAATTAACATTTACCTAAATTAGACTAAACTAATAGATTGTTTTTTCGTGTAGGCATCTATTCTATTCCCCGCCGCTTCCGCATGCACAAAACCCATATTCATCTATTCTTTTATTACATAAAGGGCACCTTTCTCCATATTCTACGTCCCACATGTGTTTACCGTACATCTGAAAATGTGTATCGATTTCTAAAGGTACAATACTGTTTTCATCATCGTTTTCGCCATTATCATTATCGTGATTGTTAGTATTATTATTATAATAGATGCGCTTTTCCCCGTCATTATCATCACCGTTACATTTGGTGCTCTTTTCATCATCTCTGTAACGATCAGTATTTGTTCTATCCAATGCTTTTTCGGATAATTCTGTGTCATCGGCTCTTCTAATACTTGCTACTGGCTTACGTTTTGTCTTCATTAGGTATCACAACTTTTTGCGTGCCGAAAATATGACTCTTCGACCTCTATGCGCATTTAATGGCCAAAATAATAAGATTACTTTCCATCATTATGATATGTTCTCTTACTAGCCTTGATATTTGACTTAATTATATCAAAAGCATTCTCTGCTGGTTCTCTTTTTGGAAGCTGAACCATGAATATATTTGAACTATTGCCACCAGAGAGGCTAGGTGCAAGCGCAATTAACCCAGTATTAGACAAGGCTTCAAAGAATGCCAACATGTCGTTAGCATGAAAGAGAAAGCTTTCCCTTATACCTACATCGAGAAAATTGAATCGCACATCTACAAAAACATCTTGACCATCATGAAATATATCTAGAAGAGTATCTACGGCCAATTTTTTACCATAGATAGCAGTCATAATTTCGTCGTATCTTTTAGCATCAACACATATGCATGGAATTTTTTTCCCATTGAAGTCTACCAGTGTGGCGCCTTCCTTATGCAACCGCCTAGCAAGTTCATCGAACGTGTAAAAATCCCTATTTTTTGGCATGCAAATACACGGATGCTACAATATATTATTATTGATTTTCTCTAATAGTCTCAACAAAGTAATCCTTTAGCTCAATATTATTCTGCATTTTTTTATAGAGATACTGATGCTCATTACACAAGAAAAACGGTATTTGGTTTATAGATTCTATAATATTGTAATTACTCCGATCTTTTATTAATTCCAGCTGAACTATAAAGTCTGCAGGTGCACCGCAGACATTACATCTGAAAGGTTCTCGATATAGCCTTTTTATGTAGTTATTATCATCATCGTCCTTTTTTTTCCTGCCGTTCACAACACAAGCGATCGTCTTTCTGTCTTAAAAGAGTTTGTAGGTCTGTTGAGTGTCGATCGCTTTTTTGACGATATCCAAATATCGAAAGCCAAACATGCTTAGCAGAGCTTTATTGATTTTGCTAACATCAAAGCGCGTTGTGAATCGTCAAGCATAATCTCATGATTTCTGTATTTGCTGCTGAAATATATCAAATCGACCATCTTACGATTATCCATATTAACTACACTTGCTTTATCTGTAGCACCGTATACATAGGTGTTGGTCAGGATTATGAATTTGTCTGCAGTAACTGTGGATTTTATCCTATTGGAAATCTGCTCAAAGGTTTTTATCCGGTCCTTGTCTATTAGTACCGCGACAGCGATCTTTGTACCGGTCTGGTCATTATAAATTAAATCAATTCCGCTGCCATGTTTCCCATCTATCTCTTCGAGTCTAGCCACAGAGCCATTCTCATATGCATAACTTAGGAGATTTATTACAGCGTTACGAACATCTGATTCTAGTCGTCGGTCGTCGCTGGAACTTCTATGAATCTTGATGAATTCGGAAAGTGGAACGCCCATTATGCTTCCTTGAATTCTAAGTCCAGGATAGGCGTTCCTAATTGTATTATCTATGGCTTGCTCATCTATAGTTTTGGTACCCCTTTTTTTAGCATCTTCCATCGAATGATACAGAATATTTATCATTGATCGTATATTCCTGAAATCTTGGAACTCATCATAAATTACCTTTATTTTAGCTGCTATGTCCTTCTCCTCAGCTGCTGTGAAAATCTCCTTATCGTCGTTGTGTCGTATATATTCGAGTAATATCTCTATTATTTCTTCCAGAGTATTAGAACCTGCAAGATCAATTTTGTAGTTTGCTTTTTCTAGCCTATCAAATACAGAAACATTTTCCTTCTGAATTTCTTCATATGAGGAGGGCGTCAAGACCAACATAAGAATTGTTGACGGTAAATGTGCGTTAACTACTGCCTTAATAAAATCTAGGGTTTGCTTTTCAGAGTCACATTCATCTAGTTGCAAGATTGTTATTTTCCTTAGAAACTTCCAGTTTAATGTGGCGATCGCAGCTATTCTGCCAATTATATCTTCTAACGTTAATATATCGTGGGTGTCTTGCTGAAAATTCCCTTCAAGTATTCGCTTGAAAATTGATATTTCATTAGGTGAAAATTCTCCCCGCAAAAGCGAATGAATAGCAGAACAATCTGGTACGATCTTGTCGCTTAGGATCTCTTGCGCTTTATTGGCCAAGGTTTTTCTTCGCACGGAGTCAAAAAATCCAAAATGGAAAACTTTGTTTGCAGTCTTGATATTCCTCTCGGCTTTATCTTTTAGAAAATAAACGAGAGATTCTTTAATCTCCTTAATGTAGCCTCCAGTAAATCCTGATAACGTAGCTCTATAAAGACTGTTCATATCGCGAGGTGAAATTTGCGAAAGATCAATATACGAAGTTACAGCATTACCTGAAAGTTCTTTCAGACCCTTGATATGCAGAGATAAGTGGGTCTTGCCTGAACCGACATCTTGGATAACGGTGACTAATCGAAAATCTTTATCAGTAGCGATTCCAGTCATCTTCTGATATAGATCATCTATGCAAGACAGTACAGCAAACTTACCTTCATTGTGTCTTTTACCTCCTAAAATTTTGGCATCGGCTATAGTTGGTGTTGGACTGCTGGGGTATGGATTTTGTTGTAAGTCGTAAGGATACACTATATGCACCTCACAAATCCATGTACGAGGCCCCTGATAGTTATTCCCTCATATCCACCCGTAGACAGCTCGTATTTTTTATCGTATTTATTTACTAGTTGCTCGACCAGAAGATAAAATTCTTCGTTGGAGATGTCATGTTTTGTACATAATTCATTCCTAATTTTGCCAAATTCTACCCAACCAATAGAGTTTGCATAGTTGGAGACGGAATTATCAAAGTCAGTTTTGAATTGTTCAAGCTGCGTTGTAAAGTCAGCACTTAAACCCTTATCTACGACGCTAGAGCCATTATTTTCTTTGTCCAATTTTGATAAACTCAAGATGATATCATTTGTACTCGATTCGAGGCTCTTTGCTAGTGCATCAGAAGTTTTATTAATTGATTGTTCAAGAGATTTTATTGCATCATATATTATCCGAAACTTAGCATCAGAATTTAATAAACTCTGTAAATAGTATTCTTTATGCCAGCAGTGGTATGCAGTCCCTTTCTTATCTATATATATATCGCCTTGTGTAACAGCTTTTTCTAGAATTGCATCAATGTCTTCCTCAGCAAATTCTTTGCGTAAGTCGGTTTTTTTAACTCCAGTAGAGCCAGATAAAAAAATTCGCTGTGTCAGCTTTTCTTCTGCAGACATGAGATAAAATTTTAAAATCGTTATTTAAGTTCGGAAGTAACATAGTACTGGGTCATAAGTAAATAAATTTCGAGTTAAAAAGGGTTAATAGTATATGGTTCGCAATTATATTGGGATGATGATTACTCTTCCTGAAAAATACCATGATGAAAGTACTAGGGTAACTGACCGACCAGTTTTAGACCTGTGCGTATCTTAAATATTTAAGCCATAAATGCATCTGATTTATGTGTATATTTGTCTACAATCTAATTATAGTAGCAGAATTCATACTGTGCGAATTGTCCCTTTATTATGAGAGTCCAGTCGCATGAATATTTGAAGTTTACGACTACTCATATTCTGTGATTTTAGGTCTACGCTTATTCATAATTGCAAATATGAACACAATTATTGCTATCCATATTATACTAAGAACTACATTGGTGAAACTCACATAAAGATAAGGTATGGTGTCTTGCAAGTTAGTCTGAAGTATTTTAATTGATGCATGTATGTCTTGGAGGGCAGCATTATATGCTGAACTATTCGGTCCTTCTGACGAGACAGAATTAGCGCGAGAAACCATTGCGCTGAGGTCATTTTGTATTAGCCCCATATCTGTTCTTGCTGTTGAAAAAGACCAGACGGGATTCCCATGTTTTGGGAGCAATTGTTGTACGTGTTGAACTTGGCTTACTAACATTTCAGCTGTTTGGGAGGTTTCCGCTCTTGACAAGTATCCTGTTGCTTCGTCAATAGGATAAATTGTCTGCTGGTACCCATAGTAGGCAATTCCTACTCCAAAGGCTATGAACGCTAGGATACCTACTAGTACTAGATTGTGATATCTTGTACTTTTATTGCTTACATCATTTCGACTGCTCGATCTCGTCTTTCTTGTCATGATATTATCGATCATGCTAGTATTTATTGTATCGCTGGATCTGTTGACTAACCGCAAGTTCTTGATGTATTTGGAGTCTTTAGCTAAGTCTATATAACTTGGAGTTGGTCTGGCCGGTTGTCTTATAGGAAATGACCTACTATATGAATGCAAAATACCCAAATAGGCTACATAAATAAAACCGATGGTCTGAATTGCAATTAAGGGTAGAAAAATTGGGTTGTCTGAAAATATGGATACAAAAAGAGCTATGCATCCGTAAAGGCCAAAAAATAATTCTAACAAACTTATTTTGGTAAATGGCAAAACGTAAGAATTATTCTTCCATCCTTGCTGCTTCTTAAGAATACCGAATTTAGGAGTCCGTAAGAATTCGCTTTTGTTATGTAATAAAGCATCAAATATGGCCACGGTGTTATTGACAGATATTCCTGCTGAAAAGAATATTAGAAAAAGATACTGACGTGCCTTCGTCTTCCACTTATCTTTCCATATTTTTCTAATTACATAAAGATAGCTGAGCGGTCCGGTAAAAATATATATTAAAATGCCTATGAGCGGCGCCCAGCCTACCCCGTACAGTTCGTAACCAAATGCCAGTAATATCGGAAATATAAGAAACTGAACAAGGAATAGAGCATGAACTAAATGCCTTGTTAATTGTATAAATGCCTGTATCTTCGTATCTATTGGGATTCTCTTCTGCAAAATTACTTCGGGCAGCAGCTTCAGAGCAAGTTGTATTGAACCCTTTGCCCACCTAAATTGTTGACGTTTGGCAGCATTCATCTGAATCGGCAGCTCCGCATTTACTACTACATCCTCAAGAAATAAACACTTCCAGCCTTTAAGCTGCGCTCTATAACTTAAGTCAAGGTCTTCCACTAGAGTGTTTGCATGCCAGCCGCCTGCATCCTGTATGCATGACCTTCTCCAGATTCCTGCTGTTCCGTTGAAACTCATAAATAAATGACTAAAGCTTTTTGCTTTTTGCTCAACTAGGAAATGTAGGTCTAACGAAATTGCCTGTGCTTCTGTAAGAGTTGAATAAGTTTCGTTCACATGTCCCCATCTACACTGAACAAATCCCAATTTTGGATCTGAAAAGTTAACTACAACATTTTTCAAAAAGTCTGACTCGGGGATAAAGTCAGCATCAAAGATAGCTATAAACTCGCCCTTCGCGCATTGAGTACCGATCTTAAGGGCACCGGCTTTGTAACCTGATCTATTTCGTCTTTGAATATGGGTGATATCGAAACCTTTCAATTTGTAATCATTAACTATCACTCTAATGATTGCAGTAGTCTCGTCATCTGAATCATCTAGGATTTGAATCTGCAATTTTGCTATTGGATAATCTAGTTTACATACTGCGTCGATTAGACGAGCAGCAACATATTTTTCGTTAAATAACGGAAGTTGAATAGTGATCACAGGTAAGGAATCACTATCAGATGCTTTACGGGGGTTCTTTTTGTGTCTCAGATTTCTTGAGCATTGGAAAGAGAGATAATGGAAGTTAAGCGTATAGATGGCCATAATCCATGCTATACTAATCAAAATAACATATAGGAAGGCACTAATGGCAAGCATTACAAATGCCCTACGAACTGATT
>Ga0075434_100004259_pt1 | contig 12830 bp, 10 predicted proteins | sample RhiMethybrSRZTD3_FD_75298 | JGI IMG/M metagenome (GOLD analysis project Ga0075434, IMG submission 75298) | Populus rhizosphere microbial communities from Tennessee, USA - Rhizosphere MetaG P. TD hybrid SRZTD3 | ecosystem: Host-associated > Plants > Roots > Rhizosphere > Soil | place: USA... | reverse complement strand
GCCATGTACTACTTCATCTACTCTTCGTTCCGCACCCAGCCCATGATGTGGCTCGAGGACATCTTCGTCGCGCCGCACCGGCGCGGAACCGGCGCCGGCCGCGCGCTGATCCACGCGGTCGCGCGTGAGGCCGAGCGTCTCGGGTGCTGGCGGCTGTCGTGGGCGGTGCTCGAGTGGAACGAGCCCGCGATCGGCTTCTACGAGAACCTCGGAGCGGTGCGCGACGAGGGCGGCTGGTACGTCTACCAGTTCGACGATGCGAAGCTGAAGACGATCGCGAGAGGGAAGCCGGGGGACTAGAGTTCGCGCGCGGCGGCGGTCGCTTTGAGCCGCGCGGCCAGCTCCGTAGGCAGCGGCTCGGCGAGCAGGCGCGAGACCACGCGCGCATCGGCGCCGCGCGCGGCGAGCCAGCGCAGCAGGCGCTCCGACTTCTCCTCGCGCCCGAGCAGCGCGTATGCCACCGCCCACGCCTCGGGGCTCCCGAGCGGGACTTCTTCCAAGCGCGCGCTCATGATCGTGGGGATTCGCACGACGCCGGTGCCGGAACGGATCGCGAAGCCGCAGATGATCTCGACCGCGCCGCCCGCGAGCCGGATCTTGTGATCGGCGTGGATGCCCGATGAGCCGACGCGCTCCAGCTCCGTGCCCACGAACACCGCCGCTACGTCGTCGGGCGAAGCATCGGTGGTGAGGTCCCAGTCGTGCGCTTCGGTCCCGAGGCCGAGCGCCGCCAGCAATCCGCTCCCGCCGAGGGCCGTGACCAGGCCCGCGCTCTCGAGCCGCCGTACCGCTTCGAGCAGCGGCTCCGCGGGAGGGGAAGACTTCAAGCGGAACATGAAGGACGGCGCGATTCCCTTCGGAGCAGCCACAGGTTCAGCGTGTCCATTGCCCGCTCCTTCCATTCGCGGCGCCGCGGCTCACTCCGCGATCCGCACCGCCTCGGTCGCGCCCTCGACCAGCTGCTCGTGGAGCGCCCCCGCGATCTCGGCGAGTGCTTCGCCCGGCAGCGCCGGCGCCGCCATGTGCCGCGCTGCGGCCTCACCGAGCCGCTGCGTCACCGTGAGCGCGCCGGCCGCCCCGCCTTCCTGGCCGATCGCGCCGTACTCGGCGTAGCGCTCCGCCACGTGTGCGCGCCGGTCGGCCGCTTCCTGCCGGCTCGGGCCCTCGAGCAGGCCGAGCACGCTCTCGTGCAGGGCCTCGATCGCGTGGCCGGTCTCGCGATTGAAGCCGCCGGCCGCGACCAGCGCGCGCACGCAGGCGTAGAGCGCAAAACTCTCCCACTCCGCGCGCGCGCGCTCACGCGCCGCGGTCTCGCCGTCCGGAAGGGCGCCCGATTCCTCGAGGTCGCGGAACAGCCGGGGCGAGACCTCCCGGTAGAACTCGGCGAGCTCGTGGCCGCGGCGTGCCGGATCGGCGATCACGGGCCACTCGGCGAACGCGCGTTCATGCGCCGCTCAGCTCTCGAGCAGCTCCCGGGCGCGCTGCGTCGCTCGCACCACCGCCTTGATGAGCGTGACGCGCAACCCGCCCTCCTCGAGCTCGAGGATGCCGTCGATGGTGCAGCCCGCCGGCGTGGTGACGAGATCCTTGAGCTTGGCCGGGTGCTCGCCGGTCTCGAGCACCATCGCGCCCGCGCCCAGCACGGTCTGCGCTGCGAGCAGGGTGGCGACGTCGCGCGGCAGCCCGACCTTGACGCCGCCTTCGGCCAGCGACTCGATGATGATGTAGATGAAGGCCGGTCCGCTCGCCGAGAGCCCGGTGACCGCGTCCATGTGCTTCTCGTCCAGGGTCACGGTGCGGCCCACCGCGCCGAAGATCGAGCGCGCGATCTCGAGGTGGTTGGACGTCGCATGCGTGCCCGGCGCGACCGCGGTCATGCCCTGCTTGAGCAGGGCGGGCGTGTTGGGCATCGCGCGGATCACGGGGACCGCGTGATCGAGGTGCTTCTCGATGAAGGCGGTGCTCACGGAGGCCGCGACCGAGATCAGGATCTGCGGCGGCTTGAGCGCGCCGCGGATCTCGGAGAGCACGAGCGCCACCTGCTGCGGCTTGACCGCGAGCAGCACCAGGTCGGCGCCGATCGTGGCCTCGAGATTGCTCGCGGCGCCGCGGACGCCGAGATCGGCTGCGAGCTTCTCGACGCGCTCGGCATGGGCTGCGGTCACGGTCACGCGGTTTGCGCGCACCACGCCCGCGTCGATCAGCCCGCGCACCAGCGTCTCGCCGAGCTTGCCCGCGCCCAGCACCGCGAGCGACCGGTCCTTCAGCGGGGGCGCGCTCACGACGGCGGGTTGGTGCTCCAGTCGTAGAAGCCGCGGCCGGTCTTCCGGCCGTGGCGTCCGGCGAGCACCATGCGCTTGAGCAGCGGCGGCGCCGCGAAGCGCGGCTCCTTGAACTCCTCGAACATGATCTCGGCGATCGAGTACGTGGTGTCGAGCCCGACGTAGTCGCCGAGGAACAGCGGACCCATCGGATAGCCGCAGCCCAGCTTCATCGCGTTGTCGATGTCGTCGCGGCTCGCGAGCCCCTGCTCGTAGACGCGGATCGCGTCCAGCATGTAGGGGACGAGCAGGCGGTTCACGACGAAGCCGGTGGAGTCGCCGGTGGTGACCACGGTCTTGCCAACCGCACGGCACCACTCACTCGCGTCGCTCACCGCCTGCGCCGAGGTCTGGAGCGTCTTCACCACCTCGACCAGCTTCATCAGCGGGACCGGGTTGAAGAAGTGGAGTCCGAGGAAGCGGTCCGGACGCTGGGTCGCGGTCGAAAGCTCCGTGATCGAGAGGCTCGAAGTGTTCGACGCCAGGATCGCTTCGGGCTTGCATCCGCGATCCAGCTCCGCGAACAGCTCCTTCTTGAGGGCGAGGCTCTCGGCTGCGGCCTCGACCACCAGGTCGCAGTCCGCGAGGTCCTCGAGCTTCACCGTGCCCTTCAGATTCGCGAGCGTCTTCTCCATGTCGGCGGCCGCCATCTTTCCCTTGTCCACGCCGCCCTGGAGGAACTTGCGGATCGCGCCCATGCCCTTGTCGAGGACGGGCTGCGAGACCTCGCGCACCACGGTCGGGAATCCCGCCTGGGCGCTCACCTGCGCGATGCCGCTGCCCATGAGCCCACAGCCCACCACACCGACTTTGCGGATTGGCATGAAGCACGACCTCCTGAAGGAACTTGGGCGTTGGTCGAATCGGGTCCGGCGCGCAGGATAAGGGGAGCGGTTCGGGAGCGGCAAGAAGATGCCATGCGCGGCCGCGAATCGCGCGCGTTGCGCGCCGAAGCACGGCAGGCATTCGTCCCCGTGCATCGTGGATTGCCTCGTCGCGGGAGATTTGCACGGAAAACGCCGGGATCGGAGCGGAATCCAAAACGTGAGGGCGTGAAAGGCTTGACCGCCCTCGAATGCCGAAGCTAACGTTCGCGCAACGCTCCCAGCGTCAGACAGGGATGTCGGTGAGCCGCAAGGAGGACGCCATGAGTCGAATCCACGGAATCCGGATCTCGGTGCTGGCGATCATGGTCGCCGGCGCACTCCTCTCGCAGGTTGCGACCGCTCAACCCACGGGCCATCAGTCCGTCACCGGGACGATCTGTCGCGTCGACACCCGGGCCGGCTCGATCGATCTGCTGACCGCGGTCGGTCACGTAGTCCGCATCAAGCGCGTCACCTACGCGCCCGGCGCGGGCCTCAAGGTGACCTTGCGCCGCGCCGAGGTCGGCATGGTGGCGCTCGTGCCCGGCACCGTGTGCCGCATCGAGTGCGACGTCGCGCCTTCCGGCTCGACCGCCACCGGCGTCGAAGTCCTGCAACCCGCGCCGGGAGGGGGTCAGTGAAGGCCGCGGGCCGGGCGCTCGTACTCCTCACCGCCCTGAACGCCGTGCTCGTGGCTTCGTCGTGCCCACCGCCCGTGAAGCCGGGCGATCCGCTGCGCGGGCTGACCGCCGAGGAGCTCGCGCGCTTCGAGAAGGGCAAGGAGGTCTTCGAGCGCGACTTCACGCCCGAGACCGGCCTCGGGCCGCTCTTCAATGCCGAAGCGTGCGGTGAGTGCCACGAGACGCCGGTGGTCGGCGGCGTGGGCGACGAAGTGGAGCTGCATGTTTCCGTGCTCCGCGACGGGTTCTGCGACCCGCTCGCGGATTCGGGCGGACCGGTGATGCAGCAGCACGTGACGCCCGCGCTCAAGGCGGCGCTCGGCATCGAGCGCGAGCCGCTGCCGACCGGAACGATCGACAAGCCGAACCGCAGCACGCCGGCGATCATGGGCTTGGGCCTGCTCGACGCGGTCCCCGACAAGGACATCCTGCTGCGCGCCGATCCCAAGGACCGCGATCACGACGGCATCTCGGGCCGGCCCAACCGCAACTTCGACGGTCGGCTGGGGCGCTTCGGCCGCAAGGCCCTGGTGCCGACGCTCGCCGAGTTCAACGCCGGCGCGTTCACGATCGAGATGGGCATCACCACGCCGGCGACGCCGAACGAGGAGACGATCGGCGGCCGCCCGATCCCGGCCGGCGTGGATCCGGTGACCGATCCCGAGCTCACCAAAACGGAGCTGGATCTGGCGGACGACTTCGTGCGCTTCCTGGCGCCGCCGCTGCCGCTCCCGCTCGATCTCGAAGGCGAGCGCGGCAAGATCATCTTCGGCAGCATCGGCTGCGCCGGCTGCCACGCGCCGAGCCTGACCACCGGCGACAACCCGGTTCGGGCGCTGCGCTACAAGCAGGTGTGGGCATACACCGATCTGCTGCTGCACGACATGGGCCCAGAGCGTGGCGACATCTGTCTCGGGCTCGCAGAGCCTTCCGAGTTCCGCACCGAGCCGCTGATGGGCCTGAGGCTGCGCGAGCAGTTCATGCACGACGGCGCGGCCAAGACCGTCGAGCAGGCGATCGAGCTCCACGGCGGCGAGGCCGACGGCTCGAAGGGGCGCTTCCACAAGCTTTCGGACAAGGATCGCAAGGCGATCCTCAAGTTCCTCGGCTCGCTCTAGTGCGCTCATGAATCCGGCCGCGGTGCTCGAGTCCCTGGTGCTCGAGGGTGAAACCAGGATCGTGCTCCTGGTCCTGGACGGAATCGGCGATCTGCCCGACGCCGCACGCGGCGGGCAGACGCCGCTCGAAGCGGCGCGCACACCGAACCTGGACGCGATCGTTCCCGCCGCTGCGCTGGGCCGGCTGCAGCCGGTCGGCCCCGGGATCACGCCGGGGAGCGGCCCCGGCCACCTCGGGCTCTTCGGCTACGACCCGATCGAGACCGTGGTGGGCCGCGGCGTGCTCGAGGCGCTGGGCGCGGGCGTGCCGCTCAAGTCCGGCGACGTGGCGGCGCGCGCCAACTTCTGCACGCTCGACAGGGCGGGCGTCGTGACCGACCGGCGCGCGGGCCGCATCCCGAGCGAGGTGTGCGCGCGGCTGGTCGGTACGCTCAAGGCTCAAGCTTCGCGGATCGAGGACGTGGAGATCGTGCTCGAACCCGGCAAGGGGCACCGCTTCGTCGCGGTCCTGCGCGGCGCGGGGCTCGCCGGCGACGTGAGCGACGCGGATCCCCATCGCGAGGGCAAGCCGGTGCCCGCTTCGCATCCGCTCGCATCCTCCCCGGCCGCGGAAAAGACCGCGCGCATCGTGAACGCGTTCGTTGCGCGCGCCCGCCAGGTCCTCGAGCGCGAGCATCCGGCGAACGGCGTGCTGCTGCGCGGGCTCTCGGCGCGTCCGTCGTTCCCCGGCTACCGCGAGCGCTTCAAGCTGCGCGCGGCTGCGATCGCGGCCTATCCGATGTATCGTGGAGTCGCCGAGTTGGCCGGCATGGAGGTGCTCCCGGTCGGGGAGACGCCGGCGGAAGCGTTCGCCCTTGCCGGGAAGCGGTGGCGCGACTTCGACTACTTCTTCATCCACGTGAAGGGCACGGACATGGCGGGCGAGGACGGCAATTTCGCAGCGAAGGTGGAGGCGGTCGAGAGCGTGGACCGCGCTCTGCCCGCGCTGCTCGCGCTCAAGCCCGACGTGCTGTGCATCACCGGCGACCACTCGACGCCGGTGCCCGCCAAGGCCCACTCGTGGCACCCGGTCCCTGCGCTGGTTCGCGCGCCGCTTTGCGGCGCGGACGGCGCTTCCCGCTTCCACGAGCGCGCGGCGCGCACGGGGAGCCTCGGCCTGCTGCGGAGCCAGGACCTGATCGCAGTCCTGCTCGCGAACGCCGGCCGCCTCGACAAATACGGAGCCTGACTCGATGAGAAGATTCGCCGTTCCTTCCGCCCTTGGGATCCTCGTCTTCTTCGCTGCGCCGGTTCGCGCGCAGCTTCCGGCCACCATCTCGCCGGATCTGTTCGCATTCCCCGGCGCCCACGTCTCGCCGGGCTCCGCGGCATCGGCCGGCCGCGCGCTCGCCGATCGCTGGCTCGGGGAGGAACCGTTCGACAATCCCGCAGCCTCGCGGCCCTATACGCTGGCGCTCACGCCGCTCCTGCTGCACACGAGCCGCCAGGACCTGCGCGCCGACCACCGGAGCTACGAGGAGACCTCTGCGTTCTTCGACGTGGGCGGCGGCTACTTCAGCATGGAAGCCGGCGCGCTCGGCGTTGCGCTCTACGGCTACCAGCCCGCGGTGCGGCTCGAGGACAACTCGTTCCTGACCGGATCGCTGCTCGGGCCCTCCGGCTCGGTGCAGAGCAACAGCGATTCGCGCGAAGTGCGGGGCGGGCTCGCGCTGTCCCTCGGACGCGGTCACGCGCGCGTCGGGGTCGCGGGCGAGTGGACGCACCGCGCCGATCACTACGAGCGCACCGAGGACGTTGGCCTCGCGGTTCCGAATACCTACGTCGCCGATTTCTCCGGCGACGCGGCCGGCGGCCTGGTGGGCGCCCGCTGGGTTCTGAGCGAGGGCCCGGGCGGAATCACGCTGGGAGCGGGCCTGCGTTACATGGCAGAGCTCGATCTGACCGGCGACCAGACGCTGGGGAGCGTCTCGGGCACCTTCCACAATTCGCTCTCCACCAAGCGCGAGGCCGGCTGGGAGGGAGGCGTCTCGGGACGCTACGGATTCACCGAAGCTTTCCACGCGCTCGCCGGCGTCGGCGGCCGGACCGCCCAGAAGTACGAGGGATGGGACAGGACGAGCGGGGAGGCGTTCGAGTGGAAGCTCGCGGGCGAATACCACGACGCGCGCGATCCATGGACCGTGCGCTTCGGCGCCGGCCAGGAACAGCAGAGCGACGTGCCGGAGCCGCGCTCCTTCGTGTTCGGGCTCGGCATCGGATTCGTCTTCGAGAGCACGATGCTCGATCTCGGGCTGCTGCACCGGAGCTTCGATCACGGCGATCATCCACCCTCGAGCGAAGACCGCATCGCGCTCAGCCTGGTGCAGAAGTTCTGAGCGCGGCGCGCCGGCGCCAGCCATGCGCCGGTGCGCCGAGAGAATCCTTGACTCGGTCGCGACGGCGGGAAACACTTTGCGTCGCCGCGCAAGGCCGCGACGCGGCGCCGGCATCGATCACTCGACCGGGACATGGGGAGGTTCGTCACCATGGCCCAGCACGTGGAGCCCGCCGTGCGGTTCGCGGGCGCTGCTGACGTTTCCGGACTCGCGTTCGCGCGTTCATCCCGACCCGCCGTGGTCGATCTCGCGCGCGTGCTCCGCTGCGCGTGCGTCACGTCGGCGATCCTGGCGCTCGCGGGGCCCGCGCGCGCTCTGATTCCGGCAGGCGGGTATCGCGCAAGGGTGCCGCTCGCGACGTCCGGCGCGTCGAGCTCTTCGCGCTTCGAGCGCCCGCCGTTCGCCCCCGATGTCTCACAGCCCGCGGGAGACGTGGGCACCACCGCCGAGCCCGCCGATGCGCGCTGGGACCAGCGGTTCTTCCTCGCCGGCACGAGCCAGGCGGTCTACGCGCTGACAGTGGACCCGAGCGGGAACCTGTACGCGGGCGGGGCCTTCACCGCAGCGGGCAGCGTGGCCGCGAACCGCATCGCGCGCTGGGACGGATCGAGCTGGTCGCCGCTTGGCACCGGCACGAGCGACGACGTCGGGGCGCTGGCGTTCGACGGGAGCGGCAACCTGTACGCGGCCGGCACATTCACCGCCGCCGGCGGCGTGAGCGCGAACCGCATCGCGCGTTGGAACGGCACGACCTGGTCGAACGTCACATCGGGGACGAACGGCTACGTCTACGCGCTCGCGCCGTTCGGGAGCGCGACCGTGTACGTCGGAGGCGACTTCAGCAACGCCGGCGGGGCGAGCGCGAGTTGCGTCGCGCGCCGCAACACCACGAGCTGGGCCGGACTCGGCACGGGGACGAACGGCATCGTCTACGCGCTGGCGGTAGACGGCAGCGGGAACGTGTATGCGGGCGGCGACTTCACCACCGCCGGCGGCGTGAGCGCGAGCCACATCGCGCGCTGGAACGGCACGACCTGGTCGGCGCTCGGCGCGGGGACGGACGGCAGCGTTTACGCGCTGGCGTTCGATGGCAACGGCAACCTGTTTGCGGGCGGAGTCTTCTTGAGCGCGGGCGGCGCGAGCGCGAATCACATCGCGCGCTGGGACGGCGCCAGCTGGTCTGCGCTCGCCGCGGGAACCGACGGCGATGTCTACGCGCTCACGCTGGATGCCGGGACCCTGTATGCCGGCGGCGTCTTCACCCAGGCCGGTGGCGGGAGCGCGCGTGGGATCGCGCGCTGGGACGGCGCGAGCTGGGCGGCCCTCGAGGCGGGTGTCAACGGCGACGTCTTCGCCCTGGCGGCGGATGACAGCGGCAACGTGTACGCGGGCGGATCCTTCACAGAAGCCGGAGAGGGGAGCGCGAACTGCATCGCGCGCTGGGATGGCGCGCGCTGGTGGTCGCTCGGGCTCGAGGGCGCCGGAATGAGCTCGCTGCTCGATGCGCTGGCGCTGGATGGGAGCGGGTCCCTGTACGCGGGCGGGATCTTCACCAGTGCCGGCGGCGCGATCGCGAGGCGGGTCGCGCGCTGGAACGGCACGGGCTGGTCGCCGCTCGGCGCGGGCGTGAACAACGCCGTCTTTGCGCTGGCGGCGGGCTCGGGAAGCCTGTACGCCGCGGGCGACTTCACGAGCGCGGGCGGCGTGGGCGCGAGCCGCATCGCGCGCTGGGACGGGGCGAGCTGGTCGGCGCTCGGAGCGGGCGTGGACGGCCGGGTCTACGCGACGGCGGTGGACGGAGCCGGCGGCCTGTACGCGGCCGGCGCGTTCACCACCGCCGGGGGCGTGAGCGCGAATCGGATCGCGCACTGGGACGGCGCGCAATGGTCGGCGCTGGGTTCCGGTCTGAACGGCGAGGTCTACGCGCTGGCGGTAGACGGCGGCGGGAACCTGTGCGCGGGCGGTGGCTTCACCGTTGCCGGTGGCGCGAGCGCGAACCGGATCGCGCGCTGGGACGGAACGAGCTGGACGGCGCTCGGCTCCGGGATGAGTGCCGACGTCTATGCGCTCGCGGTGGACGGCGGGAGTCTGTACGCCGGAGGGCAGTTCCTGAGCGCGGGCGGTGTGAGTGCGAGCTACGTCGCGCGCTGGGATGGCGCGAGCTGGTCGGCGCTCGGATCGGGAACGAACAATCCGGTCTTCGCGCTGGCGGTAGACGGGAGCGGCGTGCTCCACGCGGGAGGTGCGTTTACGGCGGCAGGGGGCGTGAGCGCGAACCGGATCGCGAGCTGGAACGGATCGAGCTGGTCCACGCTCGGCTCCGGTGCGAACAGCAGCGTGACGGCGCTCGCGTTGGGCGGAAGCGGGGAGGTGTGGGTCGCCGGCTATTTCGCCGCCGCCGGAGGCAGAGCCTCCACATACATCGGGCTCTGGCACGGCGACATGACGGTCGCCGTTTCGGCGTCGCCCGCTTCGAGCGCGATGCTCGCGCTCGGCCCGCCCGCGCCCAATCCCTTCCACGGCGCGACGCGGCTCACCCTCGAGCTGCCCACCGCGGGCCGCGTGCGCGTGGCGGTATTCGACCTGAGTGGCCGGCGTGTGCGCACGCTGATCGATGAAGCCGTTCCCGCCGGTGCGCGCACGGTGGAATGGAACGGACGCGACACGCGCGGAACCACGCTGCCCGCGGGGGTGTACGTCATCCAGGCATCGGCGGGATCTGCGGCCGCGACGCGCCGCGTGGTGCGAATCCGGTAAAGGGGTCGAGCATGGCGCCTTCGAACCTCGAAGCTCGGACGTGGTGGAGCCTCGCGGCGCTGCTCGTTGCGATGTCGCTTGCGCCCGCGCGTGCCGCAGGCGCGCAGGAGCCGGGGGCCGCTGCCGCGATCCCGATCGAGCGATTGATGCGCGCGGACGGCACGCTCGATCTGCGGGGCGGATATCACGGGAGCGTGTCGCTCGACGGATGGCGCATGGCGCCCGGCCCGGGTGTGCCGCGCTTCGACCGCGCGCTCGGCGCACGTCGTTCGCTGCCGACGCGTGCGGCCACCACGACAGCGGACCCCGCGGACGCGCGTTGGGACGCGCGCTTCTTCAATGCGGGCATGGAAGGTCCGGTTTACGCGGTGGCGGTGGATGGGAACGGGAACCTGTACGCGGGCGGGGACTTCACGACCGTCGGGCTCGTGAGCGCGAGCCGCATCGCGCGGTGGGACGGCTCGAGCTGGTCGGCCCTGGGCTCCGGGATGGACGCGCCGGTCAACGCGCTGGCTGTGGATGGAAGCGGGAACCTGTATGCGGGTGGCAACTTCACCACCGCCGGGGGCGTGAGCGCGAATTCCGTCGCACGCTGGGACGGTTCGAGCTGGTCGGCTCTCGGTTCGGGGATGTTCGGCATCGTCCTCGCGCTCGAGGTGGACGGGAGCGGGAACGTTTACGCGGGCGGTGCCTTCAACACAGCCGGCGGTGTGATCGCGCACAACATCGCGCGGTGGGACGGCACGACCTGGTCGACCCTCGGCTCCGGGACGGATGGCGGGGTCTCCGCGCTGGCGATGGGTGGGGGCGGGATTCTCTACGCGGGCGGCAACTTCACGACCGCCGGGGGCGTGATTGTGAGACACGTCGCGAGCTGGAACGGGGCGAACTGGTCGGCTTTGGGTTTGGGGACGGGCGGCAGCGTGAGCACGCTTGCGGTGGATGGAAGCGGCAGCTTGTATGCCGGCGGGGGATTTTCCACCGCCGGAGGCGCAGGCGCGAGCCGCGTCGCGCGCTGGAATGGTTCGAGCTGGTCGAGCCTCGGCACGGGTGTCGCGGGTAGCGCGGTTTCTGCGCTGGCTGTGGACGGGGGCGGAAACGTCTACGTGGGAGGTGAGTTCACGATCGCCGGGGGCGGAAGCGCGATCCGCATCGCGCGCTGGGACGGCACGAGCTGGTCGGCCCTCGGCTCGGGGCTCGACGCCAGCTGCAATGGCCTTGCGCTCGATGCGAACGGGAGCTTGTACGCGGGAGGTGACTTCACGACCGCCGGAGGCGGGAGCGCGAGCCACATCGCGCGCTGGGATGGCGCGAGCTGGCGGGCGGTCGGCCTGCGGGGCGCCGGGCTGAATCGCGACGTCGAGGCGCTCGCATTCGATGGGAGCGGAAACCTCTACGTGGGTGGAAGCTTCACGACCGCGGGAAGTGTGAGCGCGAACCGCATCGCGCGCTGGAACGGCACCGGCTGGTCGGCTCTCGGCTCGGGAATGGACAACAGCGTCGTCGCGCTGGCGGTTGACGGGAGCGGGAATCTCTACGCGGGTGGGTACTTCGCGACCGCCGGCGGCGTCAGCGCGAACTGCGTCGCGCGCTGGGACGGCGCCAGCTGGTCGGCGCTCGGCTCGGGGGTGGCCGGCACGGCTCCAGTCGTGTATGCGCTGGCGGTGGACGGGAGCGGGAACCTCTACGCGGGAGGAGGCTTCTCCGCCGCCGGTGGCGTGAGCGCGAGCAACATCGCGCGTTGGAACGGCGCCAGCTGGTCGGCCCTGGGGGCAGGGAGGAGTGGTGCCGTCGCCGCGCTCGCGCTGGACGCGAGCGGGAACCTCTACGCAGCCGGAGGCGTCGTCGACGGGGGTGGAAGCAACATCGCGAGCTGGAACGGCTCGAGCTGGTCGGCTCTGGGCTCGGGAATGGACGGCGCGGTGGGCGCGCTGGCGCTCGACGGCAACGGGACGCTCTATGCTGGGGGCAGCTTTCAGACCGCCGGGGGCGTGAGCGCGAATAACGTCGCGCGATTGGACGGCGTGAGTTGGTCGGCTCTGGGCTCGGGGGCGGATCAAACGGTCCTCTCTCTCGCGCTGGATGGCGGAGGGAACCTTTACGCCGGGGGATTCTTCGCCATGGCCGGGGGCGTGGCCGCGAACAATATCGCGCGTTGGGACGGTGCGAGTTGGTCCGCGCTCGGCTCGGGGGCGTATGGCGTCTCCGTCCTGGCCGTGGGTGGAAGCGGAGACGTGTATGCGGGCGGATACATCGGCACCGCGGGCGGCAAGCAGTCCATGGGCATCGCTCTCTGGCACGACGGGATCGTGTCGGTGCCCGCGTTGCCGCGAAGCTCGGTGTTGGCGCTCGGTCCGCCCGCGCCCAATCCCTTCCGCGGTGCGACGCGTCTGACGCTCGACCTGCCCGCGGCAGATCGCGTGCGCGTCGCCGTGTTCGATCTGCGCGGCCGGCGCGTGAGCACGCTGATCGATGAAGCCGTTCCCGCTGGGCCGCGCGCAGTGGAATGGAACGGCCGCGACGCGCGCGGCGTCGTGATGCCGGCGGGCGTTTACGTGATCCGGGCGTCGGCGGGATCGGCAAGCGCGACACGGCGCGTGGTGCGCATCCGCTGACTTGCGACCGCGCTCGGGCGCCCGCCGCGCTCCACACGCCGGGCGCCCGGGCGCCGTCGCACGCGCGGGCGCGCCGTTTCCCCTGTGCTATACTGCGA
>Ga0075434_100004258_pt1 | contig 12831 bp, 5 predicted proteins | sample RhiMethybrSRZTD3_FD_75298 | JGI IMG/M metagenome (GOLD analysis project Ga0075434, IMG submission 75298) | Populus rhizosphere microbial communities from Tennessee, USA - Rhizosphere MetaG P. TD hybrid SRZTD3 | ecosystem: Host-associated > Plants > Roots > Rhizosphere > Soil | place: USA... | reverse complement strand
GCGCCGGTGAACGGGCCCGTCGTGCAGCGGCACGACTTCTGGACGTCGAAGTAGACGTTCACGCGCTGGCGCGCCGTCGCCTGATACGTCGTGCGCAGCGAGTGATTCCGGAACCAGTCGAAGCTCGCGGCGGGCCGGCTGGTGTCGGGCACGAACGTAATCGTCGGCACGCTCGGAATCCCGGACGTGCCCTGCGCCGCGTTGAAGTACGCGCCCGGCTCGTTCACCGTCGATCCCCAACGCGCGATCGCGGCGAAGAACCAGATGCGGTCCCGCATGATCGGGCCGCCGAGCTGGGCGCCCGCGCGGTAGATGTGCTGCACCTGCGCGCTCGAATTGATGCCGTACGATCGCAGGTAGTCGTCGATGTTGGTCCCCTGCATGTCCTTCGTCGACACGTACCCGTCGATCGATCCGTGGAAGACGTTGCTGCCGATCTTCGGGATCGCGTTGAGCGACGTGCTGCCCGACCCCGACTCGGCGCCCATCCCGGTCGTCTCGAGCTGCATCTCCTGAATCGTGCCCTGATCGGTGATGTAGCCGACGCCCGACGCCGCGCCGATGAAGTACTGGTTGCGGAAGCCGTCGAACGAGGCGCGCGTGCCGGTCTTGCCGTGGAAGAACGTGTAGGCGCCCTGCGCGGACCAGGTGTCGCGCGTGCCGCCGACGTCGGCCTGCGTCGTCGCAAAGCCGGGCGTCACGTAGGCGAGCGTCTGCAGGCCGATGTTGCCGGCGGGCAGCGACTCGAGCTGCGACGTGCTGATCAACTCCTGCTGGCGCGAGCTCTGGACGTCGACGACCGGCGACGAGCCGGTGACCGTGAGCGTTTCCTGCAGTGAGCCGACGCTGAGCGTCACGCTGATCGTCGCCGTGAACCCGCTCGTGAGCTCGACGCCCGGCCGCACCACCGTCGAGAATCCGGCCAGCGTGAACGTCACGGTGTAGGTGCCGGGCCGCAGATCGACGATGCTGTACCGGCCCTCGCCGTCGGTGATGGCCGTGCGGACGCGTTCGATGAGCGCGGGGCTCGCGACCTCCACCGTGACGCCGGGCAGCACCGCGTTCGACGGATCGCGCACGACGCCCGCAATCCCCGCCGCCTGCTGCGCCCGCGCGGCGGGCGCGAACGCCGCGACCAACGCGATCGCCGCGATCGCGCGCGCCGTCGAGCGGCCTCCTCTTGTCGTCGTCACAAGCTGCCCTCCTCGCTTTGCGGCACCCACGGAGAAATGGCAGAACGAGCCCGTTGATCGCGCGCTAGTATATGGCTGTCGTGCGGTGAAGATCGCCCTTATTTCCGTCTGCGCCGGCGCCGCCACAGCCGTCCTCGCCGGCCAGAGCTCTCCGCCGATTACGTTCGCCGACGTCACCGACCGGGCCGGCATCGCGTTCGTGCACCACAACGGTGCCGCCGGCGGCAAGCGATACCCGGAGCTGTTCGGAGGAGGCGTCGCCGTGCTCGACGCGGACGGCGACGGCTGGCCGGATCTCCTGTTCGTCAACGGCAAAGAGTGGTCGCCGCCGGGGCTCTCGACGCGGTGCGCGCTGTATCGCAATAACCGCGACGGCTCGTTCGCCGATGCGACGGCGGGGAGCGGCCTCGACGCCGTCGACGGCTACGCGATCGGCGCCTCGGTCGCCGACTACGACAACGACGGCCGAGACGACGTGTTCGTCACCACGGTCGAGGGCGGGCGGTTGTTTCACAACGAAGGCCGCGGCCGGTTCCGCGACGTCACCGACGCCGCCGGCCTCCGCAACCGCGAGTTCGCCGTCAGCGCGGCCTGGCTCGACTACGACCGCGACGGCCTCGCGGATCTGTTCGTCGGCAACTACGTGAAGTGGTCGCCGGATGTCGAGGTCCGGTGCGCGCACGACGGCGAGCGCGGCTACTGCGGTCCGGACGCGTACAAACCGGTCGCGCCGAAGCTGTACCGCAATCTCGGGCGCGGGCGCTTCGAGGACGTCACGGCGCGCGCGGGCCTCGATCAGCCGACCGACAAGGCGATGGGCGTCGCGGTGCTCGACTACGACGGCGACGGATGGCCGGATCTGTTCGTCGGCAGCGACCGGGTGCCGGCGAAGCTGTATCGCAACGACGGCCGCGGCCGGTTCGTCGACGCCGCGCTCCGCGCGGGCGTGGCGCTGAGCGAAAGCGGCACCGCTCGCGCCAACATGGGCGCCGACGCCGCCGACTACGATCGCTCCGGCCGCCCGCACATCGTCGTGGGCAACTTCCTGAACGAGATGCTCGGTCTCTACCACAACGAGGACGGATCGAGGTTCGTGGACGTCGCGCCGCGATCGCCGGTGGGCCGCGCGAGCCTGCTGTCGGTGACGTGGGGCGTGTTCTTCTTCGACTACGATCTCGACGGGCTGCTCGACATCTTCGCGGCCAACGGCGGCACCGACGAGTCGCAGGGCATGGACGCGCGCGCGCGATTGAGCCAGCCGCCCATCCTGCTGCGCAACCGCGGCGGCGGCGCCTTCGAGAACGTCGCCTCATCGCTCGGCGTCGCGTTCAACCGGCCGATCATGGGGCGCGGCGCGGCGTACCTGGACGCCGACGGCGACGGCGATCTCGACGTGGCGATCGCCACGCTCGCAGGTCCCGCGCATCTCTTTCGCAACGACGGCGGCAATCGCAACAACTGGCTGCGCGTGCGCGCCGTCGGATCGCGTTCGAACCGCAGCGGCCTCGGCGCGATTGTGCGCGTCACCAGCGCGTCGGGGGCGCAGTGGCAGATGGTCCGCAGCGGATCGAGCTACGCGTCGCAGAGCGAGCTCACGCTCACCTTCGGGCTCGGCCGCGACGCGCGCGCGACGAAGATCGAGGTGGCGTGGCCGTCCGGCGCGGCGCAAACCTTCGCCGACGTCGGGGTCAATCAGCGTGTGACGATCGACGAGAGCCGCGGCCTCCGGTGACGTGCAGGCGACGCGTTCAGGGTCGCCCGGGGCGCGGCTGAAAGCCTCGCCCTGCACGAGCGCGATTGTCACGGCCGGCGCGCCTGGCGCGCGAGCTCCTCTTCGATGAGCCGCTTGAAGAAGTCGAACGGTGGAAGGAACGGCGGCGCCTGGGGCGCCAGGCGGCCGTTCACGACGAAGCTCGGGCTCGCCTTCACGCCGTAGCGGCCGGCTTCTTCGATCGCGTCCTGCACCACCTGGCGAAACGCGCCGCGGCCGACGCACGCATCGAACGCGTCCCGGTTCAGACCGGCGTCCTCCGCCGTCTGCTTCAATCGCGCGGCGTCGATCCGCCCCGGCTGCGCAACGAGGCGGTCGTGATAGCGCCAGAAGAGGCCCTGCGCGTTGGCGCACTCGGCAGCCTCCGCTGCGGCAACGGAATCCGGCCCGAGCACGGGAAGATTCTTGAACACGAGCCGCACGCGATCGCCGAACGTGTCGCGCACTTTGCCGAACGCCTGCGCGAACTTCGCGTACGCCGGGCCCTGAAAGTCGCCGAACGCGACGAGCTCGACGGCGGCGCCGTTTGGCCCGAGCGACGCATCCTGCGCGGTGTGCTCGATCGGCACGCGCGGGACCACGAGGAATACCTCGGCCTTCGTCGAGAGCTTCATCAGCTCCTCGACGTAGTTCATCTTCGCGATCTCGGGCTCGGTGATCCGCGCGAGCCATGCGCGCAGCGACGGACGCATCTGCTCCAGCGTCGCGCCGCGCGACAGATCGCCGAGGCTCTGATAGAGCGACACGACCGCAGACTCGGGCATCGCGACGATACGCTTCGGCACTTCTTCCGCGAGCAGCGCCTCCGTCGTCATGTGGCGTGCGGCCGCCTCGCGCGCCAGCAGCTCGTCGGCGACCATCGCGTCGACGACGCGGCGGCGCACGTCGTAGAGATCGCGGCTCAGCGTGATGTAGCGCGCCGGATCCGTGCGCCGCCATTCGCGATCGACCTCGCCGACGGTGATCACGCGATCGCCGACTTGTGCGGCCGCCTCGGCATCCGGCGCCGTGAACGCTGCGGCGGCCGCGGAGCCGGGGCTCGGGGCCGGAGGCGGGGGGCTCGCTGTCGCGGTCGGGGCCAGGCTCGCTGTTCCGCGACCGCCGATCGCGATCTGGAGCGATTCGCTCTGTCCGGCCGCGGCGCCGACGCTGACGGTTAGCAGGTACTTGCCGGCCGGCATCATCGCGATCGGCGCGGCGACGACGAGACGGGTGGCCTCGACCGACGTCACCGCGAGCGGCACGAGATCGAGCGTCACGAACGGCGCAGCGCCGAAGCGATCGCCGCTGATCGTGATCGTTCCGGTCGCGGCATCCGGCGCCGCCGACGCGAGGACGATCGAGGTCGCGTCCTGTGCCACGAGGATGGAGACCGCCAGAATCGCGCCCGTCATCACGGCACCTCGTCGTCGGCCCACGGCGTGCGGCACGGCTCGCCGCGCTCGTAGCGCGCGAGATTCTTCGCGAGCCGCGGAACGGTGTTTCCGAGCCCGTTCTCGCGCGCGCCCTTCAGCAGATCGCGCTGCACCGCCGCGGCCTCGTCGTAGCGGCCGGCCGCGGCGAGCGCCATCGCCATCGTTTCCCCGAGCTCCAGCGTCCGCGGCTCCTTCTTCAGCAGATCCTGCACGAGCGCGATCGATCGCTCGCCGTCGCGGACGGCGGCGTCCGGCGCCGACGCGAGGAGCCGTGCCAGCGCGTGGGCGAACAGCGGCTGCGCGGGGTACGCCGACACCGCCTCGGACAGCACCGCGCGCGCGTCCCGATCACGCCGCAGCTGCACGAGCGCGACGGCGTAGTTGAATCGCGCCTCGGCGTTGTCCGGCGCCGACGACAGCACCGTGCGGTACTCGCCAACCGCGTCGGCGGCGCGCCCGACGCGGCGCAGGCTGTTGGCGAGGCGGAGCCGCGCCTCGGTGTAGCCGGCGCGCGCTTTCAGCGCGGCGGCGAAGTGATCGATCGCGTCCGCGTGGCGGCCGTCCGACTGCAGCAGGACGCCGAGGCTGTACTGCGCGAGGAAGTTGTCGGGCGCAGCACGGACCGCCTGCTCGAACTGCTCGCGCGCCGCGCGGCTGTCGCCCATCATGTAGAGCGCCGTGCCGAGCCGATGGCGCAGCGCCGCATGATCGGGCGCGAGCTCCAGGCCCTTGCGGAACAGCGCCGCCGCTCCCGCCCAGTCGTTGCGGTCGAGCGCCTGGATGCCGCGCGTTTCGTAGCTCTGCGGGCTCTCGAGCAGCCCTTCCAGATCGACGATCAGCGGATCGGCCGGCAGGATCTGGCGAGTGTCCCGCAGCGCAAGATGCGCTTCGGCCTTCGCCGCCTCGCCGAGCGCGCGATACGCCATCGCGAGCGGATAGTGCGCCGCCGACGCCTTCGGATCCCGCCGCAGCACGTCCTCGAGCTCGGCGACCGCGCCGGCGTAGTCCTGCTCGGCGAGCGCCGCGCGGCCGAGGCCGAAGCGCGCGGACAGCGAGGTTGGCTCGAGCGACAACGCGTTCGCGAACCGCGCCTTCGCCTGTTCCGGATGGCCCGCATCGAGCTGCAGGTTGCCGAGCCACACCAGCACCGCGACATCGCCGGGTTGTAGGTGCCGCGCGCGCTCGAGCGACGCGACGGCGCGCGCGACGTCGCCGTTCTGCCGGTAGACGTGGCCGAGCAAGTACGGCCAGCGGAAGTCGTGCGGCGCGAGCGCTTCCGCGTCGAGAAAGCACGGCTCCGCCGCGTCGCGGTGATCGGCGGCCATCAGGATCCTGCCGAGCTCGCCGTAGGCGTCCGCGAGATCCGCGTCGCTCGTTCCGGGCGCGGCCATCCGCTGCATCAGCGCTGCATGCCGATTGCGGACCTGCGCCTGCGCCGACGGCGCCATCTGGGACAGATCGGGCAGCGATATCTGGCGCAGCGCCGATCGCGGCGGAGGCGCCGCGTCGTCGCGCCGGGTGCACGCGCCGGCGGCGGCGGCGACACAGCACACGACGACGATCGGCGCGGTCCGCCGTCTACTCACGATGCGGGCCTTCGTGCGGCCACGACGACGGCCGGCCGCCGCCTTGTGTGATCGTGGTCCATCTATCGATGGCCATCGCCGTCCATTCTTCGACGCGTCCGTCCGGCCAGCGCACGCGGACCGCCGGCGTCTCCACCGACGCGCCGAGGCCGACGAGCACGCGAGGATCGTTCGCCGACGCGTAGCTGCCGTCGGATCGCGCGCGGCGGTACAGCGGGCCGCTCGAGCCGCGCAGCACCGCGACCTGCGCGCCGAGCATGTCCCGCCCGCCGGCGCCGACCAGCCGCAGCCCGAGCCAGTGATTCCGGTTCCCGATGTTGTTCACGAGCAGCCGCAGCGGTCCGCCGTCGTTGGCGACGACGACGTCGACGTCGCCGTCGTTGTCGACGTCGCCGAACGCCGCGCCGCGGCCGACTTCGGAGATCGCGAACGCCGCGCCCGCCTCCGCCGTCACGTCCTTGAACGTCCCGTCGCCGAGATTGCGAAAGAGCTGCTTGCGCTGATCGTAGGGAAACGTCCCGCTCGATCGGCCCTCGAGCGCCACTTTCCCGTTCACCGTCAGCAGATCGAGCAGGCCGTCGTTGTCGAAGTCGAACCACGCCGTACCGAAACCGGTATACGGCAGCGACGCGGAGGCGAGCCCCGCGCGCGCGCTCATCTCCTGAAACGTCCCGGTCCCGTCGTTCACGAGCAGATCGTGTCCCTCGCCCGTGAGGTTGGTAAAGAACAGATCCTCGTCGCCGTCGTTGTCGAAATCGCCGGCGTCGACGCCCATGCTCGCTTCCGCCTTCCCGAGCTCGTTGACTGCCGCGCCCGCGAGCAGCGCCGTTTCCTTGAAGGTCCCGTTGCGCTGGTTGATCCAGAGCAGGTTCTCGACGCCGTCGTTGGCGACGTAGATGTCGATCCAGCCGTCGCCGTTGAAGTCCGCGGTCGAGACGCCGAGCGCCGGACCCGCGGTCGTGCCGCCGATGAGCGCCTTCGCCGTGACGTCGACGAAGCGGCCGCCGCCGACGTTTCTGTACAGGCGATCGGGCTGCCCGCCGTACGCCCGCGGCGGACAGTAGTCGCGGACGCCCGCGACGTTGGGGCACCGCGTGTCGTTCTTCAGCGTGTAGTCGACATTGTAGCCAATGTACAGATCGAGCCAGCCGTCGCGGTCATAGTCGAAGAACGCCGCGGCGACGGCGACGCCCGGAGGCGCCTGAATCCCGCTCGACTTCGAGACGTCGGTGAACGTGCCGTCGCAGTTGTTGTGGAACAGCTGGTTGGTGCCGAAGTTGGTCAGCAGCAGATCGACGCAGCCGTCGTTGTCGACGTCGCCGGCCGCGACGCCCAGACCGTACTGGCGCGCGTCGATGCCGCTCTTCTCGGTGACGTCGGTGAAGCGGAGCGTCCGCGTCCCGTCGGCGTGCACCTCGAGATCGTTGCGGAACAGCCGTCCGCGAAGCGGCAGCGATCGCGCCGATGGCGGCGCGAGCGCGTCGGCGAGCGTCTTGCTGCCGACCGCCGACTGATCCGGGCCGTGGTCCGCGCCGAGCATCTGCCCCTGGACGACGAAGACGTCGAGATCGCCGTCGTTGTCGTAGTCGAACAGCGCGACGCCGGGCGGGAGGATCTCCGGGTAGTAGAACTCGCCCGACGCGCCGTTGAAGTGCACGAAGTCGAGCCCCGCCGCCGCGGCGCGCTCGGTGAACCACTCCTCGTGCGCGCGTCCGCTCGTGCGGCGAGCGGCGTCCCGCGGTCCGCCGCATGCCGCCGCCAGCGCGGCCAGCAGCGCGAGGCACGGGCTGAAATGGGACGAACGGGTCACACGGGCTCCCTGCCGCGGCGGCAACGGATGTGATTGTCGCCCATCGGCGACGATCGCGGTCCTGCCCCGCTGGTGGTGTTGCCGCATGGACCCCAAGGCAGTAGAATTCGCGCAACAACGGCCCAACAGGCACCGATCATCGGCGACAGACTCGATTTTTCCAGCCCCTACGGCGCGGAAGGGTGTCGCATGAAGGACAGACCTCGGTATCCGGGCATTCGGGTCACGGCCAACGGCAACCAGCTCGTCTCCTACCACACGGAAACGCGGATCGCGGACGGCGGCATCTTCTATCCGATCACGCCGTCGACCGAAGGCGGCGAGCTGTACCAGCAGGCGTTCGCCGAGGGCAAGCTCAACGTCTTCGGGCGGAGCACGATCGCGGTCGAAGCCGAAGGCGAGCACGCGGCGCAGGGCGGCGCGATCGCGTACTCGGTCTGCGGCCGGCGCGTCGTCAACTACACGTCGGGCCAGGGCGTCGTGTACGGCGTGGAGCAGTACTACCACGCGCCCGGCAAGTGCTCCACGATGGTGCTGGAGGTGGCGGCGCGCGCGCTGACCAAGCACGCGCTCAACGTCCACTGCGGCCACGACGACATCTACGGCGCGCTCGACACCGGCTGGATCATGGTGTTCGGCAAGGACGCGCAGCAGACGGCGGATCAGGCGCTGATTCTGCGCCGCGTCACCGAGCTCACGCTGACGCCGGGGATGAACATCCAGGACGGCTTCCTCACGTCGCATCTCGAGCGGACGTTCTACAAGCACGAAGCGGCCCTCATACGCGAATATCTCGGATCGCCCGACGACATCATCGAGTGCCCCACGGAAAGCCAGCGGACGCTGTTCGGCGCGACGCGGCGGCGCGTGCCGCGGATGATCGATCTCACGAACCCCGTGCTCCTCGGTCCGGTGCAGAACCAGGAGCACTACATGCAGGGCGTCGTCGCGCGGCGCAATCACTTCACCGAGCCGATTCTCGAGACGCTCGTTGCCGCGTACGAAGACTTCGGCCGTCTGACGGGGCGGTACTACGGCCTCGTCACGGAATACAAGACGGCCGACGCCGACACGGTGTTCGTCTCGCTCGGATCCGCGGCGGAGAACATCGAAGCGGCCGTCGACTACCTGCGCGAGACGCGCGGCGCCACCGTGGGATCGATTCACCTGAACGTGATTCGTCCATTCCCCGAAGCCGCCGTCGTCAAGGCGCTCGCGGGCAAGAAGAACGTCATCGTGCTCGAACGGACCGACGAGGCGATGGCGGGCGACAACCCGATGGGCCGCGACATCCGCACGGCGCTGAACAAGGCGCTGATCGTGCCCGGGCGTCCGGCGGCCGACGGTCTGCCGCCGATCACAATCGATCAGATGCCGCGGCTGTTCGGCGGCGTGTACGGCCTGGGGTCGCGCGACTTCCGGCCGGAGCACGTCCTCGGCGCGTACGAGTTCGCGATCGGCCAGCGCGCGCGCAAGGACGGCAAGCGCGCGGACGGCGGCACGTCGTTCTTCGTGCTCGGCGTCGATCATCCGTACGAGGTGAGGTCGGACGCGACGCCGTCGCTCCTGCCGGAGCACGCGATCGCGGTGCGGTTCCATTCGATCGGCGGGTGGGGCGCGATCACGACGGGCAAGAACCTCGGCGCGATTCTCGGCGACCTGAACGATCTGCTGTACGAACGCGACAAGATCGTCGACGAGCTCGGCAACCCGAAGGAGATCATCCACGTCAGCGCGAACCCGAAGTACGGGTCGGAGAAGAAGGGCGCGCCGACGGCGTACTTCATGGTCGCGGCGCCCGAGCGCATCCGCGTCAACTGCGACCTGCGGCACGTGACGGTCGTCCTCTGCTGCGATCCGAAGGCGTTCACGCACACGAACCCGCTCGACGGCATGTCCGAGGGCGGCTGCCTCGTCTGGGAATCGGAGGAGGAAGGCGAGCAGGCGTGGGAGCGGCTGCCGCTCTGGGCGCGCAAGCAGATCATCGACAAGAACATCCGCGTCTTCACGCTGCCCGGGTTCCAGATCGCGCGGCTCGCGACCGATCGCGCCGACCTGCACCTGCGCATGCAGGGCAACGCGTTCCTCGGCGCGTTCTTCGCCGTCTCGCCGCTCCTCCAGGAGTTCGGGATCACGCAGGAGCAGTTCCGCGAGGTCGTGCACCGGCAGTACGTGAAGAAGTTCGGCCGGCTCGGCGACGCGGTCGTGAGCTCGAACATGGAGGTGATGACGCAGGGGTTCGAGCGCGTGCGCGAGATTCGCGTCGGCGAGCTCGAGGCGCCCGACCGGTCCACGCTCCGCGGCCAGGCGCTGCTGCCGGTCGTCGCCGCCGACCACGGCAACGGCAACGGCTGCGGTTGCCGCTCGCATCCGCATCCAGACGGCCAGGCGGAGCGCACGCCGCTGACGCAGATCAAGGAGTTCGACAGCCTGTTCCGCGGCGGCCTGGGCTACAACCAGCCGGCCAACGCGTACGCGTCGCTCGGCATCATGGGCGCCGGCAGCGGCGACACCGCGTCGAAGTACGTCGCGCGCCGCGAGACGCCGCTCTACATTCCCGAGAACTGCACGCAGTGCATGGAGTGCATCGCGGTCTGCCCCGACACGGCGCTCCCCAACTGCTCCGAGGATCTCGAGACGATTCTCCGCACCGCGGTCTCCAACTACGTCACCGACTCCGGCGAGCGGCAGAAGATGCTGAAGTACGTGCCGGAGATCGAGAAGCGCACGCGCGATCTGATGCGCGAAGGGCTGAAGCAGAGCCCCGCGCCGCCCCTGCCGCAGATCATCCAGCGGGTCACCAATGAAGTGAACGGCTTCTCGCCCGAAGCGAAGCGCCAGTTCTTCGACATCATCGACAAGGTGCCGATGGCGTACCAGAAGACGAACGCGATCTTCGCGACGCTGGAGAAGCGCGCGCCGGGCGGCGGCGGCATCTTCTCCATCTTCGTCTCCGATCTGTGCAAAGGCTGCGCGGCGTGCGTGACGGCGTGCGGCGAGCACCAGGCGCTGCGGATGGTGCAGGAGACCGAGGAAGTCAACGCGGAGCACGAGAGCGGCACGGCGTTCCTGGATCTGCTGCCGGACACGCCGCAGAAGTACCTCGGCCTCTACAACGACACGCGGCCGCAGGACTCCAAGACCGCGACGCTGCGCAACATGCTGATGGTCCGCCGGAACTACGACGCGCTCGTGTCGGGCGACGGCGCGTGCGCGGGCTGCGGCGAGAAGAGCATCCTGCGCGCGATCACGGCGGTGACCGAAGCCTACATGCGGCCGATCTTCCACGCCAAGGCGGACCGTCTGCGCAACAAGGCCGACCTGGCCGAAGCGGTCGGCACGGAGCGCCTGGCCGAGCTGAAGGCGCGCAGCGTCGAGGAATACGACCTGTTCCGCCAGCTCGTCGCGCACACGCTGATGGGGCTCGGCGGCGAGGACGACAAGGACACGAAGGCGCGCATCGCGGCGCACGGACCGATCTCCGACGCGGAGATCATCGGCGCGCTCGCGGCCGTCATGCGGCAGGAGGCGTTCAACCACAAGGACCTGCAGCCGGTGGACGGCCGCATCGCCAACGGCATGTCGGTGATGGCGATGGCGGCCCACACCGGGTGCAACACGGTGTACGGCTCGACGCCGCCGAACAACCCGCATCCGTATCCGTGGATGAACTCGCTCTTCCAGGACGGCATCACCGTCGGCTGGCTGCTCGGCGAGAGCTTCATCGTCGATCACGCCCGCCGATCGGTGATCCCGGAGCGGCTCGTCGACGCGCTGCTGACGCGCGGCGAGTCGGTGATGACGCCGCGGGAGTACTACGAGTTCACGCACTTCGGCGACGCGCTGATGACCGACCAGGAGGTGCTCGAGCTGCCGAAGGCGTGGGTCGTCGGCGGCGACGGCGGCATGGGCGATATCGGATACCAGAACGTGTCGAAGGTGATCCTGCAGAACCGGCCGAACGTGAAGGCGGTCATGCTCGACACGCAGGTCTACTCGAACACCGGCGGGCAGAACTCCGACTCGACGCCGATGCTCGGCGGCAACGACATGAACATGTTCGGCGCCGCGACGCAGGGCAAGAACGTCGAGAAGAAGACCGTCGCCGAGACGTTCCTCGCGGGGCACGGATCGCCGTTCGTCGCGCAGATCTCGATCGCGAACGCGCCGAAGCTGTACCGCGCGATCCTCGACGGCCTCGAGTACCGCGGCACGGCGTTCCTGCAGTGCTTCACCACGTGCCAGCCGGAGCACGGCGTCGCCGACGACATGGCGCTCACGCAGGCGCAGCGCGTCCGCGACTCGCGCGGCGCGCCCGAGTTCGTCTTCAACCCGCGGCTCGGCGAGACCTATCCCGAGGCGCTCGATCTGAAGGGCAACCCGACGATCGACATGGACTGGTACGAGGCGCGCTTCAAGGAGGCCAACGAGAGCTACCGCTACACGGTCGCCCACTGGTGCGCGACCGAGGCGCGCTTCCGCAACCACCTGCGGAAGATCAGGAAAGAGGAAGCCGACAAGCTGATCCCGCTCGAGAACATGCTCGTGCGCATCACGCAGCAGGACGTCGTGTACCGGCGGCATCTCGTGCCGTCGCACCGCGCCTTCGTGCCCGATTTCGGCGTGTGGATCAAGGTGCAGGGCGCCAACGGTCCGGAGTACCGCGCGATCTCGCGGCAGCTCGTCCTGTTCTGCGTCGAGCGGCGCAAGGCGTGGCGGCTGCTCCAGAGCAAGGCCGGCATCGAGAACCGCGAGTACAAGGCGCAGCGCGCGCTGCTCGCCGACGTCGACGCGGGCCGCGTCGCGCAGGCGGATCTCTTCGCGCACGCCGAGCTCCTGCTGAAGGAGCGGATGCCCGCGCCGGCGAGCCACAAGCCGGCCGAATCGAAGCCGCGCGCCGCCTCCGTCCCGCCGCCGGCGGTTGGCCCGTCCACCGCAGCCGGTTCCGTGGCGATGTCCTGAATGGGACAGGTCGGGTGAGGTCGAACCGACAACCCGCCCGACCTGCGCCTGACCCAGCTGAACGCGAAGATCAGGATGGACGCCGCGCTCGCGT
>Ga0075434_100004257_pt1 | contig 12831 bp, 7 predicted proteins | sample RhiMethybrSRZTD3_FD_75298 | JGI IMG/M metagenome (GOLD analysis project Ga0075434, IMG submission 75298) | Populus rhizosphere microbial communities from Tennessee, USA - Rhizosphere MetaG P. TD hybrid SRZTD3 | ecosystem: Host-associated > Plants > Roots > Rhizosphere > Soil | place: USA... | reverse complement strand
CGTGAGGCGAACGCGGCACGATCTGCCAAAGCCTGCGCTCGGGAGCGAGATGACTGAGCTTGCGTGACCAACCTCATAATGCCAGCAAGTGCGGTACGCTCGCCTGTTCCCGTGACTTCGATCCGTAGCGAGCCTGAGCCGTTAACAGTACCGGCGATGACCTTATCTCCAGCAGCCTTCCGTACTGGTCGGGATTCGCCGGTAATCATGGCTTCGTTAACGGAACTCTCGCCTTCACGCGCAACGCCGTCCGCTGGAATGCTTGCACCCGGACGAACAAGAACGATGTCTCGCTCGCGCAACTCGGAAACGGGCACCTCTTCTAGTCGATCTCCGACTACACGAACCGCAGTGTCCGGCAGAAGCTTCGCGAGTTCTTTGAGCGCGCCCTGAGCCTGCGCGATGGAGCGCATCTCGATCCAGTGGCCGAGAAGCATGATCGTTACTAGTGTTGACAGCTCTTCCCACAGGGGCATACCGGGATAGCCGAGTGTCACTGCGGCGCTGAAGACAAAGGCAACCGATATTGCCAAAGCAATCAGTGTCATCATGCCGGGAAGGCGAGCGCGAAGCTCGCGTACTGCTCCCTGAATGAAGACCCAGCCGCCATACACGAAGACCGCCGTTCCGAACACTGGTGGAATCCACATGGCGCCGGGAGATTGCGGAGCCGTGTACCCGAAGGCCCGTTGCAGCATGTGTCCCCACACCAGGGTGGGAATCGTGAGCACGAGTGACAGCCAAAACTTGCGCCGAAACATCGCGATGCTGTGCCCGGCGTGTTTGTCGTGCTCGACGTGTTCGCTGTGCTGCGCGTGCATTCCAGGCGGGTACGCATCCGAAATCTTGTGCTCCGTATGTTCGGGATGATGCGGTTGGACAACTTTGGCCTTCACGGCGGATTCTTGATTCTCATTATGGCGATCGTGATGGTGCTGCATGTGCGACCTATCTCTTTCCCAAACGAGAAAAGATGGAAATCAGAATACCGATAGAGCAGAAACGACGTTCTACGAATGTAGTCCTAGCTTGAATGTCATTCTCTCTTTCCCTCGTCAGTGACGCCCCTATCGTTCAATCTCGACCGAGGCTTAGAATCCGAGCAATTCTCAGTCGTCCTCTGCTTCACTTCCGCTTTCGTAAAGCAACCTGGCGGCCAGATGCTAATCAACTGAAATGGCGGCGTTTAACGCATGACGAGGATCACGAGAATCCGGAAATTTCCGAGGCAGTCTGAAATCGTTGCGGCGTTTGGGTTAGAGATTTCCTGCCAGCCTCGCGTCAGGTCGGAACCGTCTCACTGGTGCTAAGATTCCGCCAGTGGGCCTCTCACCGGAGCATCTCAGTGCCCAGTTCCAATCTGGGAAGAGAATTGCAAGTGATTCGCGGCTACGGAGTTGCTGGTCTCTCCGTTTTGGGAGCACTGTTGATTTCACATTGGCCGGTCTTCCACTTGGAATCTGCTCCCGTGTCATTGTTCCTTTGTGCGGTGATGTTCAGCGCGTGGTTCGGGGGCGCAGGTCCGGGATTCCTAGCCACCGTTCTTTCAGTTCTCGCTTTCTACTACAGCTTCCTGCCCCCAGTTGACTCATTAGCTGCAAAACCCAGCCAGATACCACGATTTCTTGTCTTTATTATGTCGGCGCTGTTTGTTGGCTCTCTGAGCGTTGCGCAACGGAGAACCACTGAATCACTCCGACGGACCCGTGACCATCTGAATGAAACAGTTCAAGAACTCAAGAAAGCCAACGAAGCGCTCGGTAGGAGCGAGGCGTATCTGGCCGAAGCACAGACACTAAGTCACACAGGCAGTTTTGGCTGGAACGTTTCCACCGGAGAACTTTTCTGGTCAGAAGAGAGCTTTCGGATTTTCGGATACGAACGAACGCTAAAACCCACCGTGCAACTCGTGCTCGAACGGGTCCACCCTGAGGGCGTTCAACTTGTGAAGGAGGCGCTCGAGGGCGCATCTCACGGGAAAGATCTGGATTTGGAAACCCGATTGGTGATGCCCGATGGTTCTATCAAGAGAGTCCAGGTTCTCGGTAGCGCCTTAGGTCAGGAAACGGGCAAGTCGTCTTTTGTTGGAGCGGTAATGGACATCACCGCGATGAAGAATGCCTTTGAAGAAATTCGCATATTGAGAGACCAGTTGTACAAAGAGAACCTCGCTCTTCGCGAAGAAATTGACATCACCAGAATGTTCGAAGAGATCGTAGGTTCATCTCCTGCGCTGCAAGCCGTGCTCTCGCAAGTGGCGAAAGTAGCACCCACCGACTCGACGGTTCTGATCACTGGGGAAACGGGTACGGGCAAAGAGCTTATAGCTCGCGCGATTCACAAGCGGTCGCAACGGTCCTCGCGAGCCTTCGTAAGTGTGAATTGCGCCGCCATCCCGCGCGACCTAATAGCCTCGGAACTGTTCGGCCATGAGAAGGGCGCTTTCACGGGCGCGACTCAGCGACGATTGGGCCGGTTCGAGTCGGCCGAAGGAGGCACGATCTTCCTGGACGAGGTGGGTGAGCTACCGGCAGAGACGCAGATCTCTCTTTTGCGAGTACTGCAAGAGCGCGAATTTCAGCGTGTAGGTGGAAATGAGTCTTTTCAGATTAATGTCCGAGTAGTCGCTGCCACCAATCGTAACTTGGAGGCTGCTATCGCTGAAGGGAGATTTCGCGACGATTTGTTCTATCGGCTGAACGTGTTCCCGATCGAAGTTCCTCCCTTGCGCCAACGAAAGGAAGACATTCCTCTGCTGGTGGAGTACTTCGTCGATCGCTACGCCAGCAAAGCTGGAAAGAATATAACCGGCATCAACAAAAGAAGTCTGGAACTACTTCAGTCGTATGCATGGCCGGGCAATATTCGGGAACTGCAGAACGTGATTGAGCGGTCTGTAATCATCTGTGATTCAGAGAACCTTTCGGTCGATGAGACTTGGCTCGGCCGACGCGCACTTCCCGCCGATTCGGCAACACAACCACTTGCGGAGAAACTCGCTGCTCAGGAAAGAGAGCTGATCGAGGCAGCCCTGGCGGAAAGCAACGGCAAGGTATCTGGCCCTTCAGGAGCTGCGGCTAGGCTCGGAATTCCACAATCAACGCTCGATTCCAAGATCAAGTCTCTGAAGATCAACAAACTGAAGTTCAGAAAGAACTAGTCTTTTCCTCTAAGCCCCTAATCTGGGCACTACCGTATCTTTTCAAAGAATGTGTTACATGACGTATCGAAATTTCCCCCGTAATTCCTAAAGCCGCCCCCGGCCAGAAAAGGCCGTCCCGAGATTTCGTAAATTTCCGAGGTCTCGTGATCGATTGTCTTGGGTAACAAACCTGTTTTCATTTACTTAGCACTTGGCCATCCGCTTGCTTTTTTCAATTGCGGAAGGGCAGACGAAATGACGTTAAGAATTCAAAGATCGGTCGAACAGCGGTCGGTCGTTTTCATCCTCAGTGGTCGAATCCAAGCGGACCAAGTGCCGGACCTGGAAGCCCTCCTGAAATCCGAATCTTCAGAGCGCGATATGGTCCTCGACCTGAAACACGTAAAACTGGTGGACCGGGATGCAGTGCAGTTCCTGGCGAGCCGCGAGGCCGCGGGCACCGAACTGAGAAATTGCTCGGCGTATATCCGAGAGTGGATTACGCAAGAAAAGAATGTGATGCAACGAAAGGAAGCCGAAAACGAAGCAGGTTTAGCAGGCTAAGGGAATACATATGTGGATTGTTAAGCTCGCCTTAAGACGGCCGTACACGTTCGTAGTGGTGGCTCTTCTGATCTTGATCCTGGGAGCGCTTGCAGCGCTTCGCACTCCTATGGACATTTTTCCGAATATCAACATTCCGGTAGTCAGCATTATTTGGAACTACACCGGCCTCGCGCCACAGGACATGGCGAACAGAATCATCACCCTGCAGGAGCGCAACCTAACCACCACGGTCAATGACATCGAGCATTTGGAATCGCAGTCCCTCAACGGCGTGGCTGTCATCAAGGTATTCTTCCATCCCGGTGCGAATATCAGTACTGCGATCGCGCAGATTGCGGGCCAGTCCCAGACTCAGCTCAAACAGCTTCCGGCCGGAACCACGCCTCCGCTGATCATTACTTACAGCGCTTCCAGCGTTCCGATTCTTCAGCTCGCTCTTTCCAGCCCCTCGCTTTCGGAGCAACAGTTGAATGACTTGGGGTTGAACTTCATCCGGCCTCAACTCACTTCCGTACCGGGCACGGCTGTACCTTATCCGTACGGCGGCAAGCAGCGTCAGGTTCAAGTGGACCTGAACACCCCTGCCCTGCAAGCAAACGGACTCTCTCCTCTGGACGTGGTGAATGCGATCAGCGCGCAAAATCTCATTCTTCCCGCCGGGACGGCGAAGATCGGCACCTTCGAATACAACGTCAACATGAATGGGAGCCCGACGTCCATCAAGGAACTGAATGATCTTCCGATCAAGACCATTGGAAGCTCGACCATTTATATCCATGACGTGGCGTTTGTGCGAGACGGGTTCCCTCCACAAACCAATATCGTACGCGTCGATGGAAGACGTTCGACGCTGATGACGATCCAAAAAATCGGCAATGCCTCGACGCTGAACATCATCGCTGCTATCAAGCAGCTACTGCCGAGTGTCAAGAACACGCTCCCATCAGACCTTCAAATTCGTCTGCTGGGGGATCAGTCGATCTTTGTTCGAGGGGCTGTTATCGGCGTGGTGCGAGAGGCACTCATTGCTGCTTGTCTGACGGCTGCCATGATCCTTCTATTTCTCGGCAGCTGGCGCAGCACCCTTATCATCGCCATCTCAATTCCTTTATCTATTTTGTCTTCGATCATTGCCCTCAGCGCCCTGGGAGAGACCATCAACCTCATGACTCTAGGAGGCTTGGCGCTGGCAGTTGGCATTCTGGTGGATGATGCAACGGTCACCATTGAAAACATCCACCGCTATCTCGCCGAAGGGAAGGGGATAGAGGAAGCGATTCTCGATGGCGCGCAGCAGATCGCAATTCCGGCACTGGTTTCAACGCTGAGTATTTGCATCGTGTTTGTCCCGATGTTCCTTCTCACCGGCGTTGCGAAATACCTCTTTGTGCCGCTCGCCGAGGCCGTGGTATTCGCCATGCTGGCTTCTTACCTGCTTTCGAGAACTCTGGTACCGACGATGGCTAAATACTTCCTCAAGGCTCACACGGAAGGAACTTCCCACGAAAGCAAGAACCCTCTGGTGCGTTTTCAAGCATGGTTCGAGCACGGTTTTGAGAGCATCCGAAATGCATATCGCGGACTGCTGGAAACATTTATCAGTCATCGCCGAGTATTCATCGTTGGTTTCCTCGCGGCCTGTCTCCTCTCGTTTGGTTTGGTGCCATGGCTTGGGCAAGACTTCTTCCCTTCCGTCGATAGTGGTTCATTCACGTTGCACATGCGCGCTCCAAGCGGGACGCGCATTGAAGAGACCGCCGCCCTCTGCGATCAGGTGGAAAACGCAATCCGCAAGCAGATACCGCCGCAAGAGTTCTCAGGCGTTATCGACAACATTGGACTGCCTTACAGCGGCATCAATCTTTCCTATAGCAATTCGGCTCCGGTTGGGACGCAGGATGCGGACATCATCGTTACGCTGGCGGCGAAGCACCATCCCACAGCAGGCTATGTACACGACTTGCGGTTGAAACTGGCGCGGACGTTTCCAGGTGTTACGTTCTATTTCTTGCCCTCGGATATGGTGACACAGATTCTGAACTTCGGGCTGCCGGCACCGATTGATATTCAAGTGGTGGGCAATGATCTGGAAGCTAACCGGCAATTCGCGGACAATCTGTTGGCACGCGTAAGAAACGTTTCTGGGACATCCGATCTCCGCATTCAGCAGACGTTTAATCAGCCGGAACTTCACATCGATGTGGATCGGACGAAAGCAGCTTCCATTGGATTCACACAGCGGGACGTTGCTACCAACCTCCTGGTGACTCTCAGTGGCAGCTCCCAAACCGCGCCCACTTTTTGGTTGAACCCGAAGAATGGCGTGAGCTACTCGATCGCTACCCAAACGCCCCAGTATCGCGTTCAGACATTGCAGGATCTGGACAATATTCCGATTACCGGCACCGGTAATGCGCCTCCCTCGATACTTGCGAGTCTTGCCTCGTTCACTCGCGGTTCCCAATTGAGCGTTGTTTCTCACTACAACGTAGCGCCCGTGATCGACATCTTCGGTTCCGTGCAGGGTCGAGACCTCGGAGGCGTCTCCAAGGACATCTTCTCGATCATCAATGCCAGTCAGAAACAGCTTCCGCGGGGATCGCAGATCATCGTGCGCGGGCTGATCCAAACCATGCGTACATCCTTCACGGGCTTGTTAACGGGCCTGATATTTGCCATTGCTCTCGTCTATCTGCTGATCGTGGTGAATTTTCAATCGTGGCTTGATCCCTTCATCATTCTCATGGCTCTGCCGGCGGCGCTGGCTGGAATTATCTGGTTCCTCTTCATGACCGGTACCACCATCAGTGTCCCCGCACTAACCGGCTCGATCATGTGCGTGGGGGTGGCGACCGCGAACAGCATTCTGGTCGTCAGCTTCGCAAGAGAACAATTGCAATCGGGAGTCAGTGCCGCCGAAGCGGCCCTTCAAGCAGGTTACATGCGTTTCCGGCCTGTCCTGATGACGGCCCTGGCGATGATCATTGGTATGGCGCCGATGGCACTTGGGCTCGGCGAAGGAGGAGAGCAAAACGCACCTCTCGGACGCGCTGTAATTGGGGGCTTGCTCTTCGCGACGGTGTCGACCCTGTTCTTCGTCCCCGCGGTCTTTAGCGCCATCCACGGCATGCGCCGGCAAAGTACGCATACCGGTAGTGAGGCATAGGTAAAACTTCAAGGAAATATAGGAATTGTTATGCCAATGGAATCAGCAACACAAAATAACGCTCTTCATCAGTATCCAGAATTTTTGGATGTCGCCAACACACCGCCCCGGTCGCGAAGAAACTGGATCGTCGCGTGCGCGATTCTCCTGGTCTTTGCGGGAATCTTCGCATACGGCATCATCTCGCGTCTCCGGAACGCGGCCACAGTGCGTGCTGAAACCACGCAGATGTCTTTGCCGGCGGTCTCGGTTGTTACTCCGGAGCGCTCCGCGCCCTTGCAGGAGATCATGTTGCCGGGGAATGTGCAGCCTTACACAAGTGCTCCGATTTACGCTCGCACCAGCGGTTATCTCAAGAGTTGGTATGCCGATATCGGAGCGCACGTGAAGAAGGGCCAGTTGCTCGCCGTGATTGAGACACCGGAAGTCGATCAGCAATTGCAACAGTCGCGCAGCAACCTCGCGACTTCGCAGGTGAACCTCAAGCTGTCGGAGATCACCAAGAATCGCTACCAGGGCTTATTGGCCACGCACGCGGTGGCGCAGCAAGACGTTGATAACGCTGTCGGTACATACAACGCCAACAAATCGATCGCCGATGCCAATCAAGCCAACGTCAAGCAGCTTGAGACTTTGCAGTCCTTCGAGAAGGTTTTTGCTCCATTCGACGGCATCATCACGGCCCGCAATACGGATGTTGGGCAACTCATCTCCGCCGGTAATTCCGGAAGCGTAAAAAGCGATCTCTTCCACATCTCCCAGCCCGGTAAGTTGCGCGTGTACGTGAACGTGCCTGAACAGTACTCCCGGGCCGCCACTCCGGGCTTAACGGCAGAGCTGACTCTGGCGGAATTTCCCGGACGACAATTCCACGGCAAGTTGGTTCGTACCTCAGAGTCGATCAACTATGCCACTCGCACTTTGATTGCGGAAATAGAGGTGAATAATCCCAGCGGCGAGTTACTCTCCGGTGCTTACACTGAGGTTCATCTCAAGATACCCCGACAGGCCTCCTCGTACCTGGTGCCAGTTTCCGCCCTCATATTTCGATCGCAGGGCCTGCAGGTCGCAGTCGTGCAAAATGGCGCGGCTGTACTCACACCAGTTACGCCTGGCCACGACTTCGGCGAAAAGATCGAGATCGTGTCCGGCCTACAAGTGGGAGACACAGTGGTCCTCAATCCGCCAGATTCGCTGGTGTCGGGACAAAAGGTGCGGGTTGTGCAGCCCGCCGCTACAGCTGCTACAGGAGGTGCATCATGAGCACAACTAGGTATTCAACCGCCCAGAATCGAGTCTGGAAATATCGTGTCACACCTATTGGTCTCGCCTGCACGCTCTTGCTCGCTGGTTGTGCCGTCGGTCCGAGATATCATCGGCCGCCAGTCGAAGTTCCACCGAGCTATAAAGAAGTCGGCAACTGGAAGACTGCTCAGCCCGGCGAAGCGAGTGTCCGCGGCAATTGGTGGGAAATATTCAATGACGCGCAACTGAATGCCCTGGAACAGCAAGTCAACATTTCCAACCAGAACCTTAAGGCCGCCGAAGCGCAATACACTCAAGCTCGCGCGCTCGTTCGCTATAACCACGCCGGTTACTTCCCCACGGTGGCTGCCGCTCCGTCTGCGTCCCGCACTAGGGTGTCGACCAATCGTCCGCCTCGGGGAGCCGTTTCCAATGGTGTCACCTCCAACGACTTCCAACTGCCGATTGAGTTGTCCTACGAAGTCGACGCTTGGGGGCGTGTGCGCAAAAATGTGGAGTCATATCGTGAAGCGGCGCAAGCCGGTGCTGCTGACCTGGCGACGGTTAACCTGGCTACGCATGCGCAATTGGCTTTGTTCTACTTCCTGGCGCGCAGTCTGGATGCCCAGGAACAACTTCTGCAATCGACCGTCGCTCAGTACGAGCAGGCGTTGCAGTTGAATCAGAGCCGGTTTGACGGAGGAGTCGGTTCCGAGGTCGAGGTCGAACAGGCCAGGACGCAACTGAAGACAACCATTGCACAGGCACAAGACGTCGGAGTGCTTCGGGCTCAATACGAGCATGCCGTCGCAACCCTGATCGGCAAACCTGCAAGCTCCTTCAGTCTTGCTCCACTTCCTCTTCGCACGCCGCCGCCGCCGATTCCAACTGGCCTGCCGTCACAACTGCTCGAACGCAGACCTGACATTGCATCCGCCGAACGACAGATGGCGGCGGCGAATGTCCGGATCGGAGTAGCCAAAGCTGCCTACTATCCACTATTGAACCTGACCGCGGCGGGAGGCTTTGAAAGCGCGACCCTCACCACGTTACTGCAAGGCCCCAGCGGACTGTGGGCCGTAGGAGGCCAGGCGATACAAACGTTGTTCGATGGCGGCCGGCGCAGGGCTGCTTCGGATCAGGCCATTGCGGCTTACGATCAAACCGTCGCTAACTATCGTGAAACTGTGCTTACCAGCTTCCAGCAAGTGGAAGACAATCTGGCGGCGCTACGCATCCTTGAGGACGAAGCTCGAACCCAGAATGAAGCGGTCTTGGCGGCCCAGAAATCGTTGGACCTCTCTATTCAGCGATATAAAGGTGGCGTTACAAGTTACCTGGAAGTGACCGTTGCGCAGAGTGCGGCTCTCGCGGATGAGGCTACTGCAGTAAACATTCTCGGCCGACGAATGGTCGCCGCTGTCCAGTTAATCCAGGCGTTAGGGGGAGGATGGGATAGCACCAGCTTGCCGCAACGGCCCGAGTGCTGCGGAAAGTTGGCGATGAATGCCAATTGATTTTGGAGGATAAATTATGAACAGGAAAGAACTCTCTGCAAGTCAAGCTGGGGAAGTTTCCCTGGGAAATGAAATCTCCGTGCATCGTCTTGGTTATGGCGCGATGCGCCTTACGGGCGAGGGCATTTGGGGTCCACCGACAGATCGCAAAGCTGCGCTGGCAGTCCTACGCCGTGCTGTGGATTTAGGCGTCAATTTCATAGACACCGCGGATTCCTACGGGCCGTACGTAAATGAAGAGTTGATCGCGGAAGCGCTGTTCCCGTACCCGGCCGGTCTGGTCATTGCCACCAAGGGCGGGTGGAATCGTCCAGGCCCCAATCAGTGGACGCACGACGCAACTCCTTCTCACCTTCGCGAGGCGGTTGAGGCTAGCCTGAAGAGGCTGCGCCTCGATCGCATTGACGTCTATCAACTACACATTCCAGATCCTGTGGTCTCTTTTGACTCTTCGATTGAAACCTTGGCCGAACTCAGACGTGAGGGCAAGATCCGCATGGTCGCATTGTCCAATGTCACGCAAGAACACATCGAGCGGGCTCGCCGGATCGTTCCTATCGTCTCTGTCCAGAACCGCTACAGTTTCGCCGACCGCGAGTGGGATTACGTCGTGGACTATTGTGAGCGTAACGGAATTGTGTTCATCCCTTGGTTCCCACTTGGGGCGGGCAGAATTGCCGGTGAAGTTCTCAATCAGATCGCTCAGGCGCATCACGCTGCTCCCACGCAAGTTGCCCTCGCTTGGTTGCTGTCGCGTTCCCCGATGATATTGCCAATACCGGGAACGTCCTCGATCGGACACCTGGAGCAGAACGTCGCCGCGGGGTCACTACGTTTAAGCGAAGAAGACTATGCGAAGCTGGCGGGAGTTCCGGAGCTCATCGGATCACGTTAACAAGGCCACCGGCTGCAGGAACGACTTATTGTTCGCCAGGCGACGGAGGTTAGTAGCATGAGAGCTATTGCTTTAATCGTGTGTGCAATTACGGCGGTGAGTCCGCTCCCTGCGGCGCAACAGCAGGTTATTACCGATCTTCCGGAAGTGAGAGGTCCGTTCATTCTCACCGCAGTGTATGACTCTGCGGCTGAACACAATGCGTTTGCGTATGCCGGCAAAACTGTTCCGCCCCTGATCCGTGTGCTGCCGGGAGGCGTCATCAAGCTGCGTTATGTAAACAATCTGCCGGGCAAGTCTGACGAAGAGTGTGCCACAGGCCACTGCCGCAATATGACAAATTTGCATTTTCACGGTCTGCACGTTTCACCAGAGCGTCCTCAGGATGACGTGCTCACGATGATGTCAGTGCCAGGACAAAGCTTGGACTATAAGGTCGTTGTTCCGTCGTATTCGCCACCCGGGCTGTATTGGTATCACACGCACCCACACGGAGAAAGCGCTCGCCAGGACCTTGACGGCATGTCCGGTGCGATCGTAGTTGAGGGCATCGATAGATATTATCCAGAGCTACGTCACATGCGTGAGCGCGCGATCATCCTTCGAGATCACGACGTTGAGCATAGCAACGCCGCGATCCGTCAGCAGATTTTGCGAAGAGTCGAGATACCCTCTTCCCATTGTGGAACAGAAACAGAGCAGAATCCGGCGCGAGTCTTCACAGCAAATGGCGAGATTCGACCTCAGATCCCCATCGATCCGGGTGAGCGGCAGTTCTGGCGTATTGTGAACGCCTCGCCTGACCGCTACGCTGATCTTCAATTGAGCGGCGAACAGTTGGAAATTGTGGCTCTGGATGGTATGCCGCTCTCCTACCACAACCAGCATCGCGCTACGCGCAAAGTCGATCACGTTCTTGTGCCGCCTGCCGGGCGGGTGGAGATGATCGTTGTCGGACCATCATCGGGTTCTCGCGCCACGCTAAGCACACGGTGTGTCGACACTGGAGCCGACGGCGATCCTAATCCCGCGATGGTGATCGCAGATGTTGGTCCGGCGCACACCGATTCGCCGATGCGCACCCTTCCAAGCACTACCGGTCCGGCAGTCTACAAAGAATTATCGAAGCAGGAAATACAGAAGCTCCAGGTTAGTAAGCCCGATTTCACAGCGACTTTCACGGAAGATAAGAGCGGCTTCTACATCAATGGAAGGAAATTCTCGATGGATGATCAGCCGATGTTGCGTGTGCGGGTTGGGTCTATGCAGCACTGGCGAATCGTGAACTTGACAAGGGAGGTACATCCCTTTCACATCCATCAGGTTCATTTCTTGGCATATGCGGAGAATGGAGTGCAATTGGACTCGCCTGAATGGCTGGATACCGTCAATGTTCCATATGGGAACGGCACAGTTGACCTGATAATCGACTTTACCGACACCCTCATTAGAGGCATGTCGGTATTCCACTGTCATCTGCTGAATCATGAGGACAAGGGCATGATGGCGAAAATAGAGTTCGAATAGCGTACGAGGTGACGGGTGCTGACATGCGTTGATGTAATCAGCTATGGCTTTCTGGCTCCTAAGCGACGCCAGATGAAGCACTTTAGATTTTGACCGTCTCTTGTTCGGAGCCAGGTGCTCCGCATCCGATTTCCGAAATAGCTAAACGTTGTGAGCCCTGCTCCGTAATCCCCAATGTCACAAAATTGGTTGAGGATCGGTACTGATAAAGTCGGCATAGCTGAAGTGATCTGCCAGGGTTCGCCCGTGCGGAGAACCGCTCCACTGGCGTGCTGGACGCGGCCAACGCCTTCAACGTGAGGTTCCGTGATCAATGGCCGCGAGAATGTAGACCTTTTCTGTATACCCTGGCTCTCTTACAGACGAATCGCCTCAGAGCCAGCCCGTAAGTATTTAAGAAGATAAGGACAAATGGAGCCCTGATCTGCCCCCCTAGGTAGTCGGCCAGGGGTTCTTTCAGTTTTTCACAGCGCGCAAGTTAGTGACTCACAAGAAGTTGGTCGGGGAGAGAGGATTTGAACCTCTGCCCCCGGCCCCAAACCACGAAAGGCAAAAAACTCGATCACATCCCGCTTGGAAGTCTGCATCTGCTCGCGGCAAAGGCCGTTCTAATCTTGAGTGCGGGGTCATACGCCTCAAAGCGTGTGACAGGAGAGCGCACACAAAACGCACACAAGATTTGCAATCGGAGCGGTTCCTGCGAATTGTGCGAATCGTGGAATCAGCAACTTACTGAAAACAGAGCACAGGAAATCGTTCAACTCCGTCCCTG
>Ga0075434_100004256_pt1 | contig 12832 bp, 10 predicted proteins | sample RhiMethybrSRZTD3_FD_75298 | JGI IMG/M metagenome (GOLD analysis project Ga0075434, IMG submission 75298) | Populus rhizosphere microbial communities from Tennessee, USA - Rhizosphere MetaG P. TD hybrid SRZTD3 | ecosystem: Host-associated > Plants > Roots > Rhizosphere > Soil | place: USA... | reverse complement strand
GTCGATCACCGGCGCCAATGAGACCAACGACCGCCTGGATGCCCTCCTCGAACTCGGTGCACCTATCCTATCCGCCGTCGTCGTAGCGGCATTGGGTCGAGCATTGTCGCGACGTCTTCCGTTGCACATGTTATTTGCTGCAGTCGCTGGGACACTGCCCGCGACCGATACGGCCGAGCTATTGCTCAAAGTTATGACCTGGCGCCTCCAGGTGAACTTGGCAAAAACGCCCTGGCCTGAGGGTATTGCTCCAGCGATGTTCGGGTACTGGGCGCTTGTGATCTTCTATGTGCTGCTGATCGCATGGTATGTGTTGATCCTCTATCGCAGCGTCCAGCTGATTGCAGGGTCACCGGCTCTCGGGTTGACGCTTGCCATGGTCACGATATTGGCCGCCGCCTTTGCGATCGAGTCTATGGCAACCTAGGCTAACGTCGTTGCCTAGCCCTAGTTTGAAACGCGGGTATAGCCGTGTCCCCGGAGCGTCGATGCCAAGCCTGCCCTTGCTGCCACCTGACCCCGGCGCGCTCGTCGCAATTGAGCATTATCTCACCGCTGCAGCCCAGAACTGATATCCTGGTCCGGTCCCGTTGCTGGGGTGACCGATGAGACGCCGCCTCTTTCTCGCTGGGCTTTCTAGCGCCGCCTTGTCGCCGCTCACTACCCAGGCGCAGCAGGGTGAGCGTGTGCGTCGCATCGCAGCATTATTCCCACGTCCAGTAGATGATGTGGAGGCGAAGGGCCGCCTTGAGGTATTCCAGAAGAGCTTGATGCAACTGGGATGGAATGAAGGTCACAACGTCAAGATCGACGTACGTTGGTCCGGAGCTAACCTCGGCGACGTTCGCAAAGATATAGCCGATTTGGTAAGTGCCGCGCCGGATGTGATTTTGGCGACGGGTAGCCCAACGTTGGGTCCCCTGCTGCAGGCAACGCGCACCGTGCCAATCGTTTTTGCGTCAGTAGCCGATCCTGTCGGTTCGGGTTTTGTCGCAAGCTTGGCCCGGCCTGGTGGCAATGCGACGGGATTTTCCCTTTTCGATTACAGCCTCGCCGCGAAGTGGCCCGAGTTGCTGAAACAGATTGCACCTAGCATAATGCGAGCAGCCGTAATTCGTGATGCTGCGACACCGCCGGGTATCGGGGCATTCGCCGTGATCCAGTATGTGGCGCCTTCAGTCGGGATCGAGCTGACCCCCGTCGACGCACGTGATACCGGCGAAATTGAGCGTGCAGTCACTGCGTTCTCCCGCGAACCAAATGGCGGCCTGATCGTCACTGCGAGCGCGGTTACCGCTACTCATCGCGAACTGATCATCAGATTGGCGGCGCGGCAGAAGCTTCCCTCGATTTACTGGCAGCGCGTTTACGCCGCGAGCGGAGGCCTTGTCTCCTATGGTCCTGATCTGCTCGAACAGTATCGTCGGGCGGCCGGCTACATCGATCGTATCCTCAGGGGTGAAGATCCCGCCAGCCTGCCAGTGCAGGCGCCGACGAAGTACGAATTGGTCATCAATCTCCAGACCGCGAAAGCGGAGGGGATCACGATACATCCGTCGCTTCTCGCCCGTGCCGACGAGGTCATCGAGTGAATGCCTGCCTTGAGGAACATGCTCGCGCCCGTTATCTGGCACATCGCGGCGAATGTTCACGGAAGCATGAAACCAATCCGACCGTCCGCGGGAAAAAACACGGGCGACCGCCCGTAGCAATCCGCGCCGTCAAAGGCCTCCTCTAGCTTTGCGGCTATCGAGGCGGGCGGTTCCGACTGGCGGACACGTGTTGATCGAACGTTCGCATTTTGAAGGGACGGCGGCCGCACGCGTTGGGCGGGACAGCCTCAGTGCACGGACCCCAGCCCCTTGGGTCACGCAGAGTGTCCGCGCTCCGCCATGGCTCCCGATCTCGATCTCTTCGGGCGCCGGAGCCGATGTCGATGGGGCCAACCCACTCACCGACCAGCCTCACGTACGACCACGTCGTCAGCTCGCGAACAAAAATACGTCCCATTTCTCGGAGAGGGCAGCGTGCCAACCTCAAGGAGAAAGGAAGTCAAATAGTCCGAGAGTGCCTACCTCACAAGGTCAATCGTTCACCGGCTAGTGCGATGGCGACAGATGCCGCACCTTCGGTAGCACCTCCTTGGCAAGCAACTCCAGCGAGCGCCGCCACGCATCCGCGTGTTCGACGTAATCAAATCCGAACACCAAGAGGTGCCCAAAGCCGCCGACCTCATCGTGAACACGCTGGATCTTCTCCGTGACTGTTGCCGGTGAGCCAATAATCCAGTTGTGCTTGGCGCAATATTCCGGCGTCACGTCGCTGTCCGGGACATGTTGGTCATGCTTCAGGTATTGCAGGAAATCGAATTCCTTCAGTAACGGCATGAAGTACTCGCGCATCATGCGGCCCATGTGCAGACCCACCGAGAGCCTTGTAGCCTCGGCGTCGGTCTCGGCGACGAAAACCTCGCGCACCATCCGCCATTCCGCACGATCGGCTTTGCGGCCGGCCTTCTCTGCGCCGGCCTCGACCGACGACCAATGGCTACCGACGTAGGCCGGGTTGAGATTGAGGCTCATTGGGATATAGCCGCGCTCGCCGGCAAGTTTTAGGGTGTCAGAGCCCTTCGAGAGGCCCGCGACCCCGATCGGTGGGTGGGGCGATTGCATCGGCTTGATATGGGGTTTGAGGAATCCATACATCAGCTCCGGATTCTTCACGGTCCAGTATCTGCCTGCATAAGTAAATGGCTCGTCGGTCGACCAGAGCTTCAAGATGATGTCGAGCGCCTCGCGCATCATGAGGCGGTTGACGCCGTTAGCGCCATCGATGTTAAACATCTCCCAGTCGCTCGGTAGACCGGCCGCTGCAACGCCGAAGTTGAGCCGCCCGCCCGAAATATGGTCGAGAATGGCGACGCGGTTGGCGATTTGCGCTGGATGATGGAAGGGCAACAGGAAGCCACCGGGCCCAAGGCGGATGTTCTTCGTCTGCATCAATGCTTGGGCCACTAAGAGGTCGGGCGAGGGATGTGGCTCCCACGGCGCAGTGTGGTGCTCGCCAATCCAACACTCCTTGTAGCCAAGCTCGTCGAGCCAACGGATAACCTTGAGGTCCCATTCGTGACCGTCCTTAAGTGGTCTCTCAGGTGGATGGGACGGCATCGTGAAATAGCCTAGCTCCATGAGATCCTCCTTGGGGCTCTTCCAGGTAGCCCGCCAAACGCATGATACCACCAGCAAAAAGAACAGGAAGCGCAGATGGCCGAGATTTGCGGAATGTGCTGTCGCGTGCGCACGGCACGGCACATCGCGTGCCTCAGGTCGCGTTCCCACCGACCAGAACCCGGCCCCGAGATTGGTTATCGCTGTGTAGCCTTTGGGTGCCCTGGATCGCTGATCGGGTCCGCTGTGCGGGTCGGCGGCTGCACTGACGCGCCCTTCGCTTCAGATGTCAATCTGCTCTGCGATCTCGATGGCGTTATCGACCGCTCTGTCAAGTTGGCGTGATCTCTCGATCGTCGAAGGCCCTTGCTCACCTAGGACATATGGCGCCGCGTCATGCTGTAAGCGCACCGCCAGTCAGAACGCGCGCATCGCCTAGTGTCTCGACGCCGCGAATGGACGCGAGATAGGCATCGATTTTGCATCTAGACAGCACGCCTTGGGCGGCCGCGACGAATTTTCGATCGAGCTCGGCATTGGTCATGGGGCGGCCCCGGCTACCAATGCAAGCACGGACGCGACGCACCGCACTCGCGCCGTTGGTGAGCCTAACCGTGACGTCGGCACCATCGTGCGGGACGACCGGATCGCTGGTCACGTCTATGCGGTCACGCAAGGCGCCGATCGCAGGATCGGAGATGGCTTGATCGGTGCCCTCTGGGATTCCGGCCTTGCCCCGTGCGAGAGCCGCTGCCACCCAGTGATAGAGGCTGACATGCCCCTCCATCTCGTCCCTTGGATGTCGACGGTAGCAGAGCGCCATGGCGGCCGGGTTGGCAACGATGTGGACGCGGGCTACGGCCGCGGCCTCGGCATTGAGCTCCTGGGCGATCTCGAGCGCCGCCTCGATCGACGGGTGAATTACGATGCCACATGGAAATGGCTTGTAGGTGTTGGCGAGGATCTCCCAGTGTGTACCGAGCCCGTCAACCAGATAAGCAAGGTGCGGCGTCTGAGCAAAGCACTGGGCCAAGCCATAGCGCGCTTCGATCACCGACTGCGTGGCTGTAAAGCCATCCCTTGCCAGCAGGGCAGCCCGCAATCCCGACTGGCCGGCAAACGCGGGCAGCGCCGCGGTACACATGCTACCGTGCAGGGCGCGGATGCCAGACGCGCCAGCTGCGGCTATGCCGGCTGCCATGCGTGCCGACCCGAGATCGAGCTGCATCAGTCGGGCTGCCGCCAAAGCCGCACCGATCCCGCATGTAACGCCTGTCTGCGACCAGGCGATATCGCAACTGGCCGGTGCCACCGAGATGGCCTTAGAGATGCGGCACACCGCCTCAACGCCGAGCATGAAGGCCGCCAGCGCCTCGACCCCCGTTACGGGCTCAATTTCGGCGACTGCGAGCACGGCAGCCATAATCGGTCCGCTTGGATGCACGATTGCCTCGGCATGGGTATCATCGAAGGCATTGATGGAGCTTGAGAGCGTGTTGATGAAAGCGGCGGTGAGGGCATCGGTGCGCTGAGGCCGACCGATGAGCGTCACCTGCTCGCGTCCGGCGAAGGGCTGCAGTGCGGCCCAGGCTTTGTTGACAGCGTGGTGATGCGACCCACCGAGCGCGCAGCCGATGATGTTGACAAGGCCTCGAATCCCCTCACGTCGGACATTCTCAGGGATTGCTCCAATTTTTGTCTCAAGAACAAAGCGCGCGAGGAGCGCCGTGACGTGCGGATGGGCATCGCTCATGTATCGAAGTCCCTCATGCTGATAGGGTGATCGATGCGCGCGTCCGACGACGGGGTCATCTACCAAACCGCGGCCAGTGCGCCAGCCTGAGCGCTGGAGCGCTAGGCTGGGGGTGCAGGGAGAAGCCGTCCCAGACGTGCCTTGCTGTGGGACCGTTCGGAACAAAGCCTTGGTCGAGCGTGTGCATCAGTGCGGGCTGTGGGTTTGCGGCAACGCGGGATCAGGCGGCGGCGCTGGCGATGCTCGTGGCAGGCCGGATGTTAACAGGTCGGGAACCGACCTGGGCTCGTGCAAGCGGGCCTGAAACCGTCCATCAGAGCCGCGAAGCGGCTTGATGGCGATAGTTCATGATCCCTTCTTGCCATGGAGCCCGGGGTGAAAATAGTCGGTCCAGGCCGCTGGCTTGGTCTTGAGCAAGCCGATCTTGTGCATGGTCTCCGCGATCATGAGCGTTCGGTTGGGGGTGACAGTGAAGGTGATCTCGCTGGGAGTGCCGATGATGCGGGCAAGGTCTGCGGTCGGCAGCGTCGAACCCTCCCACTTCGAGTAGGTGCGGGCCGCTGCCTCGAGGTCAGTCGCGATCCGCTCCGTGGCCTCTTCGAATGCCGCCAGGGTCGCCTGGTAGGTCTTCGGGTTCGCCTTGACCCAGGTTTCGGAAGCCCAAATCGCGCTCAGGCTGTGGGCACCGCCCAACACCTCGTAGGAGGTCATGAGCTGGCGCGCGTTGCTGGCCTTGAGCACCTCGTAATTGTAGGGGACGATCGCGGCATAGCTCTTCACTTCAAGCTTGCCCGAGTGCAGCGCCTGAATCGACATGGGGTGCGACATAGAGATGGTCAGCGGATCGAGCTTGAAACGCGCTTCCCATCCCCACTCGCGGGCAGCTGCGAGATTGAGAAACAGCGCCTGCATGGTGACCTTGACGGCCGAGACGGCGATCCGGTCACCCTCCCCGTAGTCTTTTAGCGCCTTGATGCGCGGGTCTACAGTCATAAGAAAGATCGGGCTGTCGACCATAGTTGCGATGCCGCGCACGTTCATAGTGCCCTGCGTCTTGTCCCACAGCGTCAGCAGTACCGTGATGCCACCCATGGCAATGTCGACGCTGCCCGAGATGAGTGCATCATTGGCCGCTGGCCCAGAACTCAACTTGCTGATGGTCACCAATGGTGCCGGGATGCCAAGGCGGACGGCGTGCTTCTCGATCAGCTTCTCCTCGTATACGATGTAGGCCGGCAGGTAAGTTAGGCTATAAAGCTGGGCGAAACGCACCTCCTTCGTCTCGGCCATGGCCGGGATCGCAAGCATCGACAGCAGGAGACAACCGAAAACGCCCGCAGTCGTTGCAAGCACGCGAGAACCGCCCATTGCCATGGCCCTCCTCTCAATGCGAAGTCGCGTCTTGAGGGTCGAGTCTAGGGCAGATCGCACCTGATCGTCGATGGCAGTCTCGCGTTACTGCGATGCGCCGACCATCGTAATCCCTGCGAGCTGTCAGCCCCACGTATAGTCAGACGGTGTTCATTGCATGTCCGGTTCAGCATGGAGCGCGTAGCATCGCGCCAGTCTCGCCTTACTTGATCGGTCGCGCTCGCCGGGTAGCCAGCCATAGTCAACCGGGGTCGTCACAGCATGGACGAAGCCTCCAGCCATTCGCGACCGAGCAAGCAGCGAGCGCGATTGTTCGTGAGCATCGCCTCCTGCTGGCACGCATTTCGAAGTTGCGGGGGGGGGCAGAGCACGGCGGCTCTTAACAATGGCGGGCTTCGCCTACATGATTTCGCGGCAGCTTCTAAGGCTGGATTTGCCGTAGCATGGTGACGCGCCAGGGTCGGCAATTCGCGACTGGCCTTTAACTGAAGTCATTGCGGCTTGCCTGCGAAGGCAGGGTATAGCCCGAGCGGGGTTGCATCAGGCCAGCGCCGCCGCAGCTCCAAAAACCAGGCACGAGCCGTCCCGTTGATGCCAGGTAATACGTTGGCAGCATCGGTCATCTCGATGACCACCTCGAGATACCAAAGCAATCGTCCCCGGATCGACCAGGTGCCCCACATCTCGTCCCGCTTGAGTGCTTCGTCCAATCGCCACGACAGGCAGGTGAATAGCCAGACCGCAGACATATAGGTCAGCTCGATGCGATAGGCGCAATCGTCGAGCGCCAGGGGGATCGAATTGCCAAGCTCCATCCGATAGGTCGTATCGAGGCGGGCAGCGACGTCGGCCGGGATACGGCCAGCGCACCAGCAGGTCGGAAATCCCATTCTCCAGTAGATGCCGTCGAGGAGCGCATGCGACGGCTGGGCAAACTCATAATCGATCAAGCGAATACCCTCGCCCAGGAGCAGCGAATTGTCCGGACAAGGATCGCCGTGAATGAGCGAAAGCCATGGACCCGGATCGACGAGCCGCGACGACAAAAGCTCCAGCTCGCTAGTGGGCGGATTGCCGCCGATCCTGTCGGCGATCAATTCAGCCTCCTTCTCGAGCCGCCATCCCGGAGCGCGCCGCGGCCGGCCTGAACCGAAAATGGATTCAAACATCTCCTGGTAGGCGTCGAGGCAGCCGATGGTATCCGCATGCAGGCGGCTAAGTCCGGTGGCATAAAGCTTCAGTGCGTGCTCGGCCTCCTGCGTGGTTCCTTTGAGGAGGGGATCGACAAGCGGGGGGAGATGTTTGCCAAGGTCCTCAAATACCACGACGCCGTTGGCAACGTCGCCGGCCAGCAGGGCGGAGCCATGACCGCGACCGGGAGCACGAGCGGCAAGAACAGCGCAGGCAACCCATTCCTTTGCCAGGCCCGAGGCCTGAAGCACGTTCGCGGCGGTCGGGTTGTAGGTCGGCGAACGCGTGGCTTTCACAATGACCGACCGGGCACTACCGTCGACATAGTGCGCTGCCGCGCGTGCTATAAAGTTTCGCCGATTGTCATTGCTTAGGACCTCCACGTTGTCGAGCTTGAACATATTGCCCGAAGCATTGGAGAGTGCCTCCCCGGCTCGGGCCAAGATTTCCTGGACATTGACCGCGCGCAGCTGGCTCATCGCACTGCCCCTCGATGCCTTTGATTGACGCAAGGACAGTGGTCAATCACAAGTTGGGCCGATTTCCGGAGCTGCCACTCGCGTCCGCCAGCATTGGAAGGTTCGGGACCTGTGCGACCATCGAACTCAGTCCGAGCAGGGTCTAATCGCCTTGTCTGGATCGGGTTACGGCGAACGCGCACCCTGATAACGAGCGCAACACGACTGATCCGCGGCTGCCGTGCCCGGCGCGCGCCAAACGCGGGCAGCAATTGCCTAAAGGCTGACTGGGATCTAACAAGATCGCTTGCGATTGCAGCAACGACTCCGTAGCCGCGTTGTGGCACATTCTGGCCAATCAAGTCCTACTCACCCCCGCGCTTGTTTGCTTCGATCACTTTGAAGCTGTCGAGTGCGCTTCGCACGGCAGCCGCTTTGCGATCGATGCAGTAGAAATCACCCAAGACAAGCACATCCATCTCGGTCCTAAGGAAACACGAAATGGCCTCTTCAGGCCGCGCGACGATCGGCTCCTGCTTGTTGAAGCTTGTGTTTAAGATGACTGGAACGCCGGTGCGTTGTCTGAACGCCTCAATGACAGCATAGTAGCGAGGGTTGGCAGCGCGATCGACAGTTTGAATTCTCGCGGTCCCATCGACATGCACAGCCGCCGGGATTTCGCGCGCTCTTTCGGGCCGAACGCGCACCGCCACCGTCATGTACGGGTCTGGTTGACTGAGCTCGAAGTATTTCGTGGCATGCTCGACGAGAACGGCCGGCGCGAATGGCCGGAAAGGTTCACGAAACTTTACCCGCGCGTTCATGATCTCCCTGATCGCTGCCTTTAGCGGCGAGGCGAGGATTGATCGGTTGCCGAGCGCACGCGGACCTATCTCAAAACGACCTTGAAACCAGCCGACGATCTTGTCGGCGGCGAGGTCATCTGCCACGCGCTCAATCAGCTCGCTTTCGGTCAAACGTTCGTAACGTAGTTCCGCGCTATCCAGAGCGTCTGCAATAGCAGCAGCGGAGTACTCCGTCCCGTGATAGGCATGCGTTAGCTCATAATGTCGCGGCAGGCGCAACGTCTGATGGTAGTGCCAAAGTGCGCTCCCAAGTGGCCCGCCCGTGTCGGATGCGCAGGGCGGAATCCACACGCGCTCGAAGCCCCCATCGGCGAGGACCCTGCCGTTGGCGACGCAGTTGAGTGCTACGCCTCCTGTGAAAACGAGATTTCTCGATGGATATTGCCGGCGAAGCCCGCGCACGACGTGGAGAACGACCTCCTCCGTAACCGTTTGCAGGGCACGGGCAAGATCGCGATGCCGATCGCACAGGGGTGTGCCACGCGCTCGCGCCGGTCCGAACGTATCCAGGAATTTTCGCGTAAAGGGTCGGAGCATACCGTAGCGATCATAATTGAAGTAGGTCATGTCGATCGAGAACCGTCCCTCGGGCTGGAGGTGGACGATGTCCCGCATGTCCTCGACGTAGGTATCAGCGCCGCACGCAGCGAGCGCCATCACGGTACCTTCCTCGAAGGCGTAGAACCCAAGGTGCTCAGTGACGAGTGTGTAGATCATGCCGATGCTGTCGAAAAACCTTCCGTGCCAGCATCGCTCGACCCGGTTGCTTTTGCCCATAAAAGCGCTTGTTGCCGCATCGTCGCCATAACCATCCATGACCAGCACGGTTGCCTCCTCGAATGGGGAGACGAAGTAGATCGCCGCATGCGACTCGTGGTGCCCAACGTTGATAATTGGAGGCAGCCGATGGGTGGGGAATTGACGACGCAGGCCGCGGCGAAGGAAGTAATTTAACGCGACGAGGGATGTGTTGTTGGTGGTGTCTGCACCCGGTCGAACCAGGTTGAAGCTCGCCGGAGGGTGTCCAACAACGGCCTTGAAAAACGTCCAACGCAGCCGTCGCATATCCCACGGCGTCGTGATGAGATCGACGTCTTCAAACGACCTTTTGCCGTCCTCACAGAGTTCAATAAGAGCGTTCCTGGGGAAAGCACTCGTGTGCTTCTCCCGGTTTAGGCGCTCCTCCTCAAGCACGATGACTGGCCGACCGTCGCTGAGCACGGCCACGCCCGCGTCGTGGCTCTCGCTGGCGATACCGAGGATCTTCATGCTCTAGCAGCAACTTGATTGCCGGCGCCGGAATAGAACGGGATGGAACCGTTCGAGTTCCAATTGGGCGCGGCATCCGCTCCGTTGCAGCGCTCATGCCGGATCGCCGCCATCCTTGCCAACGCACCAATGGGAGCGCCGTTCGTCATGAGGTCAACAATGCGATGGGGGTGCCCGAGTGTGCATTGGGTGTGCATTGGGCGACAGAAAGAGGTCGGCCACTTCGGGCAGGACCGGGTCATGCTGGCTGGCAAGGACTCCGCGTCTGAGCAGTCACAGCTCAGATGGCGCGAGAACCCTTGCGCACCCACCGACTGCCTAAATGTCGTCGCGGAAGTAGGCCCGCATACCCCGCGTCTACGTTGACGAGCGGCATACCCCCAAAGAATGTGCCACGGCGGGCCTGGTGGCTGGACCTGATTTCTGCAGGCCGTCGGCAAGAACTCTCAGGCATTGCGGCGCGATCGATTGAACGAAAAGTCAACCTGCGGATTGGCCGCCTACTTAGAATGGCATTCTTATTGTGGCGGCCATATTGACGAGTTGCGCAATTTTTTCCTAATAGGCGACACCAATCTCGCTCACGCTAGGTGTGCATGACCCAGCAGGCATCCATCGGCGACACGTCTGTTTCCGCGCCCCCCAGACGCGACTGGAGCGAAGACTGGCTTGCCGTTGTCGCGGGAGCCGCAGTGTTCGTGCTCGCCCTCGGCCTCCTTTTCGGGGGCAACTTGTTGGGGTGGGTGACCGCCCCGAGAACCTGGCTCGAGATCGGTAAGGCCGTGGGTCCGGTCTCACCGACCTACGCGCATGTCGACGCACTGCTCCTGCTGCTCGCCACCTATGCATTTGTCCTTGCGCTGATGACGGCCGCGGCCGCGCTGCTTGGCACAAGCATCCCCAAGTTTATTGCGGCTTTCACCGTGCTCTTTTGGCTTTCCTACCTTTCGTGGGTGCTCGGCAATTACGCCAACATTGCCGTGACCGCACCGGGCGAGATGCAGCGCCTCGGCCTCTCTTGGTCGCTGCGGCTCACGGGCGAATTCGGCTACGTGTTGGCTCTGCTCGTCGGACTGGCGATCGCCAACTTGATGCCGGTGGCCGCCCGATGGCTTGCCGAGGCGGCGCGTGCGGAGCTTTTCATCAAGACCGCCATCGTCATTCTTGGCGGCACCGTGGGTGTCAAGGCTGCGGAGCAGTTCGGCCTCGCATCCTCGATCATGTGGCGCGGACTTGCCGCTATCATCGAGGCCTACCTCATCTACTGGGCCGTGGTGTACTTCATCGCGCGCCAGTGGTTCGGTTTCAGCCGCGAGTGGGCCGCGCCGCTCGCATCGGGCATCGCCATCTGCGGCGTGTCTGCTGCGATCGCCACCGCCGGTGCCATCCGCGCACGGCCAATGGTCGCCGTCATGGTCTCATCACTGGTCGTCGTGTTCGCCGTGGTCGAGCTGTTAATCCTCCCGTTCCTCGCTCGCTCCTTTCTCAGCGAAGAGCCACTCGTCGCTGCTGCATGGATGGGATTGGCGGTGAAGACGGACGGTGCGGCCGTTGCCAGCGGTGCCATTACCGAAGCTCTGCTTTATGGCGATGCGGCTGCGCGCGGACTGAAGTACAGCGCGGGCTGGCTCGTCGGCACGACCGCGACCATCAAGATCTTCATCGACATCTTCATTGGTGTGTGGGCCTTCATCCTCGCCTATATCTGGACGCGTCACATCGAGCCGAGGCGACCGGGCGACCGTCTGCGAATTCGCGAGATCTGGGAGCGCTTCCCCAAGTTCGTGCTGGGTTTTGCGGCAACCTTCCTGATCGTGCTGGCGATTGGGCTCGGCTCCAGCCCGGATTCGCTCCGCACAGTTAATGCGGCCATGGACCAGGCCAACGTGTTCCGCCAGTTGTTCTTTGTTCTGACGTTCTTCTCCATCGGCCTGCTGGCGGACCTGAGATTGCTCTGGCAGGAGGGCATCGCCAAGCTGGCGGCCGTCTATGCGGTCTCACTGTTCGGCTTCGTGATCTGGGTTGGGCTTCTCATATCGTGGGTGTTCTTCAGCGGCATCAAGCCGCCCTTGGCGGGTTGAGTACCGGAGGTTGCAATGAGGGCGAATAACGACAAGCCGCGCATCGCCGAAGAGCTCAGAAAGATGCACGCCGAGCCTTTGTTGCCCATCGAGAAGAAGCTGATCGCCTGGAGCCTGATCGTGGGCATCGTCCTGCTGGCGGTGCTGATCCTTACCGGCAACGCCTCCATTCCCCTCGGCAAGAGCTGAGGCGGCTCAACGAGCACCCGCCCAATCCGCTTGCCGCTGCTCGTGGGTGCGCGAAGCGGGACGGCGGCCCCCCACCAGATCATCAGTCCAGAGAATTTGGGATCACTCCTACGGGCAACAGGCCTTAGGGCTCTGCCCGGACACTAACCTCATGCCCGCCGATCCCGTCTATGCACTTAAGCTCTTCGGCACGGCTTCGCGCGTGTTTGGGCAGACGCCAAGCGCCACTTCGGGACTGGAGAATTGGCAGCAAGAGCGTCCACAGAGCGCGTGGCGTGCGCCTTCAACCTCAGCTCTCCTTCACACCGTACTCCAAAATACCCTGCTCATTGCCGTAGTATTTATAGGGCAGGAACTTGCCGGACATGATGATCTTGACGCGGTCGCCCTTGGGGTTGGGCAGGCGCTCGATCTCCATGTCGAAGTCGATCGCCGACATGATGCCGTCGCCGAACTCCTCCTCGATCAGCGCCTTCCACGCCGGGCC
>Ga0075434_100004253_pt1 | contig 12836 bp, 16 predicted proteins | sample RhiMethybrSRZTD3_FD_75298 | JGI IMG/M metagenome (GOLD analysis project Ga0075434, IMG submission 75298) | Populus rhizosphere microbial communities from Tennessee, USA - Rhizosphere MetaG P. TD hybrid SRZTD3 | ecosystem: Host-associated > Plants > Roots > Rhizosphere > Soil | place: USA... | reverse complement strand
CGGGGGGCGTCGGGATTCGTACGAGCCAGGCAGATCCCCCACCGGGCGTGGCGCGCGTAGCTCGTCCACACCTTCTGCCCGCTGAGCAGCCAGCCGTCATCGACGGTCACGGCGCGGGTGGTCAACGACGCGAGATCGCTCCCCGCGCCGGGCTCGCTGAACAGCTGGCACCAGATCTCCTCGGCGGTGAGGATCCGCGGGAGCCACCGCTGCCGCTGCTCGTCCGTGCCGTGCGCGAGCAGGGTGGGACCGGCGAGGTTGATGCCGACGCGGTTCACCGGCTGGGAAGCACGAGCGCGTGCGTATTCCATGTTGAAGATCGCGACCTGGACGGGCGACGCGCCGCGTCCTCCGTACTCGGCCGGCCAGTGGATGCCGACCCAGCGTCCGGCCGCGAGCTTCGCCTGCCACTGCCTCCCCCAGGCCACCTCCTCGTCGATCGACGCGAACGGCGGTGGGTGCTCGACGTTCGCGGTGAGCCACGCGCGCACGTCGGCGGCGAAGGCGCGCTCCTCGTCGGTGAAGCTGAGGTCCACTAGAGGTCCCAGAAGCGGTCGCGCTTGTAGCGCACGAACGAGGCGTGCAGGTCCCGCTCGTCGTCGGTGGTGAACGCGCGGTAAGCGGGCTCACCTCGGCCCCGCACGTACACGGCGTCACCGCCGACCTGGTCGGAGCGCCACTTCTGGTGCACGAGACTGCGCTTGACGATCTTGTTGGTCCCGGTCGTCGGCGGGTCGCGCAGAATGCGCACATAGCGAGGGCGCCACTTCGGACCGATCCCGTCTTGGGCGTCGATCCATGTCGCGAAGGCCGTTGGGTCGAACGCCGCACCGTCGCGGAGCACGAGCCCGGCCATGACCTGATCACCGGCCTGGTCGTCGGGAACCCCGTACACGCTTGCGAGGACCACGTCGGGGTGTTGGCTCAACGCCGACTCGATCGGGCCCGCGGGGAAGTTCTCGCCGTCGACGCGCAGCCAGTCGGCATTGCGGCCGGCGAAGTACAGATACCCGTCGTCGTCCAGGTAGCCGAGGTCGCCGGTCCAGTACCAACCGAAACGAAGCGTCCGCTCGTTCGCCTCGGCGTTGTTGTAATAGCCCTCGAAGGGGCCGGCGCCGGCGGTGTTCACGATCTCGCCGACGCATTCGTCGGCGTTGAGGAGCCGGCCGTCGCCGTCGAAGCGCGCACGCGGCCGTTCCTTGCCTTCTTCGTCGACGACCTTGACCGCGGGCACGACTTTTCCGAGCGCGCCGGCGCGCTCCTCGGCGTCGCGATCGACGGCGACGCCACCCTCGGTTGCGCCGTACGCGTCGATGACGTCGACGCCGAAGCGGCGCGAGAACGCGGCGACGACCTCGGGCGCACCCTCGTTGCCGAACGCAACGCGCAGCGGGTTGTCGGCGTCGTCCGGGAGCTCGGGCGTTGCGAGGAGGTAGGCCAGCGGCTTTCCGGTGTAGTTGAAGTACGTCGAGCCGTAGCGGCGGACGTCGGCCAGCCACCGTGAAGCGCTGAACCGGCGACCCAGGCCCACCGACGCCCCGTACACGATCGACGGCGCCCAGCCGACCATCAACGCGTTCGAGTGGAACAGGGGCATGCACACATAGCCGACGTCGTCGGGCGCGAGGTCCATGATCATGCCCATCCGGTTGCCCGTGACCATGAACCTCCGCTGGCTGCAGATGACGGCCTTCGGCGCGGCGGACGTGCCGGACGTGAAGATGAGCCCCCACAGCGTGTCGGGGTCCGGCTCCAGCCCGGGATCCGCAGCGGCGACGCCGGCGAGGGCGTCCTCCAACGGCTTGCCCACGCTCGGTGCCGGGTCGCCGCCGTCGACGAAGCGGCTGGAGACGAGCAGATTGTCGGCCTCGGTCGGCAGGCGTCCCACGATCGGCTCGAGCAGCGGCGCGTGGTGCGGCTCGGTCACGATCAATCCCACGTGCGTGTGCTCGATGTCGTGCAGGAGGTGGTCGTCGCGCCGGGTGTGGTTCAGCCCGACGACCGCTGCACCCGTCAGCGCGGCGCCGCCGAGCGCGAAGAGATAGTCGGGCGTGTTGTCGAGCAGCACACCCACGTGCAACGCCCGACCGGCGGGCGCGCGGGCGAGGAAGAGCTGCGCCCAGCGCGAGGCCTCTTGGACGTACTCGCCGTGTGTCCAGACGCGGTCGCCGAACTTCACCGCCGGCCGATCGCGAATGGAGACGTCCGTGGCGTTGCGGCGCAGCAGCGCGGCCGCGTTCGGCGCCGGCATCGGCGCCTGTCCCGGCGGTGGAGCCGCCCGGCGCGTCATGGCGCTCCCCCGTTCCCTGACATGTGTGTCACGCTACCGGAGGCGTTGCACCGGCATCGTGACGTCGAGGCACCCGCGCAGCGCACGGGCGTAGCGTGTGCCCGTTCCGTCCTCGACTCGCTGCCCGGAGGCGTTGATGCCGGCTCACGGAGACCACACGTACCGCGTCACCGAGGTCGTCGGCACCTCGACCGACAGCCTCCAGCAGGCCGTCCGCAACGGGGTCTCACGCGCCAGCGAGACGCTGCACAACCTCGACTGGTTCGAGGTGACCGAGATCCGGGGCTGGATCGACAACGGCGAAGTCGGGCACTTCCAGGTCACGATGAAGATCGGCTTCCGACTCGACGACTGAGATGGCCACGATCGACCTCACCGGCGCGGCCGACCTGCACTGCCATTTCGGGCCCGACGCCCATCGCGAGCGGTCTGTCGACGCGCTCGACGCCGCCCGTGATGCCGCCGCCGCACGTCACGCCGCCGTCGTCCTGAAGTCGCACGACTACCCCACGGCCGCGCTCGCCGCCGTCGTCGATCGCGTCGTGGACGGGGTGCGCGTGTTCGGCGGCATCTGCTGCGACCGCGAGGTCGGTGGCGTGAACCCGGCGGCGGTCGAGACTGCGCTGCGCATCGGCGCCAAGATCGTCTGGCTCCCGACCCTCACCAGCCGCCAGGACCAGCTCAACGGGATCGGCGAGCAGCTCGGCATCCCGGGCCCCGGACTCTCGGTCGTCGACGACGACGGGTCGTTGTCACCCGACACGCACGCGGTGCTCGACCTCGTCGCGGAGCACGACGCCGTCCTCGCCACCGGGCACGTGACCTGGCCCGAGCACCTCGCGGTGGCGAAGGAGTTCGGCCGGCGCGGCAAGGTGCTCGTCACGCACGCGATGGAAGAGCTGGCGGGACCCAACCTCACCGTCGAGCAGTGCATCGAGCTCGCCGAGCTCGGGTCCACGATCGAACTGTGCGCGCTCACGTGTCTCGGCGCGCTCGCAACGCGTTCTCCAGGCGAGATCGCACGGGCCGCCCGCACGATCGGCGCCGAACGGTGCACGCTGGCCACCGACTACGGGCAGAAGGCGAACGTGCGGCCCGCGCCGGGCTTCCAGGACTTCGCCGATGCGTTGCTCGCCGAGGGTCTCGACGAACGTGCGATCCGACGCATGGCGTGCGACAACCCGTGCACGCTCCTCGGTCTCGTGCCGGAATCCGCCACGTAGGATCACCGCCGTGGAGGACCGCGAGACGCCGTTCCTGTACCTCGAGATGTGCGACACGTCCGGCGACGACTACGCGGCGACGCGGGTGGGCGAGGTGATCGCGGGCGGCTATGTCGAGCGCGCCACCTGGTGGGAGAACGCGTGCCGGGATCGCACCGATCTCCCCCGCAAGCTTCCCGAGTTCCCACTGCTCGGCGTCTACGAGGTGGGCGACGGCTTCACGGCCCCGTCGGTGCCCGACGGCACCGCCGGCCACCACTTCCGGCGCACGCCCCGCCCTGGGCAAGGGCGCCTCACCGGCCGCCCCACGCTCGGGCTCATGCTCGTGCTCATCAGCCCGCGGCGGCCGGATCAGGCGCAGGCGCTCCGCGACTGGGCCGACTTCGTGCACATTCGGCACATCGCGGAGGTCGGCGTGCCCGGCTACTCGATGATCACCCCGTACGAGAACGTGACGGGAGGCGACCCCCGGTTCATGCACCTCTACGAGATGGACACCGAGGACCCCGAGCGGGCGTTCCGGACGATGACGCCGTTGGTCTCGGAGCGAATCGGCCAGCCCGGGACGGCGGAGTGGGACGGGTGGGCGAACACGCCCGAGCTGCGGATCATGTACGTGAACACGTTCCGTCGGCTCGGCGAGCGGTCGGCGTGACCGAGTCACGCGACTTCTTCTCGGTCGTCCGAACGCAGCGTGCGCATCGGGCCTTCACGGCCGCGCCCGTTCCCGACGAGCTCGTCGAGCGGGTGCTCGAAGCCGCGACGCACGCGCCCAGCGCCGAGAACACGCAGCCGTGGGTGTTCATCGTCGTGCGTGACGACACGGCGCGTGGTCGGATCGGCGAGCTGAATCGCCAAGCTTGGGAAGGCGGTGGGCGCGACTTCTCACGGCCGCGGCTGAGCCCGGACGTGTTCGCGAAGGTCGAAGCGGGCGCGACCGGCGGGATCGCCAACGCGCCCGTCCTCGTCATGGTCTGCGGCGACACGTCGCGATGCGTCGAGACCGTGCTCGAGTCATCGGTGTGGCCGGCCGTGCAGAACTTGCTGTTGGCCGCACACGCGCTCGGGCTGGGCTCCGCGCTGACCACGATCACGACCGTCTTCGGCGACGAGCTGCGATCGCTGTTGGCGCTCCCCGAGGACGTGCGACCCCTCGGAGTCGTCCCGCTCGGGTGGCCCGCCAAGCAGCTCGGCCCGCCGCGCCGCGCCCCCGTCGCCGAGAAGACGTTCCGGGAACGCTACGGCACGCCCTGGTCCTAGTACCCCTCGTCGGCGTCGACGACGTGGAGCACCTGTTCCCCGGCGGCATAACGGCTGAGGTTGTCGACGAAGATCTCGAGCGTGCGCGCCATGCCCGCCGGGGACGCCCACGACACGTGCGCGCTGAGCCGTACCTTCGGGTGTGAGTAGAGCCAATGACCTTCGGGCAAGGGCTCGGGGTCAACGGTGTCGAGCGTGGCCATCGCGACGCGACCGTCGTCGAGCGCGACTCGGAGCGCATCCTGGTCGACGAGAGCGCCGCGGGCGATGTTGACCAGATGCACACCCGGCTTGACGAGCTCGAGCGACTCGGCGTTGATGAGCTGGCGCGTGCGCGGGGTCGCCGGGGCGGCGAGCACCAGATGATCCGACTCGGGGAGCAGCTCCTCGAGGGAGCCGACCACCTCGACGCGCTCCAGCGGGCTGGGCTCCGGGCGACGCCGCAGGGCCCGGACCTTCATGCCGAACGGCAGCGCCCGCTCGGCGATCGCGACCCCGATGCCGCCCAGCCCCACCAGGCCGAGTGTCCGGGTGTTCAACCAACCCAGCGGGGCGAAGTTCCAGTGCTCCGGCGGCTCATGGAGCCACGTCTCGGGCAGACGCTTCTCGAACGCGAGCATGGCGGCGAGCACGAACTCCGCGATCGGGATCGCCGACGCGCCCCGGGCGCACGTGACGGTGCGACCGTCGAACAGCTCCCCGGGAAAGCTGTCGACGCCGGTGCCGGCAAGGTGCACCCAGTCGACGCGCTGCGCGTAGTCGAGCGAGTGCGGGCCCCAGCCGCCGAACAGCACGTCGGCGCGCAGGTCGGGCGGCGGCGGCTCTGCGCCGGCGTCGATGACCTCTACGTCGGGCAGGGCCGCCTTCATCGCTTCCGCGGCCTTCGGTCCGAGCTGGTTGATGACACGCACCGCCACGAGCGAAAACCTACGTCAGAAGGGGCGCGTGACCGCGCGGGTCGGGCCGAAGCTGTGCAGGGCCAGCGCATGCAGGTTGCCGAGGCCGCCGCACACCATGACCAGCATGTGCTCGGGGCTTGCCACCAGGTGCACCAGACCGCCCTCGTCGACACGGCCGTTCTCGGCCGCTTTCTCCCTGTGGGGCTCGGGCCACCGGTCGACGGGTAGAGCCGCGTGCGCCCACAGCCGCTCCTGGACGTCGACCACGTCCGGGAACGCCTTGGCGATGAGGTCGGCCCATGGCGGAGCGATGCAGACGAGGATCTCGGCGCCGTGGTGGGCGCCGATGAAGGCGTTCGTCCCCGGAAACGCCAACGACGCTCCGATGATCTCGAGCAGGTCCCGACCGTTGTCGGCGACGATGTCGGCGACGTCGATCGTCCCGGTGCAGCCGTGCACGGTGACCGCGTTCCCGGCGACGCCGCGCTGCTCGGCCAGCGGCGCCCACGGCGAACGCTCCTCCCACTCGCCGACGACGATGCCCGCGACCCGGCCCGGCTGACCGAACACGCTCTTCGAGCTGATGCCGACGACCTGACCGCCGACGTTGCGCATCACCAGGCGCAGTGCCCTGCCGATCGCGGGCGCGGGTCCGGCGACGCCGCCGAAGCAGCCGGCATCGAACGGGATCGACAGCTCGTGACGCGCCGGCCCGTTCACGAACACGCCCGGCACGACGCACGAGGTCGTCGTGTTCAACGCGAACAGGTTGAACACGGGATCGGCCATCGCGTCGATTGCCGCGCTCAGCATCGGCATCGACTCCGCCGGCGCGCCGGCCATCACCGCGTTCACCGCCACCTTCTCGACCGTGCAGCGGCCGTTGCGGGGCGGGAGCTCGGCCAGGCACTCGTCCGGGAACCGGGCCGACGCCACGAGGTGCACGCGGACGCGCTCCTCGGTCGGCGGGACGAGCGGGAGGCCGTCGCCCCACCCGGCGTCGGTGGCGAGCTTCTGGAACGCGACGGGATCGTCGTCCACCTCGAGGCGGGCACTCGTCAGCCAGTCGAGCTCGCAGCCCTCGGGGCCGCAGTCGACCCGCCCCGCAATTTCGCTGTGCTCGTGGCTCATCACGTTAGGTCCGGGCACCGAGCGTCTCGAGGAGGCGGGGCCAGTGCTCGCGCGCGATCTCGCGCACCTCGGCCTCGGGCCGCGACTCGAGCGGGTACGGCAGCACGTGGACGCGCAAGCCGGCCCGCCCGGCGTTGGCAGCCATGGTGTGGGCTAGATGCTCGAACTCCGCTGTTACGACGACGACCGCCGTCTTCCCCCGGGAGGCGACCGCGACGGTGTCGTGCACGCTCCAAGAGGTACAGGAGCCTCAGTTGCCGAGCCCGATGACGGCGATGTCGACGTCGGTCGCGAAGTCGTCGAGCTCGGTGAACGTACGGATGCCGTCGTCGCCGATGCGGTTGCCTGCGCGCCACGGCCGCACCTGCGCCCCCGCCGCGGTCAGCTCGCGTGTCCACTCGTCGAGCACCCACTCGAACGACGGCCACGTGCGATCGGAGCGCACACCCACGATGCGGCCGGCGAGGTCGCCGGCGTCGGGTCCCGGGTCGGCATCGACTTCGGGCGGCGCCGCGGTCGGATCGAGAACCGTGATTCGTGCCACTGCCACCTCCTCTCGGTGCGATCGATCGTAGGCGCGTTCCCTGATACGCGTGTCAGGGAACGCGCGTAGGCTTTTTGGCCATGCGGGCCGATGTCGTCGTCGACGGGATCGTGTTCGGCGAAGGCCCCGTGTGGGTTCCCGACGGCACCGCCGGCGGGCCGAGTCTCGTCGTGACGAGCGTGGCCGCCGGCGCGCTCTACCGCGTCTGGCCGGAGCGAAACCACACCGAGGTGCTCGCCGACACGGGTGGCGGCGCCAACGGCGCCGCGCTGGCCGCCGACGGCAGCATCCTCGTGACCCAGAACGGCGGGATGGACTTCTCGAAGCTGCCCCTCGCCGTCGACTACCCGTACAACCCGGCGACACCGGGCCTCCAGCTGGCAACGCTCGACGGCGCCGTCCGCTACCTCGCCGACGACGACCTGCAGGCGCCCAACGACCTGGTCGTCGCGGCCGACGGCACGGTGTACTTCACCGACCCGCCGCATTTCCCGCTGCCAGCCGAGCCCGTCGGCCGGGTGATGGCGTACGCGCGGGACGGTGGCGTGCGCGTGATCGCCGATGGCTTCACGTACTGCAATGGCATCGCGTTCGACCGCGACGGCACGCTCGTCGTCATCGAGGGGCGCGGGTTGCAGCGGATCCTGCCCGACGGTGAACGCGAATGGATCGTCGAGAAGCTCGGGCGCGGCGGCGGTGACGGCTTCTGCCTCGACACCGAAGGCAACTACTACGTCGCCGCCACCGTCGACCACGGCGTGCGCGTCGTCGACCCCGTGGGCAACGAGCTCGACTTCCTCGCGCTCGAGGGCGACGGCGTGACGACGAACTGCTGCTTCGGCGGGACCGACGGGCGCACCTTGTTCGCAACCGACGCCATCCCCGGTCGGGTCGTCGCGTGGGAGGGACTCCCCCACCCCGGCCTCCGGATGCACACGTGGCCGGGACCGGCCTGACGGGTCACCGCAGCAGCGGACGCACGCGGGCGGCGAGGTCGAGAGCCCAGGCACGAGGATCGGCGAGGGGCCAACCGAACTCCGGCAGGTCGAAGTACTCGACGCTGAGGCGGCCGCCGTACCCGAGCTCGCCGAGGCGGCCGACGACGGCGGCAAAGTCGACCACGCCGGCGGGGTCGTCGGCGTGCACCTGCGTCGCGCCCGGGCGCCCCTGGCGCAGCTGGACGTGATCGGCGTACGGCAACAGCTCGACCGGATCGCCGCCCCAGTCAGCCACGTGGCCGGTGTCGACCAGCAACCGCAAGCCGGGCACGTCGCCGATCATCGCCCGGCACGCCTCGGCCGAGTTGACCACCGCGCCGGCCCAGGGCTCGAGGAGCGCGCCGGGCGCGGCCCGGAACCACTCGACCGTCCGCTCCCACATCCCGGGCCCGGCACGCGGGGCCGGCGTGGAGCACCACCCCGGGCGGGGCTTCGGGAACGCGGTCGGGCAGCCGACGGGCAGCGGCAGGGCCGCTGCGTCCACGTCGACCAGAACGTCGATGTGGCGGAAGCCGTCGGTGACCGCGAGCTCGGCGCGATCGTCGACGGGCCGCGGCGCGTAGACGATGTCGACGACGCCGAGCGGTATCGGCACGCGGGCTACTTCTGCTCGCCGTACTCCATGCCGTGCGGCATGACCATGCCGACGTGCTGGAGGTGCTGGCCCAGGACCTGGTCGAACTGGTCCGCGACCTGCTCCGGCTCCCACCCGCCGTCCCGCCACATCCAAGCGATCTGCTTGGGATGCTGGAAGATCGTGTACGCATAGTCGGTCCGGCCGAGGATCTGACCGTTCACGTGACTCGCGCGTTCCGACGCGACGAACGCGACGAGCGGCGCGTTGAGCGCGGGGTTCTGCTCGGGAGGCGGCTCCGCTCCGGTCCGCTCGAACAGTCCGGCGGTCATGCGGGTGGCGCCGGCGGGCGCGACGGCGTTGACGGTGATGCCGTACTTCCCGAGCTCGAGCGCCCAGATGAACGTCATGCCCATGAGGCCCGCCTTGGCGGCGCCGTAGTTCGTCTGGCCGAAGTTGCCCCGCAGGCCGGCCGACGACGTGACGTTGATGATCCGCCCGTAGCCGGCGTCCTTCATGACGACGGCGGCGTGATGGCCGCAGTTGAACGAGCCCTTCAGGTGCACGCCGATGACGGAGTCGAAATCCTCCTCGTTCATCTTCACGAGCGTGCGGTCGCGCACGATGCCGGCGTTGTTCACGAGGATGTCGAGCTGGCCGAACGTATCGACGGCGGTCTGAACGATCTTCCCGGCGGCGTCGAAGTCCGACACCGAGTCATAGCTCGGCGTCGCCTGACCGCCGAGCGCCTCGATCTCCTTGCACACCTGGGCGGCCGGGTCCTCGTCGGTCCCTCGGCCGTCGAGGCTGACGCCGACGTCGTTCACGACGAGCCGCGCGCCCTCCTTCGCCATGCACAGCGCGAATTCGCGGCCGATGCCCCGACCGGATCCGGTGACGATCGCGACGCGCCCGTCGAGCAGCCCCACCGCGATCAGCCTCGCCTCGGGACGGCAGCCGTCGCCGCGCCGGTCAGCTTCGCCTCACCGTCCTGGTTGACGACCTTGCACTCGACGTCGACGAGGCCGACGTCACTCTCCTCGGCGTCGCGCACGCCCGTCACCGTGGCGGTGCACGTGAGCGTCTCGCCCGGCCACACCTGCTTGGAGAATCGGACCTGGTAGCGGCGGAGCGCGGCCGGCCCGAACCAGTCCTTGAGCACCCTCGCCATCAGCCCCGCCGTCAACATGCCGTGACCGAACACTGACGGGTTCCCGATCGAGGTCGCGACCGTGTCGTCGTGGTGCATCGGATTGAAGTCGCCCGACGCGCCGGCGTAGCGCACGAAATGCGTGCGCGAGATGTTCTCCACGACGAGGGGCGGCGCCTCGTCGCCGACGGACAGGTCCTCGAACGCGGGCGCGGTCACGGAGCTCGTCATCGCACCTCCTCCTCCGAACGGCTGTTTCCAGCGGTTCCGGAGCGTACCCGGCACCGCGACGAAAGGTGACACGCGTGTCGGGTACGCCTAGCCTGAGATCAGTGCCCCGGTCCAAGAAGGCGAGCCGCAGCCGGCCCGCTGCGCCGCGCCGTACCAACAACTCCGGTCGCCGCGGCGCGACCGGCGACGGCCGCGGACACACGACCGGCGTGCAGCTCGGCACCCCCGCCCAGGGTCGGGAGCTGCGGGCGCGGGGCCGCCGGACGATGCGCAAGCTCCTCGACGCCGGGGTCGAGATCTTCGCGCAGCGCGGCTTCCATGCCGCTCGCGTCGACGACATCGTCAAGCTCGCAAAGACCTCGCACGGCACGTTCTACCTGTACTTCTCCAACAAGGAAGAGCTGTTCCGCGCCCTGGCCCAAGAGGTCGCGGGCGAGATGATCACGCTGGCCGACTCGCTCCCGCCCATCGATCCGGGGCCCGAGGGCCGCGCCGAGCTGCGGGCATGGCTCGGCCGCTTCGTCGAGGTGTACGAGCACTACGGCCCGGTCATCCGCGCGTGGACCGAGGCCGAGATCGGCGGCAGCGAGTTCGGTCGCCTCGGGACCGACGTACTCACCGAGTTCTCGCGGGTGCTGACCGGGCGCATCCGTCGGTCGTCGTCGCCCGACATCAATCCGCAGATCGCGGCGCTTGCCGTCGTCGCGATGATCGAGCGCTTCAACTACTACGTGCTGTCCCGTCAGGTGGACGTGAGCCGGGACGAGATGCTCGACACGCTGGCGACCGTCACCCACGCCGGCCTGTTCGGCGGGAGCGCCAACCGCTACTGACCGTTCACCGACGGAGCGTGCGACTCGCCCGTCGGCAGCAGCCACTCGCTGAGGTCGCCCATCTCGGCGACCGGGCCCTCGTAGGTGACGCGACCCTTGACGAGCACGGCGACGTCGTCGGCGACGCCGAGGGCATGGCCGACGTGCTGCTCGACGATGAGCAGCGTCGTCCCCGCGTTACGGATCGTCGAAAGAGTCTTGTAGACCTCGTCGACGACGATCGGCGCCAGGCCGAGTGACAGCTCGTCGCAGACGAGCAGCCGGGGCGGGTTCGCCAGCACCCGCGCCAGCGCGAGCATCCGCTGCTCCCCGCCCGAGAGGGTGCCGGCCACCTGCCGGCGACGCTGGCTCAGCGGCGGGAACATCTCGTAGGCGCGGGCGAGGCCGCCGGCGGCGCGCGACCGCCCGAGCGAGCGGCGCAGGCTGAGCAGCAGGTTCTCCTCCACCGTGAGCGAGGCGAACACCGACCGCCCCTCCGGCGCCTGGGCGATGCCCTTGCGCGCCAGTCGGTACGCGCGCTCCCTCGTGACGTCCTCTCCGTTGAAGAAGAACTTCCCCGCCGTTGGTCTGATGAGCCCCGAGCAGACGCGCGCCACCGTCGTCTTCCCGGCGCCGTTCGAACCGAGGAGCGCGAGCACCGAGCCCTCGCGCACCGCCAGTGACACACCGAAGAGGGCACGGAAGGGGCCGTACCCGGCTTCCACGTCGCGCAGCTCGAGCAAGGGCCGCGACGCCGTGGACGGCTCCGGTGACGGCCCGGTCGCGCTCACACCATCTCCCCGAGGTATGCCTTGCGGACGGCTTCGTCGTCCATCACCTCGGCGGTGGCTCCCGTCGCGATCACGACCCCGAAATCGAGCACGTAGAGGCGGGAGGCGAAGGCCTGGACCATCTCGACGTCGTGCTCGACGAGCAGGATCGCCGTACCGCGCTCACGCTGGACCTCCTGCAGGGTGCCGACGAGGTCCATCGTCTCGCTCTGGTCGAGGCCCGACGACGGCTCGTCGAGCAGCAGGAGCAGCGGCTCGGTCATCAGCGCCCGGCCCATCTCGACCAGGCGGGCCCGGCCGAGGCTCAGCGATTCGATGGGCTTGTCGGCCACGTCCATCAGGCCGAGCAACTCGAGCGTGTGGTCGGTTCGGGCGCGCTCGTCCTTCGTCGGGCCGGCGAGGTTGAGCACGTCCTTCCAGAACCGACCCGTCCCGTGACGAGCCCGCTCGGCGACGAACAGATGATCGCGGACGGTCATGCCTGTGAACAGCTCGATGCGCTGGAACGTCCGTCCGAAGCCGAGCCGCGCCCGCCGGTACACGGACATGCGCGTGATGTCGCGCCCGTTGAACATCACGCGACCGCGGTCGCTCCTCAGCATGCCGAGCAGGCAGTTGAAGAACGTCGTCTTCCCCGCGCCGTTCGGTCCGATCAGCCCGACCGGCTCCCCCGTCTCGACCGTGAGCGAGACGTCATCGAGCGCGGTGATACCCGAGAAATGCTTGCAGACCCCGGTTGCGTCGAGGAGGCTCATCGGTTCACACCCGGGTTGCCGGCCGCAACCGGCGCCGGCTGCGGCCGCGTGCGTACGACACCGCCGCTCTCACCGTCGGGTGGTTGCCGGCCGCGGGTGAGGAAGCGCTGCACGGTTTCGAGCGACTTCCGCTTGTTGTACTCGAGGATGCCTTCGGGGTGCTTCGCGTACGTGACCG
>Ga0075434_100004251_pt1 | contig 12844 bp, 12 predicted proteins | sample RhiMethybrSRZTD3_FD_75298 | JGI IMG/M metagenome (GOLD analysis project Ga0075434, IMG submission 75298) | Populus rhizosphere microbial communities from Tennessee, USA - Rhizosphere MetaG P. TD hybrid SRZTD3 | ecosystem: Host-associated > Plants > Roots > Rhizosphere > Soil | place: USA... | reverse complement strand
TTTTCTGCGATCTCGGAAACATTCTGATTATTTTCGCGCTGTGGATGGAAAGCCGCCTCACTTTTTCCTGGCAAGCGGTCAGTTTATTGGTCGTCCAGATTCTTTATTCGTCGGATTTGCTCGGCGCGTTTCTATTCGGAAAGCATGTGTTTGGCGGAACGGAATACATGTTCGATCCAGCAATTCCTCTATCCGTCCGCCTCTTGGGTCTGTATCACCTGGTCGTGCCTCCGCAACTGCTCTGGGCCGTGCATCGCCTCGGCTACGATCGGCGCGCATTGAGACTGCAAATCGTCTCAGCGTGCGTCTTGGTAATGGCCTGTTATCTATGGCGTCCGCAATTCAACGTCAATTGGGCACGAGGAATCGGACATGAACAGCACGTTGTGCCGGGCTGGCTTTATCTGGTCGGATATCTGGTTGTTGTTTCAACCGCCATCTATTGGCCGACGCATCTGTTCTTAGAATGGTGGACAGCCAGGCGCACGAATAATGCCTGAGCAGGAACTACGGCAACTTCTCAACCGCCCAATCGTGCTTGCCGGCTCGCACAATGATCAGCTTGCATAGCCGAGGATGCGGATCCGCTGATGATCCAAACAGCACAAGAGGAAATTCGTACTCGCCCGCTTTGAGTTTCTGACCACGGGCGATTTCGTAAGCTGCGTCAGGCCCCGGCGAGAAAAATGCCTGTAACGACTCGGGCGAAGCATGTTGCCGGCCCGAATCCGCCAGCATCATGATTCCGGCTTCGTGGTCCTGGTCCTGCCAGGCATGCAGAAAGCGGTTTGCAGCCGCCAGTGCGGAACTGTAGGCCGGGTCAAGCGCGGTTCGGGAAGAATGACGAACGGTTCGCGAATGCAATGACGGCACGAGAAGACAAACAAACGCAACGACACTCAGTGACTTCATTCGGTCATCTTGACGCACGTGGTCTCGTCGGAAAAGAGACACTCCAGATTCCCAAGAACGAACCTGCATGAAGCCGTGAGTTTGACCGCATTAGGAATAGCGATCCGGTTTCCTGAAGCCGGACGCCTGAAGCCTGGTTCAAGCAATCAGCCTCGCCAGGCCAAACGCCGCCGCAGCCGCCACCCCCCCGATCGTGACGGTCTGGATCGCACTGCGCACTGCCTTCGTCCCGGTGAATCTGCCCTTGATGAATCCGAATATCCCGAGGGCAGCTAAGGTAATCGCTGCGGAAAACAGAAGTCCTTCCCGCGCATTCGCCAGCACGACATACGGCGACAGCGGAATCAAGCCCCCGAAAACGTACGCGCCAGCGATTGTTCCTGCACTGGTGAGTGCCCGCTTCGGGTCAGGTTCCTCTAATCCCAACTCGAAGCGCATCATAAAGTCGACCCATGCATCTGGATGTTGGCGTAACGCCTCGGCCACTCGCGTGCTCTCCTGCGCTGGCAATCCATAGTTCTGAAAAACTCGTTTCACTTCCGCGACTTCCTCTTCGGGAATTTCTTTGATCTCCCGATACTCGCGCGCCTTTTCCTGCTGATAGTGCTCGGCGTCACCATGCGCGGCAAGGTATCCGCCCAGTCCCATCGCGATCGACCCCGCGGCGATTTCAGCAAGGCCACCAATGGTGATGAGCCTCGTACTTGCAACCGCTCCCGAAAGCCCCGCAGCAAGGGCAAACGGGACGGTCAACCCGTCAGACATGCCAATCACCATGTCGCGAACAAAATTTCCCGAAGTAAAGTGCTGCTCTGCGTGCTTGATCCGCGCCAGTGCCATTACTGGGCCTCCTCTGGGTGTGACTCCAAATATTTCTGCGCCAACTTCACCACATCTCGCTCGCCCTTGTAGGCCAGCTTGCGCTCGGCTTCCTCAAGCGGAATCCAAAGCGCGTGCTTTACTTCGATCCGCATCTCCGGCGTGATCTCGTCAATTTCACCCGTTTCGTATTTCAGCAGATAAAAACTTACGATCTTAAAAACGCGTTCCTTGCCTGCCCAGGTGCGCACATACATGTACTTGATATCTGTAAGCTTCGCGAGCCTCGATGCCTGGAGACCAGTTTCTTCGCGGACTTCCCGCACTGCCGTTGCTTCAGGCTTCTCTCCGGGATCAACCAGCCCTTTCGGCAAAGCCAGGATCCGCTTCTGACGTTTTTTGTCATTCTTGCCCATATCCGGCGCGCGCTTCGGCTCGATAACCGCCACTTCCCAACCGTTTACACCCTTTCGGACGACAACACCGCCTGCCGAAATCTCCCGTAACATCGCCCCAAATTATCAGGAACAAAGGGGTTCGTCACGTGTTGAAGAGAGTGGAGGCTAAAGTAACCTCCGCTAGCGTTCTACAGAGTCCTACAGATAGGGATCCCCGCAGATCGCGGCATCTAAGTTGCTGGAAAGGCTATTAGAAGGGCCAGCCAAGCCAGATTTGGCTTGGTTGTGAAGGTAAGCCGGGAGGCCATTATGGCCATGAAAGGCTTGCGACAGATTGTCCGCTCCGTTCGGGAGCTGGGCCGAGGTATCGCCCGAACCCCCGCACATGAACCGCCGCAAAAACCCATCGCTATTGGACTCGCCCTCGGCGGCGGCTTCGCTCGTGGCATCGTCCATGTCGGGGTGCTGAAGGCTCTCGAGAAAGAAAATATTCCCATCAGCTTTGTCGCAGGAACCAGCGTCGGCGCATTGATAGGGGCCGCTTACTGCAGCGGAGTTACGACGTCCGAATTAGAAGAGATCGCTGCGCGCGTGCGCTTCCGTGACCTGGCACGCTGGACGCTCTCCCGCTACGGCTTCGCCACCAACCAGCGCATGATCAGCTTCCTGAATCGTATTTTGAAGGTGAAAACCTTCGAAGAACTTCGCATCCCGCTTGCCATCACTGCAACCGATTTCGCCTCGGGTGACGGCGTGGTCTTCCGCTCCGGCCCGCTTGCCGATCCGGTCCGCGCCAGTTGCGCTTATCCCGGCGTTTTTCTTCCCGTGATGGTCAACGGACGTTTGCTCGTGGATGGCATGCTGGCTCATTCGCTTCCCACTCAGCCCGTATGCGAAATGGGCGCCGATCGCGTCATCGCCGTCAGTCTGCGCAGCCGCTGGTCGGAAAAGGACGGGCCGAAGCATATCTTCGATGTAATCGGCCAGTGCTTCTCCATCGCACAGGATTTGAGCTGTCAACAATCAAAGACCTGTGCCGATTTGGTGATCGAACCCGATGTCACCGGCTACCGGTATGACGATTTCGAACGCAGCGCCGACCTGGTCACACTCGGCGAAGCGTCCGTGAAACCGTTCTTGCACAAAATCCGCAGTTGGATACAGCCTGCGCCTGTAGAAACCGTTACGCTTGCGCGTGCCCCTGCGCCAATCATCGCACCGGCGCTGAATGCGGTCACGCCGAAGTAAATTTTCCAAAGCAAATCATTTCTGAAACGTGCAGCGGGCCGCCGATCTGCAAAGATTTGCAGCTTCGGATCGCGTATCTGCCCTTCCGTAACTATTACCCTCGAATCTCGCGCTGGACGCGCCTTTCGCCGCAGCATAAATTCTTGTGCGGCAGCGGTTTCCAGTGTATATTTCTCCGCACGGAAGTTGAGCCGCACCGCTGGCTTCACTCGTTTTTGATCCTTTAACACACGCCCACTTCGTCGCAATCTTCTGTGATGGTGCATTCATGTCTGCGACCGAGCGCCGCCAGGTTCCTCGTACCAAACTCGAAAAACTTGCGTACATCCACATTGAACCGGACAACGGCGGCATCGTCCTGAATGTCTCGGACGAAGGCCTCGCCTTTCATTCCATGGCGCCCGTGGAAAAGAACGGTCAGCTGTTTTTTTCTTTGAAAGAGCAGAATCGGCGAATCGATGTTTGCGGAGAACTCGTCTGGACCAACGAAGTAGAGAAGATTGGCGGCTTGCGATTCACTACCCTGACCAGCGAAGCACGCGAGCAAATTGCAAATTGGGTGAGGCAGGCCGAAGAACCTAAGACAAACCGCGGCTCAAGCCTCGGAGCGGCATTTTTGCGGGCATTTCCGAATCTGAAGGTGCGAAATCTTGTCCCGGGGGTTGAGGCGGGCGAACGCCTCGCTCCGCTGAAGACACAGGTTCGCCTTAGACTCAGCGGGTTCTCGGGAGGCTTGGCTACCGGCCTCCTGGTTTCCTTGCTCGCGGGCTTGATATTCGCTTTCTCGTACACACACCGTCAGCAATTCGGTGAATACCTCATCCGGCTCGGCGAAAAGATGACGTCCCAAGCGCCCACGCAATCCACGCTGTCCGCGCCTCCCCAGCCCGCCAGCCCAATCACATCCGCCACTCATTTGACCGAAGCACAGGCCCCGGTTGTCGTGGCTTCCAGCCGCGCGACTGCGCATAAGACCGCACATAATAAGAGCCAAAATAGCGATACCGAATTCCAGGATGTGGTTCAAATCTTTCCCCCACCCCATACGAGTGCAACTGCCAAGAATCCGGAAAACGTGCGAAAGGCAGAGTTGAGTTCGCCCTTGCCACCGCGCACCGATGCTCAATCGTTGAAGCCGAATCGCATCAGCAGTGAACCGGCGCAAGGAAATGCCACTTCATCTGCGCAGCATATTGCTCCACCCGACTCCGGAGTAGTCGGGTCCCCAGCTCCAATTTCACTCGCGCCGCCTGGGGTTTCGTTACCGGCACAACCCGCCGCATCGAATGGCGTACCCGCTCTTCGCGATCCTCTCGGACAGGTTCAGGCCCAAAGTGTTTCGTCGTCGCCCGCCCTTCCGTTGCAACACTTTTTCGACCTCGGCAAGTTCAAGCAGCAGCAAACTGCGCAAGCCCTCAGCGAGCGCGTGGCACAGCTGGGCATGCGCTCAAGTGTGGTCAATAAAGGTCATCTTTGGATGAGCTCCTACCAGGTGCTGGTCGGTCCGTACCTGACAGAATCCGAGGAGCGCACGATCCACGGTGATCTCGTCACCAACGGCATCAAAGCCCTCCCGTTCGAGCGCGGCTCACGAGGGTTCGCCTTCCGATCAGCCTTGAGCGTGGGCGGCTCGAGGCTTCCAACTGGCGAGTTGAGCATAACGTGGGAGACATACGTCTCTGACGCAAAAGTGAAATTCGTGCAGAACGGCGCAGTGCTCGCTAGCGCCAGCGGCAAGTGGATCCAGCACGAACAAAAATTTGCGCACAACGAATATGTTTACGAGAACCTTGGAGGCAGCTCTCGTCCGTTGCTTGAAGTCCACTTTGCGGGATTGGATCGCGCGCTGGTGTTCAGGTAACCGAACTGCAAGCCAGGCCTCCGCCGATTCACGACATCCTTAACGCTTTCGACAGCTGAATCGTTCGGTCGAATTTGTCGTACCAGCCTTGCGGCGCGAAATCGCTGGTGTGTAGATAGCAGCGCGCGGAAACCTGGTCAATGCCGTCAGTAAACGTCAGCAACCAGCTACGCGGAACGCAATTCCGTGGTTCGCCCATGTATTTTGTCAGTTCCGCGACGTTAATGAAGGTTGTGCCCCAGCGCCGCTCGATGTGCGATTTACCGCCGTAAGTGTCGTCGGGTGCCGTGTGGGTGTGCGCGCCAAGCCATAAATCCACTCGTCCGGGCTTGGCCGCAAGGAAATCCTGAAAGGCGCCAGAATCTTCTCTGCCGTCCACCCAGTACAGATAAGACGCGCCACGAGGCGAGCCTTGTGGCCAGTAGCCGTGATACCAAGTCGTCCATTCTCCTTTTTCGTTTCGCCGGAAACCTTCCCAGTCACCCGATGCCACGGTAGTGTTCTTGAGCATGTAATGGTGCGCACTGATGATGATGGAGGAGTGGTTCTCCTCAACCATACGTTTCCACCACCGAAATGTGTCGCCGCTCACAACTCCGGCAGGATTTCCCCCTAGAGTCCCTCGCCCGACCTTCTGTGTGGGCTCGTTGATGTCGCTCATCATCAGGAAAAGAAGGTTCCCGGCGCGAAAGGAATAGCGTTCCCACGTGCCTTCGATCTGGCATGGTCGCTTTGATGCATCTACGTGCGAGAACTCGGTGTGCTCGCCAGTGGGATCAATCCACTTCCGCCACCACCATTCCTGCGGTTCGTCGAGGCACGGTCATGATTACCGCCCAAGTCATAAACTTGCTCGCGACGATGCTTCTTGAGCACGCCAAATTGCTTAACAATTTCCGCCCCTTCCTCATCTTTCGGCAGCCCCACGTTACCGGAAATGTCGCCAAGGTTTAGCGCGATGTCCCAATCGAAGCCTGACGGAGATTCGGACTGGCGAATTGCATCGGCAAGACTCTCTCGGCCGTTCCCATATTTCAAATCGCGACCGACGTGCGCATCGGAAAAAATCCACACGCGGAATTGCTTTGGAGCTTCGCGCTTGGGTTGGTTGGATTTTTTCGCAGCCTCGAGCAACGGAAAACGCAGAATCGCACCTGCCCCCACCGCGCCAAGGGTCTTCAGGACCTCACGCCGCGAATACTTCCAGCATATGCGCGACATGATACTCCAGAAAAGCACTCAGCTAACCCGGGGGAATTTTTGGAAAGGGGGAGAAAGGACAGCAAAAAATATAAGAGTCCCGTCGGTGATGTTGATCTCATTCGTCTCGGCCAGTAGCTCGCTTTAGACCCTTGCCGACCTGCATTGATCACTATCCTTTCGGACCGTGACCGGCGATCGTGACTCGGGCTCCGGGCTTACCGCCAACCGGATAAATCAGTTCAACGCCTTCGGGACTCTATCCTGCCTTTGACGATGTCTCTTGTTCTCCTCGACCAGCGCTTTGCTATAGAGCCTTACTGACCCTCCGTCGGTCATCTTGCCTGAGTTTCGCGCCAGATCTGTTGGTTGCCCAACGTTTCTTACGCTTACTCCTGCCGTCTGCCGAAGGTGATCTCGCTTGACCCCCGGACGCCGCACCAACCGGAAAAACTTCAGAAACTGTCAAAGAACAATTGTGTTTTACACCTTCTATTTTTTAGGTCAATAAAAAAAGCCACTTTGTATGTGCTTTGAATTCAATCGAGTGCAGATCGTTCACAGGGGCATGCAGCGGGGATGGTGCAGTGCCACACTATATGGTTAATTTATGAATCTGCGGAGCAGCGATTTGCGCACTTTATTACGCGATTGGCTCACAAAAGTGTTGGAAGGGTGTGATTTCGAGGCTGTGAAAATCGCGCGGGAATTCTTGCTGGATGCGGCTTTTCGAAATAAATCACAACGGATTGATCAACGGAAAGTCTTCAGTACACAGAGTTACAAGGCGCGCTCTCACTGTTTCCGACAGTGCCTCCATCTCTCTCAGCGTCAGCCCCGCCGTCAGAATCGGATCTCCGACTCGCATCTCGATAGGGCGTGGCTTGATGTGATAAGTGTTCATGGGAAGAAGGTCGTACATTCCAACCAAAGCGATGGGTATGACATCCACCTGTGCTTTGATAGCTAGGAAGAAGGCGCCGGGCAGAAACGGCTGAATCTTTCCATCCGACGTCCGCCCGCCTTCGGGGAAAATCACCAGCGGCATGCCCGCTTTGAGCGTCTTGAGCGCCGAACGAATGCTTGCCACAGATCGCGCCGGGTGTTGTTGGTTCACGCAAACCTGCCCTGAGCGCTTCAAATGCCAGCCAACGATCGGATAAGACAGCAACTCCTTTTTGAAAACTATGCGGAACTGAAAAGGCAGATAGGCGTACAGCGCCGGAATATCGAGCGCCGACCCGTGATTCACGGCATAAACATGTGGCTTGGTTGTATCAATCTTCTCCAACCCGACGACCCGAAAGGGAGAAAAGATCGTCTTCATGATCGTTTTTGACCAGGCGCGCGCAAATCCATGCAGCCTGCGGCCGTCTTTGTCGAAGAAACCGAACGGAATGGAAGTGAGACCGAAAAACACTGTGTAGCCCCAGATCAAAGGGTCAAAGAAGAAGTAGGAACGCAAACGGCTAAGGATGCGGTACTTCCCGGTTTGAATCGGCATTGTGGGTGGGCTTTGTTCCTGTTGCGGTGCTGCCGCAGTGCTATTTTCCATCAGCCCCAACTCCGAGCGCCCTCATGGCCTCGCCCACAACATAGATGGAACCGGTGATTACGAGCACCGGAGTCTGCACCGACTGTGTTGCCCGGACGCTCCCGTCCGGGCGAGCTATGTTAAGGGCAATCTCAATCGCGTTTTGCACGCCACCCGAGAGCTCGATTTCCGTTCCCGTCCTTGCCGCAGCAACTTGTATTTCTTCAGGAGTCGCCGAACGCGGGTTCTCGGCGGCTGTCACAATCACCCGCTCCGCCAAAGGAAACAGGATTTCCGCAATCTCGCCGACCGCCTTATCGCGCATCGCGCCAAATATGAAAATCAGCCTTCGATCCGGAAAGCAGTTGGAGAGCGCAGAGCGCAATGCCCATGCTCCAGCCGGATTGTGGGCTACGTCGAAAACGAAGTCCAATTCAGATTCGACGCGTGCCCCACTTCTCGCGATTTTCAAGAAGTGGGGTGTTACATGCGGAACGATCTGGAACCGTCCCGGCCACGCGGTCTCGCGAACTCCCCGTTCGATTGTCTCCGCCGAAACCGGAAATCCTTGCGCTGACAGTTCTTCAGCCGCCGCAATCGCCAGCGCAATATTCCGCAATTGATGCCGTCCAAGCAGCGGCGTTTCGACCAGAATCTGTTTTCCCATCACCTGCAGCGGATACCGCGACACCAATCCGCCGTTGGTTTTCTCTGCGTTCTCGGCGCCCGCCTCTACGTCCTCTGTGGTTAGAGGCTTTTGCTTTTCTAGATAAGACTCCGCTTTGGGCGAAACCGGCGGCACATACTGCGCCGCGCTCACGGCGCGCGCATCTCTCTCCAGAACCGCTTCGCCGATGACATCGTTCGTCTCACGCATCTGCGGCAACGTGACGACGATACCACCCGGTCGAAGGATTCCCGCCTTCTCCCGCGCGATCTCGGCAATGGTATTGCCAAGAAATTTTTGATGGTCGAGCGAAATGTCGGTGACAACGCTGACGCGCGGATCAACCACGTTGGTCGCATCCAGGCGTCCGCCCATGCCAACTTCAAGCACCGCGATATCCACTTTATTCGTCGCGAAATGCTCGAACGCCATCGCTGTCAACATCTCAAAAAAACTCGGATGCCACGGCAGGTCGCCTTCTTCCACCAGCCGTTCGGCCGTTCGCTCAATGAGGTCATGCAACAGAGCAAACCTGTCGTCCGTGATCTTCTGGCCATCGATCTGAATCCGCTCATTGATGCGAATCAGATGCGGCGAAGTGTAAAGTCCAGTTCGCAACCCTGAGGCTTGCAGGATCGAAGCGAGCGTTGCAGCAGTTGACCCCTTGCCGTTGGTTCCCGCGATCAGCACACTCGGAAATCGCCGTTCCGGATGTTCAAGTGCGGCCAGCAGCACGCGCATGTGCGCCAGATCGAATTTATGAGATGGCGTCTGCGCCAGCTCGTGTCCGAGCGCATACATTCGCGCCACAGCAGTGTCGTAGGAAGTCGACATGATGTTTGTATGGGGCGCCCCGCCCGCCAGGCGGCCGGCCGCACCGTGCGTCGTCCGCTAAAACACTAGATTAGCAGCTTAGAAGCTGGGATTTGGTTCGAACTGTAGAACTAAACAAGACGTCCGCCAGAGGCTCTTTGCGAACGACGCACGACGAGCGACGTACGACGAAGTATTTCAACCCGCAACCGACAACTGGCCACCGGCAACCGGACTCATGAACTCCAGCGCTCGCGCAATGTATGCCTTCATCTCTTTGCGATGCACAACCGCATCGAGCATCCCATGCTCGAGAAGGAATTCACTGCGCTGAAATCCGGGCGGAAGTTTTTGACGAATAGTCTGCTCGATCACTCGCGGACCTGCGAATCCGATCAGCGCTCCCGGTTCCGCAATATTCAGATCGCCAAGCATGGCGAACGAAGCAGTGACGCCTCCAGTAGTGGGGTCCGTAAGAACCGAAACATATGGCACCCGCGCCTCATCCAGACGCGCCAATGCGGCAGAGATCTTTGCCAACTGCATCAGGCTCAGCACGCCCTCCATCATCCGCGCCCCGCCGGAAGCAGAGATAATAACCAACGGCTTGTTTTTCTCAAGCGCTTCCTCGATCGCGCGCGTAATGACCTCGCCCACCACCGCTCCCATGCTGCCGCCGATGAAGCTGTACTCCATGGCGCTGATGATCACGTCGCGCCCATTCAGCTTGCCGCGAGCGTTAATCACGGCGTCGCTTAGTCCGGTTTCTTCTTGCGCTTTCTTTAGGCGCTCGGCGTAAGGCTTCAGATCGATAAACTTCAGCGGATCAGTCGAAGTCAGATTGTCGTTAAAAGTTTCATATTCGCCGTTATCAAAAAGGTTGGCCAGCCGTGTCCGCGCGTCGATGCGGAAGTGCTTGTCGCACTTCGGGCAAACGTTCAGGTTCTCTTCCAGATCTTTCTTCCAGATGATCTGGCGGCAGTTCTCACACTTCACCCACAGACCTTCGGTGCGGACTTTCTTCTCGCCCGAGGCCTCCAACTCACCGGATTGTCGCTTGAACCAAGCCATAAAACCAGGCTTCAGGCTTCAGCAAAACCCTCGGTTCCTGAAGCCTGATGCCTGAAGCATGAGGCCGAACTTCTAGTACTCGATTCCTCTCTGCGCCAGCACGCCCTTCTCGTACGCGTGCTTCACCTGGCGCATCTCCGTCACCGTATCGGCAAGCTCGACAATTGTCGGATGCGCGTTGCGTCCCGTCAAGATCACGTGCACCATCTCGGGCTTTTGCTTGAGCACCTCAACCACCTTCGCCGGATCGAGCATGCCATAGCTGATCGCGTAGTTGATCTCATCCAAAATGACTAAATCCCACTTTCCTGATTGGATGGCGCGAGCGCCTTCCGCCCACGCTTCTTCGACCATTCTCACATCTTCCGGATCGGGCTTCTCCGCTCCCACCTTCACGAAGCCACGCCCCATCTGCTTCATGATGAACGTGTTGCCGAACGCCTTCACCGCGTCCAGTTCGCCATAATGCCACGAGCCTTTGATGAACTGCAGCATCAGCACCCGCATGCCGTTGCCCACGGCCCGCATTGCCGTGCCCATGGCGGCAGTGGTCTTCCCCTTGCCAGGACCAGTGTTAACGATAATCAGACCGCGCCGAACGTCGGGCATAGGCAAGAGTTTGATTGTACTGAGGGGGAGTAGAAATTGGTAATTTGTAATTCTTTCCAGAACGCAGAATCTGGGGTGCCAACCGTCCAATAGAATCAGACAGTGAATCTTGACGACACGATTGTCGCCATTGCCACGCCTGCAGGACGCGGCGGAATCGCGGTGGTGCGGCTTGCGGGTCCCGAAGCCCGTGCGATTGCAATGCCGATGCTTCGCCTCAGGCATGACCTCGAGCCGGGACGAGCAATTTTTGGCGAACTGATCGAGCCGTGCGGCGAGGACCCACACAACCAGCGCATCGACGAAGTCGTCGTCACCTACTTCGCCAAGCCTCACTCCTACACAACTGACGACATCATCGAAATCTCCGCCCACGGATCGCCCGTCGTCCTGCGTCACATCGTCGAACTTGCCTTGCAACGCGGCGCCCGCCTCGCCGAGCCCGGCGAGTTCACCATGCGCGCCTTCCTCAACGGACGCATCGATCTCACTCAAGCCGAAGCCGTCCGCGACCTGATCGAATCGCAAACTCTCTACCAGGCCAAGATCGCCGCCCAGCAACTGGAAGGCGCGCTATCCCAGCGCCTCCAGCCAATCAAGCAACGGCTTGTCGAACTCATCGCTCTATTGGAAGCAGGAATTGATTTCGCTGAAGATGATGTTTCCGTCTCGCCGCCAGATCAAATCTTGCACCATATCGCAGCGGTACACGAGCCCCTTCAAGAACTCGCGAAATCTTTCGCCTACAGCAAGATCGTCCACGAAGGCCTGACGCTTGCCATCGTCGGCCGCCCCAATGTCGGCAAATCGAGCTTGTTCAATCGTCTCGTGGAGCGTGAGCGCGCCATCGTCACTGCAACTCCAGGCACAACCCGTGATCTGGTCACCGAAACGGTCTCCATCGGCGGAATTCCGGTCAGGCTGATTGATACCGCGGGCATCCGCCACGCACTCGACGAGGCCGAAAGCATCGGCATTCAGAAGTCGATGGAAGCCCTAGCCGACGCAGACTTGGTCTTGGTTGTGCTTGACGCCTCTCAACCGGCTTTGGACGAAGACCGGGAATTACTGAAGCAAGCCTTCCAGCGTTCCGCAATCATCGTTGAGAACAAGGCAGACCTGGTTGAAGATGAAACCCAATTTGATGTGAAAGCAACCGGTGTAGACGATACATACACAAGCTCCGTGGGAGCGAAAGATGTCAGCCCGGAGCCTAAGCCGTGGGTGGCGGAACTCGATGACCAAAGTCCCGTAGGGGCGACAGAAAACAAGCCTAGGCTCCGCACCTCGGCTCTCACCGGCGAGGGCATTCCTGAGCTTCGCGCGACCATTCTCCGGCACGTGACCGGCGACAGCCCTGCCGTATCCGAGTCCGGATTTCTAACCAACGCCCGACATCAATCTCTTGTCCGCGATTCTCTTGCCGGGCTTGATGCCGCGGAACACGCCGTCCCTAACCGGGTCCCGCACGAAATGCTTCTACTAGACCTCTACAGCGCCCTCCGTCCCCTGGATGAAATCACCGGAGCCACCACCAACGACGACATCCTCAACCTGATCTTCAGCCGCTTCTGCATCGGCAAGTAGTGTTTCAGTGCTTGCGTCTTTCAGCTGTTCACAGCCAAACTCGAGCACGGCTAGAACGTAAACTTCGCCGCTAGCTGAATTCCACGCGGGCCGCCGCCGCCGAGGAATGGGTTGCCGATGCCGAC
>Ga0075434_100004249_pt1 | contig 12844 bp, 8 predicted proteins | sample RhiMethybrSRZTD3_FD_75298 | JGI IMG/M metagenome (GOLD analysis project Ga0075434, IMG submission 75298) | Populus rhizosphere microbial communities from Tennessee, USA - Rhizosphere MetaG P. TD hybrid SRZTD3 | ecosystem: Host-associated > Plants > Roots > Rhizosphere > Soil | place: USA... | reverse complement strand
TGACGATGAAACGACGGCTGCATCAACCGGCGCTGGCGCTGCCAGAGTTCGCCGTTGCTCGTCAGCAAGCTGTCGCCCGAGATCGACCGAATCTTGGCGGAGCTGCGCGTGGCTTTATCGTAGTTGCGGGCGTGGGATTGCAGCACGCGTTCGACGTGGTCAGGATGGTTCAGAAGATGCACAACGAACGGGCCGATGTGAAACCGAACGACGTCGCCGTATTCTCGCGAGCTTTCCAGCATCAGGCCGAGAACGTCGCGCCGAAACGCCCGCAGATTTCCTGCGAGCCAATCACCGCGCGGGCCCGGAGCAATGCCGGAAGGCCTGCTCATCTTAGCTGGCATAGCTGCAAATTTCTGCCTCGCAGAACAAAGCGCTGTCCACGACTCGTCGCACTCTTCATGACGCATAGTAATGTGATGGTTTTACGGAAACGGAACGTAGCGGTTGTCGCTCGCCGAATCGTGGTTGAGGCGCCAGGAGGCGGAGGTTGCGGATGCGCTTCCTGCCCGAGCGCCAGCGGCGCGCACAGGAGATACGGGAGGATGGCTCGTCCCGAGAGACGAACAACTCGCTCCGTGGCACGAAAGGCTCGACGACATTTTTCCGCGATCGTGGGATTCACCGGGTCACCGTATCCTCTGAAAATTGCCGAATAAAAATCCGCTGAGAATTCGCGGCGGTTAGTATAACAACGCTACTTTCTGGCGCCCCGCGTGTTTAAGAACAGCAAGGGCCGTGAATCGGCCGCCAGCCTTGTCGGGCGTATGATGTAGAAATGAAGCCCGCCTCCCACGTGAGGTGCCGCATGAAGATCCATATTGCTGCCTTCCTTCTGTTGGCTTTCCCGGTTTCCGCACAACAACAGCCAGCGGCGAAGCCGCACGACATGGCACACATGCAACACGGCGGCTTCATGCAGGGCGGCATGAAGCATGAAACAGCCAAAGGCGTGAAGCTTGAGGTGAAAACAGACGCGGCAACGCATACGATCACGCTGCGCATCGGCCCGATGGATTTGCCGGCCCACACTTCGCACATGAAGATGGCGCAGCCTCCGGATCTGACATGGACCGTTGCGAGCGCCGGATGGTTGCTGGCGTATCACGCAAAGCTGGTGGACGCGTCGGCCGCCGCTGTGCCTGGAGTCGTGCTCCACCACACGGCATTCTGGAATGAAAACCGGCCCGATTTTCTATGCCCCAATAAGGACGAACACATTTTTGGCGCAGGCGGGGAGCTGACCGATTGGGCCCCGATACGCGGATTTGGCTACCGCGTGGAAAAGAACGATCGCATTCGGCTGGAAACAATGATTCACAATCCGACCCCGAAGGCCTATCAGCAAGCGTATCTGGAAGTCGCGATTGCCTACGCGGATGACGCTTCGCCTGCTCCCGTGAAAAACTTCTATCCTGCATGGATGGATGTTGGGAGCTGCGGCAGTTCGGGCTACGACCTGCCCGCGGGGCCGAGCACAAAAGCCGGAACGGTGCTGGTGAAGTTTGACGGCGTACTGCTGGGAGTCGGCGGGCACATGCATGACTACGCCAAGCAACTGGTTCTGCAGGATTCTCGAAGCAAAGACCCGTTGGCGAAGCTCGTGGCAAAAACCGGCGAACAGGGTCAGCTGATCAGCATACCGGTGGAACTGTTTTCCCAGAAGTACCCGCAGACGGGCGGCCTTCCCCTGCGGGCGGGAGACGTGCTTACAATAAGCGCGACCTACGACAACACTTCGGGGAAAATGCTGCGCAACGGAGCGATGGGCATTGTCGTTGGATATTTTGTGCCCAAGGATGCTGAGGCGCTAGCGAAGCTGCGACATGAGCCGAACAGCGGCACCAGGGCGATGTCGCATGAACACTAACGCGCGGCTTGCGCCTATACTGCAAACCATAGAGCCTGCACAGGTTAGCTTCGAGTTGCGCCTGCGCCCGTACGCAGGACAGACGGTCGAGGCTATCTTCTGCCCAGGGGGTTTATTGACCTATCCTTCAGTAGAGATCAAGGAATCACTGCGCCGGAATTCCTTGACCTAGCCGTTGGGCAAACCTAGTGTGGATGTAACGACTTCTACTGTGAATCTGAGCATTTTGAGACCAAGCACGAACTGGCGAGGCTCGGTTTATGGAAAAGAGGAACTGTCCGTTCTGTGGGAAGCCGGTGAGCGTCACTTTTGACCGTTGCACGTTTTGCCGCGAAGCCAACCCGACCGTGCGTGTCAGCGCCCGCGGCGGCTCCGGCGATGGGAACGCCAATATCCGGCGCGGGCTCCTTTGGGGGTTGCTCGCGGGCGTGATCTATTACTTTGCCGGTGGCCACAGCGGGCTGAAATTGCCGGTCGAAGTCCCCGGTTTTGTGAATCTTTACCTCATACCGATCCTGTTTCTGGGCGGAGCCGGGATGGCGCTCTACGGTTTGTTTCAGAAGATCCGAAGTTAGCTACGGCTTACCACAAAATGAAAGAATCCCTCGGAAAAGGCAGACTCCTGGCGGCTCTGGCTGTGATCGCCACGGTCGCATAGGTGGGGTGGCAGATAGGCAGGTGCGAAGTGGCGAATATGGAGTTGAAAGACGACCTGAGAGACATCGCCGCGCAGGTGGGAACAAAGATCGGTCTCGATCCCATCCGGGAAGATGCGGAGTAGATAGAGACCACCGTCCCTCAGCGATGGATCCGCGAGACACTGCGTTATTTGGCTTCACCTCTTCGCTGCCTAATGGACGGTATAGTTTTCGAAAAGCCTTTGTGGTAGAAGCATGACCGGGTGGCGGTTCTCTCAAAAAGTTGTGGTGCGGCACCTTCGCGTTCCAGGCGCGCTGAAACCAGCGCTTCGCTGCGTCATTTGGAGCAAGCCTTATGGCGACCCCTGACTTGACCCGAGCCGACGATTACAAACAAAGCAGCGATATCTACCGGCTGCTCGTAGACAGTGTGAAGGACTATGCGATTTTTGTGCTCAGCCCGGAAGGGACCGTGCTGACGTGGAATCGCGGTGCTCAGGTATTGAAAGGGTACGGCCGCGAAGAAATCATCGGACAGCATTTTTCGAAGTTTTATCTGCCGGAAGCGGTGCAGAGCGGATGGCCGACGCGCGAACTGGACCTGGCGGACAAGGAGGGCCGATTCGCCGATGAAGGCTGGAGGGTACGCAAGGATGGCTCGGTGTTTTGGGCATCGGTGATCATCACGGCGCTGCGTGACTCGGCAGGAAAGCTTTCAGGCTTCGCAAAAATTACCAGAGACATGAGCGAACAGCGCGACACCGCGGAGCGGATCAACAACCTGAACCGCGAGTTGCGAAAGAAGATCGCGGAGCTCGACGAATCGCGGCGAATCGTCGAATTGAGGACGCTCGAGCTGCAAAAGCTTTCGGCGGAAGTGATGCACGTGCAAGACGAGGAACGGCGGCGCATCGCGCGCGAGCTGCATGACGATTTGGGGCAGCAACTGAGCGTGCTAAAAATGCTCCTGAGCCGCGGCCACGATAATCAAGAAGCAGACGAAATCGCAGGTTCGGCGCTTTCGACGGTGCGCAATCTTTCCTACCTTCTGCATCCGCCCCTGCTCGACGAGACGGGGTTACGCGCTGCCCTGGACTGGTTTATTGAAGGATTGGCGAAGCGGAGCGGCCTTCAGATTACCATGCAGGTTCGGCCGGACATTTTCCCGAGGCTTGGCGCAGATATTGAGACCGCGATCTTTCGTGTGATTCAGGAAGCGCTGATGAACGCAGTACGTCATGCGAAGACAGACAGCGCGCGCGTGGAAATCGACAAACGGCCGGAGTTCGTCCTCGTCCGGGTTCGGGACTATGGCCAGGGACTGCCGGCGGAGCTTGCAGGATTGGGCGGGGGCAAAAGAGTGGGAGTGGGCATCTCAGGAATGCGCGAACGGATTCGCCAGTTTGGCGGCGAATTGACAGTGACGCGCAGCGAGCCGGGGACGCTGGTGGAGGCGAAAATACCCCTATTTGCGTGATTACCGACAGCGTGCTTTGAGGCGGGCGGGCGTCTCTGGTATACTCAACAGTCTGCAATTTCAATTAGATGGGAAGTAGAACAGTCATGGCACTGAAGTGTGAATACTGCGGCAAAGCGCCGAGCTACGGAAATATCGTGAGCCACGCAAATAACACGCGGCGCCGCCGGTGGAATCCGAATCTGCGGTCGGTGCGCGCCGTCGTGGCGGGCGCCCGGAAGCGCGTACGCGTGTGCACGGCGTGCATTCGCGAGGGTAAAGTCAAGAAAGCCGCTTAAGCGGGAATCCTTTGTCAAACCCTTTCATCTCAGGCAGGCACATGCGCGCCTCGATACGCTGGCGCACCAGCTTGTTGCCGCTCGCGGTGACCTGCGCCCTGCTAGCCGGGTGTAAGAGCACGACGGCTCCTTCAGCTGACGTGTGGGCAGTGGTAAACGGGAAAGAGATCAAGCGCGACGAAGTAGACAAGTATTACCGGACGCGGATCAGTCCCGAAGGGCAGGAGCCTTCACAGGAAGAGGCGCTTTCCCTGAAGCTTAACGTGATCGATGAGCTGATCAATAATGAAATTTTGCTGGAGCGCGCCAAGAAGCTGAATCTCGAAGCCAGCGACGGCGAAGTGGAAGACAAGTTCACCGAGCTGAAGAGCCCATACACCGAAGACGAATTCCAGCGGCAACTCAAAGAGCGCGGCGTAACCGTCGAAGATTTGAAGAACACCGTGCGGCGCGAGCTTTCGATCCAGAAGCTGATCAACCGCGAAGTAGTGGCTAAGGTCACGATCACGGATCAGGACATCGCGGACTTCTATAACGCAAACAGGCCGCAGTTCAATGTGGCCGAGCCGCAATACCGCATCGCGCAGATCGTGGTAACGCCGCGCAAGGAAATGCAGGTACGCAATCGCAAGAACGATGACGCGACCAACCAGGCGGAAGCGGAACGCAAAGTAAAGATGCTCATGGACCGGCTGAACAGCGGCGCGGACTTCGCGCAGCTGGCAATGGACTATTCTGAGGACATGAACACCGCGGTGACCGGCGGTGACCTCGGCTATGTTCCTGAATCAGCGCTGAACCAGTCTGACCCTGCGCTGAAGAAGATGGTGCTGGGAATGAAGGCCGGGCAGGTGAGCCAGCCGATTGTGCTGAAAGACAGCATTCGGATTTTGAAACTGGTGACGCGTGAATCCGCCGGCCAGCGCGGAGTCGGCGATCCGCAGGTGCAGCAGTCGATTCGCGATACGCTGCGCAACCGCAAAGAGCAGTTGCTGCGCGCGGCGTATTTGGCGGTAGCGCGGGATGAAGCGCGCGTGACGAATTACCTGGCGCGGCAGGTGCTGGAATCGAACGGCAAGTTGCCGGCGGCGGGGAAGAGTACTTTGCCGACGAAGACGGCGACTCCACAGAATTAGGTCGTCCGAGGGCAGGCGGAGAGCGCTGCGCCACCCGCCCGTTGGGCGTTCGGGACCGCCATGCGGAAAGCCAGGCAACGTCGCTCCAATTTTTGTCGCTGCAATCGAGTATTCAACGGGCGTGTCTTTGAGTGTGCCACTCGTTTGCTGGCGACATTGCTCGCCTGCGCCCAGCCGCTGCTCGCCTTCCAGACCCCGCTTTCCGAGGAGGCCATCCGCGAAGCCTACTTCCTCGGCCAGCACCACGACGAATCCGTAACTCGCGCCCTCGAAAAATATACCCAGTATTTTCCGATACCTGACTACGGCCCGCAGATCACCTCGGTGACTTACCTCACGCCGTTCGCGCTAGCGATCGTGGCGGCCAGTAACCACATCGGAAACTACAGTGCGCAACAAGCCCAGATTGACCACCGCGCTCAGCCCGAAACTGTGCAGATTCAGGTCGGAATCCGTTTCACTGATTCGTATCCCGCACTCATTCCTTCCGCCACTCCGAACTCACGCGGGAGCCATCCCGCGCTCGTTCCGCGTCCCAACGATTTTTGGCATGATTTTCAGGTCACCGTCTTCGACGGGGAAAAAGCTCTCGAGCCAATTTCCCAACAGGGTCGGCCGGACTACAATTGCACTGAGTACAGCTGCTTCCTGACCGGAGCGACGATTCTCCTCGACTTCCCTGCCGACGCTTTCCTCAAGCAGGACATCACCGTCCAGGTCGACCCTCCCGAAGGCGACCAGTTCGTCAGCAACCTCGACCTCTCCGCCCTCCGCTGATTCTGACTGCCCCAAACTTCTATTTTTCGCGGACATCATTGGCCTTTTTTGGCTTCCTTTACTGCCCACAATGTTTCTACTGGAACGTTTAGCGCGCCATTTGCTTAGACAGGCTTTATAGCGATAGCCCCAACCCGGAATTGCGCGTCGACGCTTTCACAATGTTTCCGTCTTGCGGCGCTAAGCTCTTTATCTCCACCACTTGTAAAGTGCATGAAAACAAATGACTTTAGGTACCGTTAAAATTGCCACTTCTCTGAAAACATGGGAGGGGGGTGCGGCGATCCGAACCTTCGGCTTTTTGCTCGCGCTACGATTTGCAGAAATCGAAATTCGGCGTACGATGAAGCTCTGAAAATCACCGAAAAGCCGGAGGGTTTCGTGATCGCCATCGAAAACGTTTCCGCAGGTCCGTCCCGCTCTGGATCCTCGCCATTCGGCAACTCTCGCCGTGACTTTCTCCGCGGCATGGTTGGTGCCGGAGCGCTCGTCCTCGCCGCCCGCTATCTGCCGGCCGAAACTCTTCCCGCGGGAACATCCGCACTGGCAGGCACGCCTAACGGCGTCGCCGACATCGCGCTCAAGGGCCCGCTTGCTCCGAGTGTCTATCTGGCGATCGATACCGACGGCACTGTCTATACCATCGCCCACCGCTCTGAAATGGGCAGCGGCAGCAAGACAGCGCTTCCTCGCATCATCGCCGACGAACTCGACGCCGACTGGAATCGCGTAAAAATCGTTCAAGCCGTCGGCGATGAAAAGTACGGCGACCAGGACACCGACGGCTCGCACTCTGTTCGTGGCTCATTCGAAACGCTGCGCGAAACCGGCGCAGCCGCGAGGCTGATGCTCGTGCGCGCCGCCGCACAAAAGTGGGGCGTGCCTGAATCCGAATGCACCACCAGCAGCCATGAAGTCCTGCACAGCAAGTCCGGCAAGAAGGCTGGCTACGGCGAACTCGTTACTGCTGCCGCAAAACTCGAGCTCCCGAAGAAAGAGGAACTGAAGTTAAAGCCGCGTAGCCAGTGGCGCTACATAGGCAAAGGCGTTTCCAGCTACGACTTGAAAGACATGTGCTGCGGCAAAGCCGTCTACGGCATCGACACTCACATGGACGGTATGCTCTACGCCAACATCGCTCACCCGCCGGTGCTTGGCAGCGCCGTCAAATCGGTGGATGACAAAGCGGCTCTCGCGGTTCCCGGCGTCAAACAGACCGCTACAATTGATCCGTACAAACCGCCGATTCTTTTTCAGGCGCATGGCGGCGTCGCTGTTCTCGCAGACAATACCTGGGCCGCGGTTCAGGGCAAGAAAAAACTGAAAATCGAATGGACCGACAGCGAGCACAAGTCCTACAACTCCGATCCGTACAAGGCGGAATTGCAGGCCACCTGCCGCAAGCCCTGCAAAGTCGTTCGCGAACTCGGCAACGTCGACGACGCCTTCGCCAAAGGCGGAAAAATCGTCGAAGCCGAATACTACGCGCCCATGCTCGCGCACGCTTCCATGGAGCCGCCCGCCGCACTCGCGTCCTACAAGGACGGAAAAGTAGAAGTCTGGTCCGCCACCCAGAACCCGCAAGGCGCGCGCGAAGCTGTCGCCTCCGCTGTAGGCGCAAAGAAAGAGGATGTCACCGTCAACGTCACATTGCTCGGCGGTGGTTTTGGCCGCAAATCATTCCCCGATTTCGCCATTGAAGCCGCGGTGCTTTCAAAAAAAACCGGCAAGCCAGTGAAGGTGGTTTGGACTCGCGAAGACGACATCCAGTTCGACACGTTCCACAGCGTCGCGGCGATGTACCTGAAGGCTTCGCTCGGCGCCGACGGCAAACCCACCGCCTGGCTGCAGCGCAGCACCTTTCCGCCGATCGCATCCACGTTTGACGCGAGCGCCCTTACCGCCGATGCCGGCGAAATCGGACTCGGCTGGAGCGACCTGCCCTTCGCAATCCCGAATCACCGCGCGGAAAACGGCGAAGCCAAGGCGCACGTCCGCATCGGCTGGCTGCGCAGCGTCTGCAACGTCTTTCACGGCTTCGCGGAGCACTGCTTCGCCGATGAGCTCGCGCATGCAGCCGGCAAGGATTCGCGTGATTACGTTCTCGCGCTCCTCGGCCCCGATCGCATCATCCCAAAATCCGAACTCGCCAAGGACTACGCCAACTACGACGGCGATTACGAAAAATATCCGATCGATACCGCGCGCTTCCGCCGCGTCATCGCAATCGCCACGGAAAAAGCCGGCTGGGGCAAAAAGAAAAACGGCAATGGCTTCGGCATGGGCCTCGCCGTTCACCGCAGCTTTCTCACCTACGTTGCTACAGTTGTGCAAGTCGAAATGAGCAAAGACGGCAAAGTCAAGATCGGGCGCGTAGACACTGCGGTAGACGCCGGCACCATCGTCAATCCGGAAATGGCGCTCCAGCAGTTTGAAGGCGCGGCAACCTTCAGCACCAGCCTCGCATTTTTCGGCGAAATCACCGCAAAAGACGGCGTCATTCAACAGGCCAACTTCGACGGCTACCCCATGGCGCGCATGAACAACGCTCCGCGCGAAACTCACGTTCACCTGGTACCCAGCGAAGCGCCGCCCGCCGGCATAGGCGAACCCGGCGTTCCGCCATTCACGCCTGCGCTCTGCAACGCAATTTTCGCCGCCACCGGCAAGCGAGTTCGCGAACTGCCGCTCAGCAAACTCGGCCTCGCTTAACACAGAGTTTCGAAATTTAGATTTTAAGCTAATTCTCTAGCGTTGTTCGCTGACTACGATATTCGTGTGCCACGACGTAACTAATTGTAAGAGTCCGACCACAGAAAACCCTCTCGGCATTTGTTCTGAAATAAAATTGGAGGAATTCTATCTCCAGGGCGGAAATGACATCGCGTCGTTATTTTCTGCTGGTTGCCGGTGCCCTTCTGGTTGCTCACGCCGCTGTATTGAAGTGGCTCGGTGACACTCGGTCGGGCCCGCTACTCTCAGATACTATCCAACTCCTGCTCGGCCTTATTACGTTCGTTGCATCTCTCCGTGCAATGCGGCGCTCGCAAACGCTCGGCCGCCTCTTCTGGAAACTCTCAGCGATTGCCTTTCTCCTTTGGTGCGTCGGTCAGGCGCTCGGCGTTTACTACGGAAGTTATTTGAACTTGACCACGCGCAGCCTGTGGTTTGTGGACATTTTTTACGTGGCCTGGCCCGCCCCGCTGGTCATGTGTCTGTTTCTCGACAGCGAAGAAGAACCCGAGGGAGCGGATTGGCGCAGAGTGCTGGACTTCGGCCAGGTCGCCCTCGTTTTCGTACTGCTCTTCTTCTACTTCTCCGCGCTGTCCGTGCAGAACTCCACGTGGTCCACTTACGGACTTTCTGCCGTAACCGACGGTTTAATGACTGCGGCGTTCATCACGCGCGCATTTTCGACGCGGGGTGAGCCCGCAAGCAAACTTTTCCTGGGAGTGGGATTGTTCCGAGCCGTAGCGCTCCTGACCGACCTGTATTTCGTATTCGGGCTCCCTGAATACGCAAACGGCGCGTGGTTCGATTTGATTTGGAGCGCGCCGTGGCTAATTCCGCTAATTACGGCCGTGACGTGGACCGACGGGGCCGCGATGGAAGCAACGCCGCAAGGAATCAAACGGCGCCGCTCCAGAATGTTGCTAACCCACGTGTTGCCGCTGATATTTCCGGTTCTGGTGGTCGTGACCGCGGCAAGCGTGGCGCCAACTCAACTCAAGATTGCGGCGTTGGCCGTCCTGCTTTCTCTGGGCATTTCTTACGCACGGTTGCTGCTGACGCACGACGCACTGCGCCGCAGCACGGAAGCGGTGCGCAATCAGCACGAAATGCTCAACGCCATTGTCGAAGGAACGACTGCGGCAATCTACGTGAAGGATTTGCAGGGGCGCTACCAGCTAATGAATTCGGCTGGTGTGGCGCTTATTGGAAAGAGGCTCGACGAAATTGTCGGCAAGAAGGACTCTGAGCTGTTCTCGTCCGAATCGGCTGGCGAGATCATGGCGCGCGACCAGGAAATGTTGCAGTCCGGTGCCGTAAGCACCTACGAAGAAGAGATTTCACGAGGCAGTTTGACGCGAACCTTCCTTACGACAAAAGGGCCGCTTCGAGATGCACAGGGCCGCGTGGCTGGGATCGTTGGAAGTTCGCTGGATATCACGGAACGCTATCGCGCAATTGAGGCTTTGGCGGAAAGCGAAGAGCGCTTTCGAACCATCTTCGACGGGTCCCCGATCGGCATGGCTGTGATTGGCACGGACGGCACCATCGTCGCCTCCAATTCAGCTTGCCGCCAGATGCTGAGTCTAAAAGAAGAAGACATGGCCGGTGTCGCGATTTTCGATGAGCTCACACATCCCGACGACCGCGCAGGCGATGCCGAAAGATTCCAGCAACTGATCCGAGGCGAGATCGAATATGACCGCCGCGAGAAGCGCTACATTTTGCGGGATGGGCGGCGCGTTTTTGCCGATCTTCACCTTTATCTGGTTCGCGACAAGAAAGGCGCGGCGCGCTACCTCATCGGAATTGCCGTGGATATCACCGAACGCAAATCGCTCGAGACGCAATTGCGGCAAGCGCAGCGCATGGAAACGATCGGGCGCCTAGCAGGCGGCGTGGCGCACGACTTCAACAATCTGTTGATGGTCATCAAGGGCTATTGCGACCTGTTGATCGAGCGGGGACCCGCCAGCGAGGGAATGCCGCAACTAGAGCGTATCAGTAGAGCTGCGGACCAAGCCGCTTCGCTGACGCAACAGTTACTGGCATTTAGCCGCAAACAAGTCATGCAGCCAAAAGTGTTTAGCTTGAACACTCTGGTCTGGAACGCCGAAAAGATGCTGAGCCGGCTGATCAGTGAAAACGTGGAAATGGTGACGGTCACCGCGAAACACCTTGGCACGATCAAAGCCGATCCGGGGCAAATGGAACAAGTAATCCTGAATCTGGTGATCAACGCGCGCGATGCGATGCCCAACGGAGGCACGCTGACGGTGGAAACTGCGAACGTCGAATTGGACGAATCGTATGCGCAAGGGCATCTCGGTGCGGTGCCAGGCAGCTACGTCATGCTGGCGGTAACCGACAATGGCTCGGGCATGGACGAGGAAACGCAAGCCCACATCTTCGAGCCATTTTTCACAACGAAAGAACTGGGGAAAGGCACGGGGCTTGGCCTTTCCATGGTGTACGGAATCGTGAAGCAGAGCGGCGGATACATCTGGGTGCACAGCGCGATTGGAAAAGGAAGCAGCTTCCGTGTTTATCTGCCGCGGGTATTCGAAAACGAACAGGAGCTGGCGCATCCTTCTCTGACATCGCATAGCCTGGAGGGAAAAGAAACGATTCTGCTCGTGGAGGATGATCCCCTGGTCCGCGGATTGGCGCTAGAGATTCTGAAGTCCCGCGGGTACTCCGTTCTAGTGGCGGAGCGTCCAGAGGCGGCGCTTGAGCTTTGCCGGCAGTATGAGGGCAAGATCGACCTGGTTTTGACGGATGTAATCATGCCCGGCATGAACGGACGAGAGATGGCCGACGAAATCCTAGTAATGCGCCCCGAAGTCGGCGTGCTTTTCATGTCCGGATATACGGATACCGTCGTAGTGCGGAATGGAAGCGGCGGACGGGTCACATCGTTTCTACAAAAGCCTTTCGGTCCCACAGTTCTAGGCCGAAAAGTGCGCGAGATGCTCGACCAACTGCACGACTCTGTTTACAAGCCCGTGCAAAACTGAATTCACTGCCGGGGAATTTCATCGGCGTATTCGAGTTTATAAAGCGGCTCCAGGCCGGTTCGCTTCAACAATTCCTGTACCCGCGCCGGACTGATTCGCGGCCCCGGGCGCTGGTCGGCATTTGCAAAGGAATACGCTGCCACCGCCATCACCGCGGTCTGCAGCTTGACCATCATCGAATCCACTCTTTCAAATGTGTCAATGATGGTGTGATGTCGCGCATCGTAATCCTGCGGCTCCACGAACAGCGAATAGATCGGCACGCCCGCCACGATAAATGTTTCCTGGTCCGAATCGAAATCCGCATCCAGCGATACCCGCGCCGCGCCCAGAGCAGCAAGCGGCTTCAGCAGTTTTAGGGACGGCTGTTCGAGGTCGGTCCGTCCGTGAATTCTGAATCCCAGCGGCGGATGCGCTCCGCAATCAATATTGAACACAGCTCGAATGGAATCGAGTTCAGCTTTGTGCCGCTCGATATAGGCGCGCGAGCCGTTGGATAGCTGTTCCTCTCCGGAGAAAAACACGAACCGAATCGTGTGCTTCGGCCGAATCCCGAGACGTTTGAAAATACGCGCGGCTTCAAGAACGGCCGCAACGCCCGCCCCGTTGTCGTTGGCGCCTTGAGCCGGATCCCAATCGTCAAAGTGCGCGGTCAGCAGAACCATTTCGTGCCCGTCGTTCCCCTGGAGATCAGCCACCACGTTGCGCTCCGTGCCCGGTCCTGCAGCAAACGAATTTTGTACGTCGAGTCGAATCTTCACTTCCCCTTTCGCGAGCAGACGCCGTAGAAAAGCTGCATCTTCGCTGGCAATGGACAGGACTGGCAGCGGAGCGCGTGGATAAAACCCGAAAGCGGAGGTGTACACCATACGGTCCGGCTTATCGGAAACTATGAACATCGTGGCTGCGCCGGCTGAAGCG
>Ga0075434_100004248_pt1 | contig 12845 bp, 13 predicted proteins | sample RhiMethybrSRZTD3_FD_75298 | JGI IMG/M metagenome (GOLD analysis project Ga0075434, IMG submission 75298) | Populus rhizosphere microbial communities from Tennessee, USA - Rhizosphere MetaG P. TD hybrid SRZTD3 | ecosystem: Host-associated > Plants > Roots > Rhizosphere > Soil | place: USA... | reverse complement strand
GTCCAGTCGCTCGTGGTGGGCGCCGGCAATCGGAGCGAGCGCGGCGAGGAACTCCGACCTTGAGAGCACCCGCTCGGTGGCGTAAGCGTGCAGCCTCACGCGCTCCCATTCGTCCGCCGAGAGGGGACCCGGGCGATTCAAGACGCGAGCGCCGACCGCGACGCGCCCCAGGTCGTGCACGAGCGCGGCGCGCCGGATCCCGCCGCGTTCGGCGCTCTCGAGGCGGCACCGCTCCGCGGCCTGAGCGACCAGGTCCGCCACTCCGGTCGAGTGGCCGACGAAGCAAGGCGAGACGAGATCGGCGAACGCGCCCATCGCCGCCAGCGCACGATCGATCGGCTGTCCCTCCACGGTCAGCCTCGGATTCGGCTCGGCGGCGAGCGTCTCCTCCCACGCCGAGGCCTCGCGATCGCGCGTCAGGATCTCGGCCGCATTGTCCGCCAGGCAATTCGCGACCCGCGGATCAAACGCGCCTCCCGCGCGCTCGCGGATGACGGCGGCGGCGCGCTCAACCCCTCCGAGGACTTGCTGCAGCGCGGCGTCTCGGGCGACATTGGCGATTCTCATCGCCAGCGGGATCTCCTCCTGCTTCGCCCGCCCCAGCTGGCCCTTTCCGTCCCAGCGCTCGGTGAGGTTGACGAAAAGGCCGTGCACCGAGCTCGGGAGGCCGAGCCGCTCGGCGAGCATCTCTCCCACCTCGCAGAGCGCGACCAGGTGCGGCTTGCTGCCCCTTGCCGCTTTCGGGAGGCGTCGTGCGATCTGCCACGCCCGCACCGGCGGGGCGCGATCAGGATCCGGGAGGGCGCGTACGATGCCGGCCAGGATCTCGCGCTGCGAGCCGAACAGCACCGGGCCGAAGCTCGTCGTCAGATCACCCCCGAAGATCTGGGCGGCGACCTCCGCGTCCGCGGTGCAGCCGCAGTAGGACAGCAGGCAGGCGTAGTAGGTCTCCGACGCCGTCGCCGAGTCGATTCCCAGTTGCTCGCCCAGCCGCACCGCGATCTGCGTTGCGTGCAGACCGTGCTCGAACGGGAAGCCCATGGCGAGGTCCGTTGCCAGACAAAGCGCCGCCACCATCTCCGCGGTGCGAGCGCGCTCCGGGCCGTCGGATTGCTCGTCCGGCACGTCGCGACAGTACCCCAGCCTTCGAGGCGGGATATTCATGCGGGTTTCGTTCCGGCTCCAACCGGTGTCTATGCCTAGAGACAGCCCAACCGGCGAACATCCAACTCGAACGAAGCACTGAGGAGGCAAACGCAATGACTCAGCACAAGGTCGGGACACAGGAGGAGTGGCAGGCCGCCCGCGACGAGCTGCTCGCGGAGGAGAAGGAGCTCACCCGCCGCGGCGACGAGCTCGCACGGAAACGGCGAGAGCTTCCGTGGGTACCCGTCGAGGAGGACTACCGCTTCGAGACCGATGACGGGACCAAGTCGCTCGCCGAGCTCTTCGACGGGCGCTCGCAGTTGCTCATCTACCACTTCATGTACGGCCCGGACTACGAGGGCGGCTGCCCCGTCTGCACCTCGATCGCGGACAACCTCAACCCAAACGCGATCCATCTGGCGGCGCGGGACACCAAGCTGATCCTCGTCTCCCGGGCCCCGCTCGAGAAGCTCCAGGCCTACAAGAAGCGGCTTGGCTGGAGCATCGACTGGGCCTCGACCGCGGGTAGCGACTTCAACCGCAAGCTCGGCTTCCTGTACACCCAGGAGGAGCTCAAGCCCTTCCTCGAGGGCGACCTGCCGCCGGCGGTCGAGCAGAACGCCGAGGCGTGTGGTGTCGATGCGGGGACGTACGTCGCGGAGGGGCCCGGCCTGAGCGCCTACATCCGCTCGGACGGCACCGTCTACCGGACCTACGTAAGCACCGCGCGCGGTCTCGAGATGGCGATGGGCTACTACGGCCTCCTCGACCGCACCGCGCTGGGGCGTCAGGAGGAGGGTGAGCAGGTCTTCTGGCTGCGACGCCGCGACGAGTACGAGCGCTCTCGGGCCACCACCTGACCGCGCCGCCCCCCGCTAGTACGCCGGAACAGGCGAGAACGCCCAGGCGCGACCGCCGGGCGGATCGGTGTCGGAGGCGATCGCCACCACCGTCGCGACGTCGTCCCGGGCGAAGGCCGCAACGAGACTGGCGACGATCTCGCCGCCCGCGCGCCTGCTCGCCACCGACCGCGGACGCCGTGACGCCCCGGTGGTCGCTCGGCGCTCCATCGTCGCCCGCGCGCGCTGCAGCGCGCTGTTCACCGACGCAGGCGTCGTGGCAAGCGTCGCTGCGCTCTCGCGCGCGGAGAACCCGAGCACGTCGCGGAGGATAAGGGCCGCACGCTGATTGCCCGGGAGCTCCTCGATCGCGGCCCGCACGGCGTCCTCGACCAGCTCGCGCCGTTCCGCGACCCCGTCGAGTCCCGGCGGCCCGTCGCCCGCGAGTCCCAGCGTCGCCTCCTCCGCCGCCCACGGCTCGGTGAACGCCTCGTGCTCGGGGCAGCCGCCGTCGGTGGGGCCGAAGTCGACCGGAAGGACCGCGTGCCGGCGCTTCTTGATGGCGTTCAGGCACGTGTTGGTCGCGATCCGGTAGAGCCACGCGCGCAGCGAAGCCCGGCCCTCGAATCCGCCCAGGGCGCGCCACGCGCGCAGGAGCACCTCCTGCATGACGTCCTCGGCCTCGCCCGCGAAGGGGGCGAGCATGCGCCGGCAGTGCGCCTCGAGCTCGCCGCGGTACGGATCGACCAAGCGGCGGAACGCGTCCTCGTCGCCACGCTGGGCCGCGTCGAGCGGCGACCCCGTCACGTCCCCACCTCCAGCGCCCCCCGCAGCGACCGCGCCAGCGCCTCCACATCCTCGAGCGGGAGCTCGTCGACCGCGATCCCTCGCGCGCGCAGCCGCTCCGCGCACCGTGTCGGACGTCCGCCCGGAACCGCGACGGTCGCCGGCGCGGCGGCGACCCCAACATCGTCCGGCAGATCCGAGATCGCCGACCGCGCCGCCTCGCGGACCGCGCTCGGGCGCGAGGCCGACGCACACAGGACCAGGAGCTGGCGGGTGATCCGCGGCCAGCCGCGCTTGCGCGCGCGGAGCGCGAGGGCGACGCACGCCGCCACGCCCGCCCCGCTGCCGGCGAGCAGCAGCCGGTCGGGGTCGCCCGCGAGCTCGCCCGCATGGTCGGCGGACCACTCGAGCACGCCCGCGGCCCGCTCGAGCGGCGAGTCGGAACCGCCTACCCCAGATGTGGCCCACGGCGCGCACAGGACGACCGCGCCCACGCCGGCGCACAGCTCGTGGCAGAGCCGCTCGTCGGCCGGATCCACGCCGTCGGAGGGCGCGAGGTCGGGGAGGAACACCACGAGCGGAGCCGGCGACCGCGCGCCCGCCGGCCACCGCACCCGCACCGGCCGCGAGCTCGCGCCCCGCAGCCGGAGGTCCGCCGCCCGTTGCGTCGGGTCGATCGCCTGCATGGCGCCGAATCGTCGACCGGCGCGCGGTTGCGCGAAAGTCCGATCGTGCATGGCGGTGGTGCAGGATCCGCATGGCCATGCCGACGGCAAGTCCGGATAATCCGGAGCCATGGCCGATGAGCACCGCGGAAACGTGCTCGCCTTCCCGCAAGCCCCGGAGGCGATCGAGCTCAGGCACCTGCGCGCCTTCGTCGCCGTCGCCGAAGAGCTGAACTTCGGCCGCGCCGCCGACCGGCTCCACATCAGCCAGTCCGCGCTCAGCCGCCAGGTCCGCGCCCTCGAGCAGCTCCTCGGGCTCGACCTCCTGCGACGGACGAAGCACCGCGTCGAGCTGACCCTCGCCGGCGAGGCGCTGCTCGACCGCGCCCGCCAGCTCCTCGAGGACGTCGACGGAGCGGTCTCGGCGACGCTGTCGGTCGGCGGCGAGCTCGCGGCTCGGCTGACGCAGCTGTGGGCCCCGATGCTCGAGGTCGCGACGAAGGACGTCGACCTCGAGGAGCGCCGCCAGGCGTACGAGCGCTTCCACGCGCAGTTCTCGCCACCCGACGAGGTCGCAGTCATGCACGCCAACGCTGGCGGCGTCCCCGCACTCCGGTTCGTCCCGCCGGGCGAAGGGCCGGGACAGATCCTCTACCTCCACGGCGGCGGCCACGTCATGGGCTCGGCGTTCGGCTACCGGCCGCTCATCGCCGCCTTGGCGCTCGCCGCCGGCTCAGGGGCGATCGCCCCGGAGTACCGCCTCGCCCCCGAGCATCCCTTCCCGGCGGCGCTCGACGACAGCGATCGGGCCTACGAGTGGGTGATCTCCGGCGGCACACCGCCCGAACACGTCGTCCTCGCCGGCGACTCCTCGGGCGCCGGGCTGGTCATGTCGCTGCTGATCCGGCTGCGCGACCAGGGGCGACCGCTACCCGGCGGCGCGCTCCTGTTCTGCCCCTGGCTCGACCTCACCGGGAGCACCCTGCGCGCGCTCGCGGACGTGTCCGAGGAGGTGCTGCTCCTGCGTCAGCAGTCGGCCTCGCTCGCGGCGTCCTACCTCGCCGACCACCCGATGGACGATCCGCTCGTCAGTCCGCTGACCGCCGACCTCTCGGGCCTTCCGCCGCTGCTCGTCCAGGCGGCGACGGGAGACACGCAGCGCGAGGACGCCCATCAGGTCACCCAACGCGCCCGCGCCCACGGTGTCGATGCCAGGCTCGAGCTCTATCCCGCCGAGACGCACGCGTTCCAGATGTTCTGGTCCTTCCTGCCGGAGGCGAAGGAGGGACTCGAGCGCGGCGGCGAGTTCATCCGCGCCGTCGCAGGCGGGGCCGAGCGCGCCGGTTCCGCTCGCCGGCGGCGCTGACGCGAGCCGCCCGGCGGCGGCTGGACCCCGCCGCCGGACGACCCGCCGCGCACCTCACTCCATGGGAAGAAGCGTGGAAAGCGTCCCCGAGTCGATCAGCTCGACGACCGCGCGGATGTCGCGGTCCAACCGCCGGTCGCCGTCGAGGAACGCGACGCGCTCGCGGACGATGTCGAACGCGGCGCGGGCCGGGGCGCTGGCCTGGTCGATGCCCCTGAGCTCGAGCGCCTGGCACGCCGCGATCAGGTGGATCGCTGCAACGTTCTGGGCGAGCTCGACGATGCTGCGCGCGTCGCGCGCGGCGATCGCGCCCATCGAGACCTTGTCCTGGTTGTGGCACTCGGTCGAGCGCGAGTGGATGGTCGCGGGGTTGCTGAGCTTCATCGCCTCGGCGGTCATGGCCGAGCAGCACAGCTGCATGCCCTTGAAGCCGTGGTGCAGCCCCGCCTCGGGGCTCTCGGGATCGAAGCGCGGGATCAGGTTGGGCGTCAGGCCGGCGCTGAACTTCTCGTCCACCATGAGCTCCAGCTGCCGGTCGAGCAGGTCGCACACGTTGGCCAGGGCCACCTTCAGCGAGTCCATGGCCTGGCCCATGTGCCCGCCGTAGAAGTTGCCGCCGCTCTGCACGCACTGGCCGTCGACGTCGAAGAGCGGGTTGTCGTCGGACGAGTTGATCTCGGTCTCCACCCACTCGCCCACCCACGCGAGGACGTCGCGCAGGACGCCGTTGACGTGCGGCGCGCAGCGAATCGAGTACTTGTCCTGGACCTGTCGGTCGAGCTCGAGGTAGCCGTCGCCGTTCATCGGCCCGCCGAACAGCTCCTCGCCATCCAGCGCGAGGTACGAGTCCGCGAGGATCGTGCGGATGTTCCGTGCGCTGGTGACCATGCCCCGATGGGGCTTGGCGCCGTCGAAGAGGAACGCGTTGAAGTGGCTGCGGTTGCCGTGCAGCGCCTCGGACGCCATCGCCGTAAGCAGGTCCGTGAGGTCGGCCAGCTCCTGCGCCGCGCCCACGGCCAGGCAGGCGAAGGCGCTCATGAACGAGGTGCCGTTGGTCAACGCCAGGCCCTCCTTGGCCTCGAGCGCCAACGGCTCGAGGTGCACGGCGGCCAGAGCGTCGGACGCCTCGTAGCGCTCGCCCTCGAGCAGCACCTCGGTGTCGCCGGCAAGGGCTCCGCCGACGTACGAGAGCGGGACGAGATCGCCGCTGGCCCCGCACGAGCCGCGCTCCGGGATCAGCGGCAGGAGGTCGGTCTCGAGCAGGTCGAGCAGCCGCTCGACGAGCTCGACCCGGATACCCGAGTTGCCCTTGGCCAGGCAGTTGGCCCGCAGCAGCATGGTCACGCGGGTGACCTCGGGCGAAGCCATCGGCCCGGTCCCGCAGCCGAGGCCCCGGAGCAGGTTCTGTTGCAGCCGGCCGGCCTTCGCGGGGGAGATCTGGCGGTAGGCGGAGTCGCCGAAGCCGGTCGTAACCCCGTAGATGGGGATCTCCTCGGCCAACAGGCGCTGCTTGAGCTCGCGGCTTGCGTCCATCCGATGTCGCGACGACGCCGACAGCGCCACGCGCCTCGCGCGCCGCGACACGTCGATGGCATCGGCGACGGTCAGGTCCCCGCCCGTGAGCTCGAGAAGCGTGCGCGGGAGTCGTTCGTCCGGCAGCCTCGTTGCGGTCACGAAGAAACACTGTCGCCGCTTGTTACCGTGGGCACAACCGGCACGCAATCGAGAGCCGAATGGCGCAATCGCGACGCCCCCTCGACGACACCGATCACAAGATCATTGCGTCGCTGCGGGAGAACTCGAAGCGGACCTTTGCCGACATCGGCCGCGACGTCGGGCTCTCGGCGGCCGCCGTCAAGCGACGCGTGGACCGTCTCGAGGACGCCGGGGTGATCCTCGGCTACGGCGCGCGCACCGACCCCAGCGTGCTCGGCCACCCAGTCGAGGCCTTCGTCGAGATCTACTGCGCCGACCGTACCGCCCCGTCCGACGTCGGCCGCTCGCTCACCGGGCTGGACGAGATCATCTCGGCGTTCACCGTGTCGGGCGAGCCCGACGCGGTCCTGCGCCTGCGCGTCGAGAGCATCGACCACCTCGAGAAGGCGGTCGAGCGTCTGCGGCGCGACCGCAACATCGTGCGGACGCGGACGCTGATCGTGCTGTCGACCATCATCGACCGTCCCGCTTGAGGTTTGACAGTTCCGTGACGGCCGTGTGTAAGCTTCGCCACGGTGGACGATCAGCTACGGCGCCGCTCGGTGGGCCCGCCAGCCGCCCGCTCGGTGCTCCTCACGATGCTGGGCGAGTACGTACTGCCGCTCCGCGACGGCGTCTGGCAGGAGACGCTGATCGCCGCGCTGGGGGCGCTCGACTACAAGACCCACGCCGCGCGGCAGGCGCTGGCGCGCAGCGTCGGCGCCGGCTGGCTGCGGACCGAGCGCCACGGACGGCGGTCGCGCGTGATGCTCACCGAGACGAGCGCCACCATGCTCCGCACCGGCGCCGAGCGCATCTATGCCTTCGGCGAGCCGTGGGCGTGGGACGAACGCTGGTTGCTCGTGGTGCTGCGCGTGCCCGAGGAGCGCCGCGAGGTGCGCCATCGGGTTCGGACGCGGCTGGCCTGGGCCGGATTCGGCTCGCTCGGGGGCGGCCTGTGGATCAGTCCGCACGCCGAGCGCGAGAGCGAGATCGGCGAGCTCTCCGACGACGACGCCGTCGCCGGGCTCCTCTCGTTCCGGGCGGAGATCGGACCGGTCGGCGAGCCCGCAAAGATCGTCGCCGAGGCGTGGGATCTCGAGGCGCTCGACGCTGCCTACCGAGCCTTCATCGACCGCTTCGCCGCACTCCGGCCCACCGGTCCGGAGGCGGTCTTCGCGGCCCAGACGCTGCTCGTCCACCAGTGGCGCAAGTTCCCGTTCCTCGATCCGGACCTCCCGGAGCGGCTCCTGCCGGCGGGCTGGCCCCGACGGCGAGCGCTCGCCGTCTTCCGTGAGCGCCACGGCCAGTGGGAGGAGACCGCATGCGACTACTTCGCCTCGCTCGAGGCCGTCCGCAAGGCCGCCTAGCCCCGCCTCCTACGGCGGCGGTGCGGCGGCCGCGCGCGAGCCGGCATCGGCGGGCTGCTCGCCGCCCTCGGTGAGCAGCCGGCGCACGTCCTCCGGCCAGGGCTCCGGCGTCCCGGTTTCGCGGTCGATCAGGCAGGCCGTCAAATGGCCCTCGGCGACGACGCCAGCGCCGCCGCTGACCGTGACCGCGTAGCGGACGGAGGTCCGTCCCACGTCCTCGACGGCCAGGACGGTCTCGACCTCGTCGTTGAAGCGCAGCGAGCGCTTGAAGTCGAACTGCACCGAGACTCGCGGCGTCGCGCCGAACGTGAACTGCTCGATTCCGAGCGCGGTGTGCAGCACCGCCTCGGCGGCTTCGGCCAGGCGGCACACCGCGGTCCAGTGGAAGATGCCCGCCGCATCGGTGTCGATCCACTCGATGCGGCGCCGGAGGCGGACGCTCGCCGGTCCGCCGTCGAAGTCGTCGCGCACGGCTTCGAAGTAGGAGCCGCATGCCCGGCAGCGCCACTGGGCGGTGATCATCTGACCGCCCCACTGCCCGACCCGCTCCACCTCGCCGGACGCGCAGAACGGACAGGCGGGAGCGCCGCTCACCGCAACAAGCGCCGCGTCGCCAGGTCCCAGGCGGTCCAGTCGGCCGGCTCGGGCAGGGCGATCTCGGCGCCCGCGGTGGCCAGCAGCTCGGTCAGCCAGGCGCGGACCATCTCGCGCTGGGCCCGGGGGGCCATGCTGGTCATCCCAAGCGCCAGCGCGGCTTGGAATCCGGGCTCGTCGGATGGGCCCGGCCAGCGGCCGGCGTGTTCCCAGGCTTGCTCGAGCCGCTCGACGAGCAGTGCGCGCTGCGCGTCGCCGTCGCGGCAGAGCCGTCGTGCCCACGCCTCGGCGTGGACCCGGTGCGAGCCCTCTTCCTGGAGGATCTTCCGTGCGCGCTGGGCCATGGGCGTCACCGAGCTGTCGGCGCACGAGGCGACGAACGTTGTCAGGACGCCGTCGACGAGGAGGTTTGCGGCGATGAGCGCCGTCCAGTCCGGGAGCTCGTCGTCGAGCAGCGCGAGACGGCGCGGCCCGCCGAAGCCGTGCTCGTCGACCTCGCCTCCGAGCGCCTTGACCACGGGATAGGTGGAGCGCGCGTGACCCAGCTCGTCCTGGGCCATCGCCGCGGCGGCGACCGCGGACTCGAGCGTGGGCGCGCTGACGGCCCACTCGCCGTAGCGGCGGCCGAGCGCGGCCTTGTTGTCCGCCAGCGAGGCCACGAGCGAGGCCATGCACGCCGTCGCCGCCCGCTCGGTCTCGGTGCCGGTCGTCGTGCTCATGCCCTGATCGGCGCCCGGACCGCGCTGCGTGGGACGATGATCATCTCGATCCACGGTTGCTCGTCGTAAATCGAACGCGCGGCCACCTGGGCGAGGTCCTCGTCGTCCTCGGTCACGGCCCCGACGTGATGCAGCGGCTCCTCGTAGTCCTTGCGGGCGAAGACCTCCCAGACCTCCGTCGCGCGCTCCCCGGCGAGCTGGCTCATGCCACGATCCCCAGGCTCCGCATGCGCGCGCGGGCGTCCTCGCGGATCCGGCTGCGGGTCCAGACGGGGTCCCATACGACCTCGATCCGCACCGTGTCGACCTCGGGCTCAAGGAGCAGCCGGTCGCGGATGTCGTCCTCGATGAACTCCATCGCGGGGCAGCCCATGGCAGTGAAGGTCAGCTGCAGGTCGACGGCGCGCTCGGCCTCGTCATAGGCGATCGCCACGATCAGTCCGAGTCCCACCACGGACACGGGGATCTCCGGGTCCTCGACGTCGCGCAGGGCGGTCCACAGCCGCGCCTCGACCTCCTCGGCGGCGCTGAGCGTCGGTCCCGCGCTCATGCCGCGAGCATCCGGCGGGAGCGATATCCGCGCTGCAGCCGCCCGACGTAGTCGTGGTTCATGGGGCCGCGCGCCTTCCATCGCGCCATCACCTCGTCCCAGGTGATGGGCCCGTCCTCCAGATGCCAGCGCTTCGCGTCCTCGTCGAAGCGGGCGGGGAACGGGCAGTCGATCGCCCAGCGCTCCGCGTCCTCGTCCCAGTGCGCCGGTACGTCGAGGCCCACCTCGTCGAAGAAGGGCACGACCTCGCCCATCCAGGTCTGGCGCAGCTCGTCGTTGCTCATGCCCTTGAACCCGTACTCGAGCTGGATCCCGTGCCGCTTGCGATCGTCGGGGAGCCCGAACCACTCGAGCGTGAGGATGAACATCCAGTCCAGCGATGCCTGCAGCTGGGCCTTGTCGTCGGGATCGGCGCACAGTTTCTTGACCCAGGTCCGGCCGTGGCGGAGGTGGAAGGTCTCCTCCTTGTCGACCTTCGCCAGGGCGCGCTTCCACGGCCCGAACGTGCTCGACCGGTGCACGTCGCTGAGCAGGACGAAGCCGGCCTGGTCGTAGAGCGCATTGGCGAGCACCAGCTCGTACCACGAGTCCAGCGGCAGGTCGAAGGCATAGGGGTACTTGAAGGCGGCGGGCTCGCGCTCGTAGATGAGCCGGTTCATGTCGACGCCGAGGTCGCCGAGCAGCCGGTACCCGATGTGGGCGTGCGCGAGCTCGTCCTGGATGATCGAGACCGCGGAGCCGAAGTTGTTGAGGGCGGGGGCGTGCTGGGCCGCGCGGAGGTAGGCGGGGGCGCTGATGAGCTCGGTGTCGGCCGAGACGGTGAGGATGCGGCGGATCCCCCGCAGGTAGTCGGGCGACATGTGCTGCAGGCCCTCGACGAGCTTCCCCGCGGCCAGGTGCTCGCGCACCTCGTCCTCGCTCCTCGTGGCCAGGTCTTCGACGGCGTTGGTCATGGCATGTGTGACACTTGACTGACGCCCGGCATCGTATAGTCTACTTCGCGGAGGGTCAAGCCTCATCGCCGCACCCGAGATCGAGAAGAGGAGAAGCAACGTGGAGGCATCCATGCTGATCGGCGGGGAGTGGCGCCAGGCCGCTTCGGCCGAGGAGATCGAGGTCGTCAACCCGGCGACCGAGGAGGTCGTCGGGTCCGTGCCCAGCGGGGCACCGGCCGACATCGAGTTCGCGGTGGCGACGGCCAAGGGCGCCTTCGCGGAGTGGGCCGCCACCGACGTCGAAGAGCGCGCCGCGATCCTCGCCAAGGCGGCGGAGCTCGTCGAGTCAAACGCCAAGGCGCTGGCGGCGGTGCTGACTTCCGAGCAGGGCAAGCCGATCGCCGAGGCGATCGGCGAGGTCAAGCACCTTGCTCACGGTGTCCGCTACTACGCCGAGGCGGCGACGAAGGTCCGCGGCGCCTACCAGGAGCTTCCTTCCGCGCTCGGCCCCGCCTACGGCCAGGTCATCCGCCGGCCGATGGGTGTGTGCGCGGCCATCACGCCGTACAACTTCCCCCTCACGCTGCTCGGGACCAAGGTCGCGCCCGCCCTGGCCATGGGCAACACCGTGGTCGCCAAGCCCGCCGCCACGACGCCGCTGGCCACGCTCGAGGTCGCTCGGCTGTTCGCCGAGGCCGGCGTGCCCGACGGCGTGCTCAACGTCGTCACCGCCCGCGGCGCCACCGTCGGCGACGCGCTCGTCGGTCACCCCGACGTGCGGCGCGTGGCGTTCACCGGCTCCACCGAGGTCGGCCGCCACGTCGTCTCGGTGGCCGGACCGCAGCTCAAGCGCGTCACGCTCGAGCTCGGCGGCTCGGACCCGGTGATCGTGTGCGAGGACGCCGATGTCGATGCCGCCGTCAAGGCGGTGATCATCGGCCGCTACTGGAACGCCGGGCAGGCGTGCCTGGGCTGCAAGCGCGTCTTCGTACACGAGTCCGCCTACGACGCGTTCGTCGCCCAGCTCGTCGAGCGGGTCCAGCGCTACGAACCCGGCGACGGCACGGTCAAGGCCGAGAAGCCCCGCCTGCGCATGGGGCCGATTCACACCAAGGCCGGCCGCGACGAGCTGCTCGGGCAGATCGAGGACGGCGTCGCCGCCGGCGGCGAGCTGCTCACCGGCGGTGGCACCGGCGGCCAGGCCAAGGGCTGGTTCCTCGAGCCCGCGGTCGTGGCCGAGCCCGGGGACGAGTCCCGCCTGGTGCGCGAGGAGGTGTTCGGCCCGGTCCTCCCGGTGTTCCGCTACGCGGACTTCGACGAGGCCATCCGCCGCGCGAACGACACGCGCTACGGGCTCGGCTCCTCGATCTGGACGCACGACGTCCGCCGGATCCACCGCGCGGCACAGGAGCTCGAGACCGGCATGACCTGGGTCAACCAGATCCACTACGGCTACGACGAGCTGCCGTTCGGAGGCGTCAAGGACAGCGGCTTCGGCAAGGAGCACGGCCTGGAGGCCCTCGACAGCTACGTCGAGCTCAAGAGCGTGGTGGTCGGAGGGCTGGCCTGATGTCCGTGACCTTCAGCGCCGAGGGCGCAGTCGGCTTCATCACGCTGGACAACCCGCCCGCGAACTCCTACGACCTCGAGGTGATGACCGCCTTCTCGAACGCAGTCGACGAGGCGATCGCGAGCGACGCGCGGGCGGTCATCGTGCGCAGCGCCAGCGAGAAGTTCTTCTGCGGCGGCGCCGACGTCAAGAAGTTCCTCGACGGCGACGTCGAGGCCAACATGGCGATGATCCACGTCAGTCAGGCGGCGTTTTCGCGCATGGCCGCCGCGCCGCAGGTCTTCATCGCCCACATCAACGGCCACGCGATGGGGGGCGGGTTGGAGATCGCGCTCGCGTGCGATCTCCGCTACGCGAGCGAGGGCCGCTATCGCATGGGCACGCCCGAGGTCACGCTCGGGCTGCTGCCCGGTAACGGCGGCACGCAGCGGCTGCCGCGCCTGATCGGGCAGGCGCGCGCCATGGAGCTGCTGATCACCGGGCGGGCGATCACGCCCGACGAGGCCCTCCAGATCGGCCTGGTCAGCGAGCTCTTCTCCGCCGAGGAGGCGGCGGCGCAGGTGCGCGAGCGCGCTGACCGTCTCGGGTCCGGCGCGGCTCTGGCGCTCGC
>Ga0075434_100004246_pt1 | contig 12848 bp, 8 predicted proteins | sample RhiMethybrSRZTD3_FD_75298 | JGI IMG/M metagenome (GOLD analysis project Ga0075434, IMG submission 75298) | Populus rhizosphere microbial communities from Tennessee, USA - Rhizosphere MetaG P. TD hybrid SRZTD3 | ecosystem: Host-associated > Plants > Roots > Rhizosphere > Soil | place: USA... | reverse complement strand
TGATCAGCCGCCGCGCTTCGCCGCGAATTTTGGGTAGACGCAAGCCGAAGATCGCCGCCCCGCCCAGGCAGGCCACGGCACCCATGATGACCGTCGTCGGTGCGCCGAGGCGGTCCGCTAATGCGCCGCCGAACAGGGCTCCGAATGGCGCCATGCCCATGAACATCATTGAGTAGACCGACATCACGCGTCCCCGTAGATGGTCCGGGACCATCGACTGAATGAGCGTGTTCGATGCCGACATCTGCAGCATCATGCAGAAGCCCACGGGAACCAGCAGGGCGACGGAGAGCCAAAAATTGCGCGAGAGGCCAAACGCAATCAGGCTAACGGCAAATCCCGCACAAGCGAACGTCACCCAACGTCCCAGGCCGCTGACTCCGGTCCGCGCGGCCAAGGTCAGCGCGCCTACAAGCGCACCAACTCCGGTCGCTCCCATCAGGATTCCCAAGCCGCGCGCACCGCCGTGCAGAATTCGATCTGCGAAGATCGGCATCAGCACGGTGTATGGCATCGCTACCAGACTGACGAGTCCAAGCAGCAGTAGGAGGGCGAGGATCGGCGCGGTGCGCCCCACGAAGTGAAAACCCTCTTTGACGTGGGCCAGCGCAGGGCCGGTTGGCACATGCTTCCGGCGAGGTACGGTCATCATAAACAGCGAGATAATGACTGCCACGTAACTCACCGCATTGGCAAAGAAGCACCAGCCCTCGCCGATCTTGGCGACCAGAATCCCAGCGATCGCCGGTCCTACAATGCGGGCGCCGTTAAACATGGAGGAATTCAGAGCGATGGCATTGATCAGATCCTCTTTGCCAACCATCTCGACCAAGAAGGCTTGCCGGCCGGGGATATCGAATGCGTTTACGATTCCGAGGAGCACGGCCAACGCGAAGATTTCATGGATGGTAATTCGATTGGTCAGCGTCAGCAATGCCAGGATGAACGCGAGGACCATTGAGGCCAGCTGGGTGCCGATCACGACTCGCTGGCGGTCGTACCGGTCGGCGACGATCCCTCCCAAGGGAGAGACCAGCATGACTGGAAACTGACTGGCAAAGCCAACGGACCCTAGCAGTAATGACGATCCGGTCAGCCGGTAAACCAGCCAGGACTGTGCAACACTTTGCATCCAGGTGCCAATGAGCGAGATGAGTTGGCCCCCGAAGAACAGCTGGAAATTTCGGTGCTTGAGCGCGCGCAGCGCGACGGGGAGCTTTTGGCTCGGATCGTGGATGCCCTTTTTGAGAGAAGGTTTGGGGTCTTTCAGCGGCAGCACATGTAATCATGCTGCGAACGCGGCGGCAGATGCAAACAGGCTTCAGGATTCAGCCGTCAGGATGCAGGAGTCAGGCTCCGGACTTTCTTAGGCGTCAGTTTTCAGTATTGAGAGGCACATGTTGATTGTTTTTCCTAAAGCCGAGAGCCGAAAGCCCGCCGCCTGACGCCTTTTTTCCTTCCCCCGCAAGCTATCTTGCGTTAGAGTGTTTCCTGATGACGCACGCCGAGCAGAACCGGATCGAGCGCCGAAGCAGTCAACGTTTTTCCTATCAAGTCCCGGTTCTCCTGCGGGTTCCTTCCGATGGCCGGTCTGGCACTGGATGCACTCAAGATTTGAGTTCTCGTGGCGCGCTGGTGTGGACCGCCTTACAACTGCAAGAAGGCACGCCGGTTGAAATGGTTCTGGTGATGCCCTCTGAAATCACTCTGGCTGAGGACATGAATGTCTGCTGCCGGGGCCATGTGACGCGGTTAGAGTGCGCAGAAGGGGCAAAATCGGCGGTCGCGGTACGCATCGATGGATATGACTTCCTGCACTGCGAAGCCTCCGGGCTGCAGCACGCCATTCGTGAAGAGCAAGTAGCGCGTCCCTAAGCCGAATTTCCACAGGCGACCCGATTCCCAACCTCAGCTCTCAAATACAATATTGGCACGCAGCACCGACGTTCTCCTCCCTTTGGTAGTTGCGGGCGCTCCGCTAGGCGGCAAGCGAAATTACAAAGGTCACTTGGCTCGGTTACCCGCTGCTCATAACATTCAGGTAAGATCGAAATTCAGGATCAAAGTCCGGCAGGAATGCCGTTTTTGGGCACCATGTACTCCATAGCCGTCGGCATATTTTCGGAAAACCCGGAGCGCCTGTCCGTCCTGCAGCAACGGATTGAGGGTACGCAGACAGCTCGCGTGGCGCTTGCGAACCTGGGCTTTCCAACCACGCCCACAGATGCGGCTGTGCGACGCCTGCAGGATTCCCATGCCGATGTGGTTGTCATTGATGTAGATCCGCAAGGGCCACGGCTTGCCATGCAAGCCATCGAACTCATTCACTCTCAAGTCAGCGGAGCATCGATCTTCGCAGTGGGCACCATGAATGACCCGTCGGTCATCGTGGCGGCCATGCGGGCTGGCGCCCGGGAATATTTGGAGCACGAGGCTTCCTCAGAATCATTTGGTGAAGCGTTCAAGAGATATGCACTGGCAAGTTCGAAGGTACTTGCGTCTTCAAGCCGGACAAGCATCCTGGCCGTCGTCAACGCTAAAGGCGGCGCTGGAGCGACCACGGTTGCGGTCAACACTGGCATTGCGCTGGAGCAATCGCATGGCCGCACAGCGCTGGTCGACCTCGGTGTTCTTGGGCACGCGGCCTTGCATTTGAACGTTCGGCCCTCGTTCGGTATCGCCGATGCCCTGCAGAACCTGCATCGCATGGACTCGTCGCTGCTGCAGAGTTTCCTGACGCCATGCAAAGGAGGCCTGCAACTGCTGGCCGGCCCACAACAACCCTTGCAGTTGTCTCCATCCGCGGCGGAACTGGCACGCTTGTTCGATCTGCTGGTTTCAAATTTTCAATATGTGATCGTGGACTGCTCAAACCGCAGCGACGGCCTTTTCCGCATGATCTCAGACTTGAGCAATGTGGTGCTGGTCGTTGCCCAGACTGATGTCGTGTCTCTCTGGAGCGCTGCGCGCATCCGCGGCTACCTCGAACAGGGCGCAGGCAGGGATCGGGTGCATCTCATCGTGAACCGGTTCAAAAAGATCCCCGGTTTCTCAGACGAGGACTTGTATCGCGTGACCAACTGCAAACTTCTGTGGAAACTGCCAAACAACTTCCATTCCGTAGCTCCCGCCATTGATAAAGGCAATCCCGTCGCTTTCAGCGAAAACACTGAGTTGGGACGCTCTTTTAAAGGTCTGGCAGGCGTTCTAGCCGGGGCGGGTGGTTCGGACAATTCCCGAGACCTTACGTTCGCTGCCGGCAAAACGCCCGCCAAGCAGCCAGTTGGGAGTCTCTTGATTTCGCCGGTCCGAGCCGAGCAGTAACCGCGTTATTTAAGTCCCTTTCTTTGCGCTGCTCTCAAACGGCGTATAGATCGCTGTATTTGTGCAAACTTCGAAGATGGGCGCTTCTGTCCAGTGCGCAAGGCTGAAGTCGGAACTGTTGATGACCGGGACCCTGGTTGCCCGAATCACAATGCGCCGGAAAATATCAGAGCCGATGGGCACAACTCCGCTGTAGAACTTCACCTCCTCGCTCCCCCAGAGCCGTGGAAACTGCAGCGTTTGGGTTTCGAGCGAGATTTCCTCTTGCAGGCGTTTGAACGCGGGTCCGCTGATGCGAATGCCGCCAACGTTGTACCTCATCGGTTCCATTTCCCCCGACTCACGACTGCGAAACTCATACACATTGAACGGCGTTCCCTTGCCGGCCATAACCTTCCGCATCTTTTTCTCGCAGGATGACAGTCGATCACTCTCATTCAGGGCATCGGAAATCATGATGCGATGCTCGCCGTCCAGAAGGTACATGGGCGCGGAGTCCTGATAGGATACGCCGATTCCGAACTCGAGCGCAGGAAGGCCCGCTCGCTGCAGCAAGTGATTGTAGCCGCCGACAATTTCGATCATCTCCCGCGCCAGAACACAAGCCCGGGAAACTGAAAGGAGAGGATCGCCTTCCCGCTCCAGGAGCGTAAGAATGATCGCGTCTCCCTCAACAAAGACCTTCGTCGCTCCGTACTTGGCCAGCAGTTTGTTAATTGGGTCATAAAAGTTCAGGCTGAAATATGAGGCTGGGTTCATTCCGCGTTCAAGAAGACAACGCGTCAAACGCGAAGAATCGCGGATGTCGGCCTTCAGGACGACGTGTCGCGCAATGCCTTTTTCATCCGGATCAGCCTTTGCTTCGTCGGAGAGGAGAAACGTGTAGAGTGTACCGTTCAGCCGCGAGAGATCACGCAACTTTTCGCTGCCAATGACGTTAATCTTTTCGGTGAGGCTGTTCAAAGCGTCCAGCCGCCGCAAATCGCGATGGTAGCGCATGAAATCGCGCAGAAATCGGGCCGCTATTTTTGCGCGGTGTGCATCAGTGGCGGTCGAAACTCTTTGCGCGGCGGTTACCAGGCTGGTTAAGGAAAGCTTTCCGTGCTCTTCAATCAACTTTTCGACCCGCTCACGTTCCTTCCTGCCAACCAGTGAGTACTTAAGCTGCTGCGGATCCAGCAGCGGCGTAAATTGTGGCAATAAGGGGACAACTTCGTATGCTGCAATCGCAAACTCCATGAGCCTCTCGCGCTCCAAGAGTTCGATCCAAAGCTGCAAACGGGTCTTGTACGTACCTTCGTTTGGATCACCGGTTCCCACTAATTCGTGGGCATTTTCCGGCGAATTGAGCCAGCCTTCGATATGGGAGGGACGGAGATCTTCATGCTCCGGAGCCACTGACTGCAGAAACTCGCACACCAGCGCGCGTATATTTCCGAACGAATCGGGATCATTTTCGAAGCCGCCGATCAGAACATACTGCTCGGCGCTGAGATATGAGTCGCGCCCCTCCTCGAGAAAAATAAGCTCATTCAAAAAGATCTGATAGTCCGATATTTCTTCTCCGAAGAGTGAGCGTCGCATTGCGGCCAGAGTCTCACGATCGATTTCTCGAAGGATCCTGAATAACTCCTTGCCCACCTGGCGCAGAATATGTTTTTTTGCAATCTGAAATGACGCGACTTTCTCCCGGTATTCGAAAGCCTTCTGTTGACGCACCCCTTCATATCCCTTGAGAGTTGCGCGGCAACGTTCGAGTGCTGCGGCAAACTGGGCAAGCATTTCGAGGCGCAGAAACTTGATAATTGCGGCCCGGACGAGCAGGTCAACTGCTGGATTTCCGTCTGACTTGGCGCGGGCCAGCGCCGTCCGAAACAGGTCCGCCAGCATCGGTTTTAAATCGGAGTTTCTGCTTGCAAGCGACGGGACTACCTTCGAAAAGATGCTTTTGGGAGAGCTTTCGGCGGAGATCACCGCCTCCACACTCCCAAACTTTGCGATAAGCCTACCCACATGAAGGCCGACTGCGTTCGTGAGCGATGAGCTCAGCCAAACGTCATGGCGGACATTGTCTATGCCGAGATGCAGCCCTTCCAGGGAGAGTGCAGGCGTATAGGTGCTAAGCCGGGCTGGCGGAAGCTCGGCGGACGCGCCCAGTTTGAAGATTGGTATTCGCGGCATTAGTATCGCGCGAAAACCGAAAGCGGCTGAATCGGGGACAGCCCTTGCGAATTCACGCCCTGAAGAGGAGCGTACTACGGCAACTCGTCGGGCCGGAATTACCCAAGTTACAGGGCCAATCGGACACTGTACCGGCGGACCTGACCAGCCGTGTCAAATCTTGAAAAAGATGCGTTTGCGGTAAAGCACAGCCATCGCTACCCAGCATAGGGCTACGTATGCGAGAGCGTACGCGAGCGATGCATTGGCGGGACTGGCGAGAGGGGCAAACATTGAACCGTAAACATAATGAATCACGGAAGTGCCACTTACCTTTATGCCGTTAACGGCTATGGCCAGGACTTCGGAAAAAATGTACGCAGCAATCGCATTCCTCCCGAAAACCAGGATGGGCCATGTCCACAACCCACGGTACCGTCTCACATCCACGATTTGATAACAAACGGCAAGCAAAATCAGGGCTATGCCAGCTGTGAACACCACGTAGGAACTGGTCCACAGCTTCTTGTTGATGGGAAACCAAATTCCCATGATTTTGCCGAGCACCACGGCGACGATTCCCGCCATTAGCACGGCCCATGCTTTCACCCGAGGCAGGCGGTCAGTCCTGAGCCATTTTCCGGTGAGCAGTCCAAGTAGAGATGTCGCGATAGCCGGAATCGTGCTGATCGCGCCTTCGGGATCGCGCGTGCCCTCGTAAAGATGCCCCGCCATCAGCTTGCGATCGAGCCACGCCACCAGGTTTCTATCAGGGTCGAGCAGCGGAATATCTCGGGTCGGAATACCGAAGCCGGGAACCGGTACGTATCGCATCAGAATCCAGTAACTGAGTAGGCATCCAATGGCAATCGCCAGCTGGGCCCTCCAGTTCGTCCAAAGCTCCAGCGCGGCGGTGATGACGTAACAGATGGCGATTCGTTGCAGCACGCCGTAAATACGCCAATGATCAACGTGATATCGAACTCCCAATCCATTTAACAGAACGCCAAAAGAAAAAAGCACCGCGCCGCGCCAGAGGACATGTTTTAACAACGTGGAACGGCTTTGTCCGCGGGCGAGCCTGGAGCGGAAGGAAAATGCCATCGCTACGCCCACAATGAATACGAAAGACGGGAAAACCAAATCGGTAGGTGTCCAGCCGTTCCACTCGGCGTGCTTCAGCGGCCAATACGAGGCTGGCCCGTCGCCCGGATCGTTCACCAGGATCATGAAGGCGATCACAATTCCGCGGAAGATGTCGAGCGAAACCAGTCGCTCGGCAGCTGTCTTGTTCGTCTTGACCTCTTCTAAGGCGGAGGTTGTCTGGGTCGCCATCCGAAGTAGTCTCGAGGCGCATTCTAACACTGGGGCCGATGGGCAGTGGTCGGTTGCCGGTCGACAGTGACCACTGATTAGTAATCAGGAGATCAGTGGTTAATGCTATCGGGTCAGGGCCGGTTTTCAACCTGGACAACTGATTACCACCAACTGACCGCCGATCGCAGCTTCTAGGGCGCTTCGATCAACTCCATCTTGCCGTCGCGAGTACGGTGCAGCACCATCACCCTTCCCTTCGGATCCCGGAAAACAAATACATCCCGATCGCGAAAGTGTGCTTCTTTGATAGCTTCTTCGAGTGTCATGGGCCGGATCGCAACCGCTTCGTCCGAACGAACCAGGTGGACTTCGGTGGATCTTGCGACTGCCGGGAATTTATGCACGACCATTGAAGCGGACGTAGGCGTGGAGGCGGCCATTGCCTTCGGCGCCGGCTCCGTCGTTAGCGGTTCGTGCCACTTCCCATTGTGATTGCGCCGCTTCTTCGCGATGATGCGCGTCTTGCTCTTAACCGCTTGCTTTTCCAGGTGCCCCAAAGCCTCACTGATCGCTGCTTTCATGTCGCCAGCCTGCGCGAGCCCCACGAGGGGGCCGACGCGAGAGTTGATCGTGATTTCGGCTTTGTGACGGTGTTTTTCCACCGCGAGAACGACTTTGGTTTCGAACTTATTGCGGAGAATTTTGCGAATTTTGCTCAGCCCAGCTTCAACATCTTTGCGATTGGCGGGAGTTACTTCGTAGTGCCTGCCAGTGTATTCGACAGTCATTTGACCTCCGGGGTGAGGCAGCACTGCTTTGAAGTCAGAAGCTAGAAGTCAGAATGCAGAAGTAAGAATCGATTTCAGATTTCGCAATTCAGATTTCCAGAGAAGCAAGCCATTTTGAGTCCAAATCTGCAATTGGGTTTTTACTTCTGCACCTGACTTCTGACTTCTGAACTACTTCTTCACTCTCCTCTGGTGCGTGCTCGGAATCTTCATGTCTTCCCGATACTTGGCTACGGTTCGGCGTGTTACCTGAATTCCCTGCGACTGCAGAATGCGCGTGATCTGTTCATCGGTTAATGGCTTTGATGGATCTTCGTCTTCGATCAGCTTCTTGACCCGGCGCTTCAGGATCAACAGCGAGGTGTTACCGCCCTCAGGGCCATTGACGCTCTCGCTGAAGAAATAGCGCAGTTCGAACACTCCTTGCGGCGTATGCGCATACTTGTTTGCAACTGCGCGGCTGACCGTCGAAGGATGCACGCCGATCTCTTCGGCCACTTCTTTGATCATCATCGGCTTCAGCTCGTCAATTCCCCTCTCCAGGAAGTCGCGCTGGCGGGTGACGATGGTGTAGCAAACTTTCAGGATCGTCTGCTTCCGCTGCTCGATGTTCTTAATCAGCTGGACCGCGCTCTTGAAGCGCTCTTTCACATAGTTGCGCGTGTCGCGGTCGTTGCCGTCTTTGGTCAGCAGCTTGCGGTACGACGGATTCAGACGCAGCGTTGGAACGTCGTCGTCGTTCATCATCACAAGCCATTCATCGCCGTGTTTGACGAACGCAACATCCGGCTCAATTAGCCGAGCCTGGGTCGTGTTGTAGCGAAGGCCTGGCCGCGGGTCAAGAGTGCGGATGTAATCAAGAGCAGCTTGAATCGCTTCAACCGGGCGATTGATCCCCCGCGCAATCTCTTTATGTTGCTTGTTCTGCAGCGCGCGGAGATGCTGGTCAACGATCGCAATTGCGTCCTGCAAAACCTGTGCGGTGCCATTTCCATTTTTACCGAGCTGCGCCTGGTGATAACGCAACTGGTACAGCAAGCATTCACGCAGATCGCGGCAAGCTACCCCGGAAGGATCGAGTTGGCGGACGATCTCGATGGCTTCCTGAAGCTGGTCGCGATTGAAACTGATCTTGAAAGTTGGCCGGTTTCCGTTGGTTGGAGCGGGCGCTGGAATGGCCTCTACCGGAGCAGGTGCTGGAACAGCAGTCGTGCGGTTTGAGCTAGCGAGTTGCCCCTCTGCATCCAGATCGGCCCATTGCTCCGACGCTTCCGCTGCACCGTCGCCAACTTCATCCGCAGATTCTTCGTTAACAGCGGGATCAAGCCCCAAAGCCGCAGCTTCCTTGACCACACTCTCCGACTTGGCCGCATCCGCTTCCGGCGGCGCGGGAGGAGCAATTCCTAGCAGTTCTTCATCGCTCGCGATCAGGTACCCATCTTCGTTCAGATTCCCAATCACCAGTTCAGCTGCTTCACGGACGGGGGGCGTAGTTGGAATCGAGCCTAGTTGCCAGGTTAAGTGGTCAGTCAGCGTGCTGGGCTTGGAAAGAAAATTTTCGAACGAGGGCCGCTCAATTTCCTCAAAGTCGCTGGGGCTGCGGAAGCCGGGATCGAGGTAATCCTTGAAAAAGGATCCAAAGTCAATTTCTTCGAACGGGTCTTTCTTGTCGGCGGCAGGGGCTGGCGCCTCCTCGGTAGCTGAAGCGCGCTCGCGTTCCTCCTCGCGGCGGCCAACATCATCAATTAGCGGAACCGAATCCTCCAACTCCTCAAGGACGGGGTTCTCCACCATCTCGGCATTGATCATGTCCTTGAGCTCAAGCTTATTGAGCGCAAGCACACTGACCATCTGCACCAGGCCAGGGGTAAGGATCTGGCGCTGGGAGACTTTTAAATGCAGCTTTGGCTGGAGTAGAACCATAAATCAGTCGTTGGTCGTTGGCTGTTGGTCGTTGGCCTTTTCGTGGTGATGCACAGGTCGGCAGCCGAAGCGTCCTGCTGATTGCTTTAGGCCAACGACCAACGACGAGCGACCAATGACGCTTTTCATACCAGTGAAAAACTCTCCCCCAAATAAACCCTTCTCACTTCCGAATCGCTGCCCAACTGCTCCGGCGTTCCATGCCGGAAAATCTTGCCTTCATTAATGATGTACGCCCGGTCAGTTACCGAGAGAGTTTCTCTCACATTGTGGTCCGTAATCAGCACGCCAATGCCACTGGCTTTCATGTTGCTGATTATTTTTTGCAGATCGAGTACCGCAATGGGATCAATTCCTGAAAACGGCTCATCCAGCAGGATGAACTTTGGATTGATGCATAACGCCCTTGCGATCTCAACCCTCCTTCTTTCACCACCCGAAAGCTGATATCCGCGATTCAGCCGAATATGCTCAAGCCCAAGCTGATCAATCAGTTGCTCCATCGTCTCCCGGCGTTCATGCCAGGAGACAGGCTGGGCCTCGAGCACGGCGAGAATGTTCTCCTCAACCGTGAGCTTTCGGAAAACCGATGCCTCTTGGGGGAGATAGCTGATCCCGAACTGGCGCGCCCGTTTGTACATGGGCACGTCGGTGATCTCGTCCTCGTTCACTAGGACCCGGCCTGCGTCGGGGGGTATCAGGCCGACGATCGTATAAAAGGTTGTGGTCTTGCCGGCGCCGTTAGGCCCAAGCAATCCAACCACTTCGCCCTGCCCTACGCGAATGCTCACGCCGTTTACAACCCGGCGGCCCCGATAAGCCTTACAGATTTCTTCGGCGGCCAGCGTTTGCATTCAGCGTACCACTCGAGTTTGTGTGATGGCAGGTGAACTGCTATTGCCTTCAACCACGACCCTATCATCGCGCCTATACAAAGTCAACGAAACGCCGGTAATCTTGCCATGTTCGGCATCAAAAATGCTAGGCGGCCCGCCGGTTAGCACGAACTTGTCATCCGACGCTGTATAGGTGAGCTGATCGCCGCTCGCGCGGCGGTTGGGCTCGTTGATGACGACCGAGCCGGAGGCGATAATCTTTTCCAATTTCGAGAACCCTTCGGCAGAGGATCGCTCATTGGTCTGCGCCTTCTGATCTTCAGCTGATGGCTGAGGGCTGACGGCTGAGGGCTGCATAAACACATCCATCTGATTCGACGTGATGGTAAGATCTGCGCCTCGCACGGTCACCCCACCTTCAAACTGTGCCTTCCGATCGGCGTCGCGATAAACAAGATGGGTTGATGTCACGCTCACCGGAGTCGCCTTGCCATTCTTGTCAGTTCCCACCAAAACAGTCGAGACCTTCTGATCGCCCTTAGAATCGGCAACCACCGTGCGCTCGTCTTTCTGAAACTGAATGCTGGGCGCCTCGATCACATTGGCGTTCTGCCAAAGCCGGGCGTTGCCGGTGTACGTCGCTTTCGTCGGATTGTTGTGTGCCGTCATGCTATGGGAGGTGACGTGAACCGGATCGGACGAGGCGAGCAACGCGCCATTTGTTTGCGCTTTAAGGTCGCTATAACTGGTCTTGACGTCGCCGGTCGCCATGCCAACTCCGCTCGCCCGGTTCAGCCGAACGGATCGAGCCGTAGTTTCCATTCCGGCGTCAACAATTCGCGGCGAACCGGTGAGGTCCGTCGTTTGGTCTGCCGGTTTGTAGCTTCCTTGGTCTGCGAAGGCACGCTGCGTCCCCGCGGTGTACGTGAAATGTCCCGCCTGGATCAGAGATGTAATTCCCACGCCAGGCTGAAATTGCGCGGTAATGGTGTCGCTGGTCGTCACGCGATCAGTAAGCTCCTTGCTTCCCGCGACGGGCTTGGACACCACTCTGACGTTTGCTCCTCCCCGGACTTGTGCCAACTGGCCGGCGGAGTCAAAAGTCGAGGTGAATTTGTCAGCTGTAACGCGCGTTTCGCCTTGCTTCTCGTTCGCTGCGAGAACAATTTGTGGAGCGCCGATCGTCTCGGCTCGAGAGAGTCGCTGGCCGCCGCCGACGAAGAAATCCATCGCAGGTGCGGTGACTTGAACTTCTTGCACGCCCTTGTCGCCCGGCTTTGCTGGTTGCAGAAGGCTCACTTGCTGCTCGGCGTGAATCTTGCTGACGCGGTTGTGACCTGCGAATTTCAGCTCTGCCCGGCCCGCCTGTGCTTGCATCGGCTGGGCGCCTTCAGAGCGCAGTTGTACGGCGCCCGAGAGCATCGCGTTCTGCACAGCATGCCGTATTCCAACCTGCATTTCCAACTTGTCCGCGAGGATATGCGTCGAAGCGCCCTTATCTTTATTTTTGGAATCCACCTGAACGTTCCCCCCGGCCAATACTCGTTCCAGCGTGTTGTCGTCCTTCAAAAATAACGTAACCTGTTCGGCTTGCCCCTGCTGGGTCGCTGATTGTGCATGAGCGTGCCATAGCAAGATTTCTCGCGGCGCTTTTTGAACCACTGCCCGGTCGCCTGTGATCGTCGAAGGGCTCTGGCCGTTTACGGCGATCTGAACCTGCGACTGCAGCGTCAGCACGCCATCATTCGCAACATACCTGGCGCCCACTGCCGACCCGCTCGCCTGAGGTACACGAAAATTCACGCGCTCGCTCGTCCATGCGTCACCTGTCTTCTGGTTAAAAACCAGTCCGGTAGTTGTGAGATGGAGCGGGTTCTTCAATTCCTTGGGAGGCGTCTGGTCTGGGTGCAGAATTCCCTGTGGGTTCGCCTGCAAGTCGATCGAGACCTCACCAGTGCTGGTGACGTTACCCGAAGGCTGGTCGTATTCGAACGTCTGTCCATAGATCTGATCGAAGCGAGACGAGTCTCGCCCGTAAAGCGTGATGGTCACATCGTGCAGGTCCACGCGTCCGCCCTGCTTAAACTGGATGGCTTTGCTGGCTTGTAGTTTGAACAGCGTCCTTCCCTGATCGGATTTCGAGATGGTGAATCCTTGCGCGCTCTGCTGGATCTCAACCCCAATCTTGCCGGGGACTTGTTTGAGAGCGTTGGTTACCCGATGTTTCAGATAAAAGAACGTGCCCAGCACTGCAACGCAGACGAATATGGCTCCGCCGCCGAACCACCGCCGCAGGCGAGGGATGGAGATGGGCATTGAAGATAGTGTAGTGGATGAGTGGTTGGCGGATTGCACGTTGGCATCGTAATCTTTTGCGAAGTCAGGCCCTTAAAGCACTGAGCTGCCAAGCGTTCAGCTTTTCTTATCCAAAGGAGTTCTGTAAGCAGGAAGGAATCCAGCCTTGTGCCGCGTCGTATATTCCCATCTGCGACGATGAGGC
>Ga0075434_100004243_pt1 | contig 12850 bp, 12 predicted proteins | sample RhiMethybrSRZTD3_FD_75298 | JGI IMG/M metagenome (GOLD analysis project Ga0075434, IMG submission 75298) | Populus rhizosphere microbial communities from Tennessee, USA - Rhizosphere MetaG P. TD hybrid SRZTD3 | ecosystem: Host-associated > Plants > Roots > Rhizosphere > Soil | place: USA... | reverse complement strand
ATGGTGGCCAGGCTAGTGTTGAAAGAGCAAGAGGCAGAGGCTTGTTGGAGGCTAAGTCGGTTCGGAGATTACGGGCTGCAGATCGTCGGGAATGCAAAGGTCTCAACCGCAGAGGGCGCAGAGTGATTTCGCAGAGCGCGCGGAGAAGGGCCTAATAGCAAAGCGCAACAAGTTGCACACAGTAGCAGCACGTTCCTTTGCGATCTTCGCGGTTTTCACTCTGCGATCTTGTGCGGTTCATGTTTTTTTGGTTGCGAGGCCGTCGCTTACCGGGGCAAGCCCTGACGCTTCACATGTATGTGGGACACGGACTGGTTCCAGGAGAATTACTGAATCTGAATCACGCTCTCCGGTGCGCTGGCCCGAATCTCGTCGAGGCGTGAAATCACACGCCGCGTAAAGTCGTACAGCGACTTGGCGAGAGGAGAATTCTCTCCTTCCAGAACGGCTGGCTTTCCGCTATCCCCAGCCTTGCGGAGCTCCGGATCGAGCTGGATGCTCCCGAGAAAAGGGACGCCGAACTGCTGCGCCGTCCGTTCCGCTCCGCCGCGCGAAAAGATGTCGATCTCGTGGTTACAGTGCGGGCAGACGAAATAGCTCATGTTTTCGACCACACCCACCAGGTCCACCTTCATCTGCCGGAACATCTCGATCGCTTTGCGCCCGTCCTGTAAAGAAACATCGGATGGAGTGGAAACCACAACCGCACCCGTCAGGGGCACTGTCTGAATCAGCGATAAGGCTACGTCCCCGGTACCCGGTGGCAAATCGACAACCATGTAGTCGAGTTGGCCCCACTCCACCGAGCCGAGAAACTGTCGAATAATCTGGTGCAGCATGGGCCCGCGCCAGATAATCGGCTTGTCGCCAGGGTTGAGAAATCCTACCGAAATCACTTTCAAGCCGAATGCAAGAATGGGTTCGATCCGATTGTCGGCAACCGCTTTGGGTTGCGCGTTGGTCCCCAGCATCAACGGGACGTTAGGTCCATAAACATCTGCGTCCAGTAAGCCGACCTTGTGGCCGAGCTTGGCGAGCGCGACCGCCAGGTTCACGGAGAGGGTGGTCTTCCCAACTCCGCCCTTCCCCGAACCGATGGCAACAATGTTCGAGACGCCGGGCAAAGGTTGAGGTGCAGGGGGTTGCTGGCCGGGATGATGCATGTGACTCACGAAATCACGCTCCAGATCGGCCCGAGTGAAGGGCCGAAACTTTGATTATACAAGTCAGCAGAGGCGCGAAGTGCGAGAAGGCTTTGCGTTTTCGTTCCAGTTCAGCTTTCAGGTATTTGCGATCCACGTCTAGGCATAGTGGTCCGGCAGACTGAAAGCAAGTTCACAGAGCCGAGAGCCCAAAGCCCAGAGGCGTCTTACACGGCCAAGTATCCGCCATCTACTGGCAACACCGCGCCGGTCATCCACGATGATTCGTCACTCGCCAGAAAAACTGCCAGTCCAACCATGTCCTCTGGTTGTCCCAGCCTGCCAATGGGATGCACTGAGACACGCTCTTTGCGCACTGCACTTGGGTCTGCAGCTTTCCGAATGACCTCGGCAGTAAGATCTGTCTCCACAAACGACGGGCAGAGCGCGTTTACGCGAATGTTTTCGTGTCCGTAGTCAATTGCCATACACTTTGTCAGCAAGACAACTGCGCCTTTTGAGGGCGCGTAAGCTGAGCGTTTGCGTGCTCCGTTGATTCCCAGCACCGAGGCCACATTGATAATGGAGCCGCCACCGGCTTTTCGCATGTGGGGCAAAACCGAACGTGAAAGCAACCATAGGCCGCGGACGTTGATATTGAAAGTCTCATCCCACTGTTGCTCGCTGATCTCCTCAGCGGTCCCAATGTGCAGAATGCCCGCGTTATTCACCAGAACGTTCAGTCCGCCAAACTGTGCAACGGTCTCGGAAAGAACGAGATCAATGTCGGACTGCCTCGACACGTCGGCCGCGAGCACAAGCGGCGAGCCACCCGCTTCTTTCGCGACTGCAGCGAGAAGCTCCTTGCGGCGGCCCACTAACGCGACCTTTGCACCCTCGCGCACGAGTGCGAGCGCAATGGCGCGTCCGATGCCCGTACCCGCACCGGTGACTATCGCAACCTTGTTTTTGAGACGAGACACGCGGAATAATCTACCAGCAGTTTAGACAAAAGGCAGGTCCGTGAAACTCGAATTCCGTCAGTAGCCTCCACCTTCGAGTTGCACCTTGCCGCGGAACGTCCGGTAGATATACACGAAGTAGCCTATCGTGAGAATCATGCCGAGGGTCCACCAGACCAGCCCCACGGTCAGTCCATGGTGGCCTGCCGCTGAATTGTGAATCGTCAGGTTGTACGCGGGATCGGTGCTGGCGGGAAGCACAACTGGATAGAGCGCGAAAACCGCACCCACCAGCATTCCAGTGATGTAGACACAAGAGGACAGAAACGCCGAAAATTCCTTACCTTGACGTGTCCAGAGCAGCATCAGGATAAGGCTCCCGAAAACGATGGCGGGAATCAGAAACCCGACAGGATAGGCAAGATAGTTTTCCTTGATCGACGGGCGGACGAACCAGGTCGCCACCAGGCTCACCAACGTGAGAGCCAACTGCAAAGGGCAAATGGCGGTAGCCATGCGTCGTGACCGCTGGTTGACTTCTCCATCGGTCTTGAGTGTGACATAGAGTGCACCGTGCGCCGCCAGCGTCACAAGCGCCACCACTCCGGCCATGACCGTGTACCAATCCAGAATTCCCGGATGCGGACCGAGTCGGAAGTTCGTCCAAAGCGCTTCGAAGAAATAGCCGTCAGGTCCGAGCGGCACACCACGAATTACGTTCCCCAGGGCGGCGCCGAAGAAGATTGCGAGTAATGCGCTTGAGATGCTGAAGATGACATCGAAAAAGCCTCGCCAAACTGGATTGTCTACGTGCACCCGCAGTTCGATGCCTATGCCGCGCAACATCAGGAGCCAGAGGACCATCATGAGCGGAAGATAGAAACCGCTGAACGCGGACGCGTAAAGCTGCGGATAGGCGAAATACAAAGTTCCGCCCGCAGCCAGCAACCAGACTTCGTTTCCGTCCCAGACCGGGCCGATCGAACGCAGGACTTTACGGCGCTCGTCTCCAGTCTTCCCTACGATGAGGTAAATAATGCCGGCACCCAGATCGAATCCATCGAGCACCACATAGGCGGCAATCATAAGCGCGACGATGATGAACCAGACTGTTTCCATCGATATCCTCAGTGGCCCGCATCAGGCACTGTTGTCGGACCGTTCTCGATCTCGCGGCGAATCAGAAAGACAAACAAGAAACCCAGCACCGTGTACATTCCCATGAATCCAAGCAACGTAAAAAGGCCATTTCCAGCAGATACCATCTTGGAATAACCATCTGCGGTGCGCATCAGCCCGTACACTAGCCACGGTTGCCGCCCGATCTCGGCGGTCATCCATCCGGCTGTGTTTGCAATGTAGGGAAAGGGCAGACTCAGCAATAGAATCCAGAGCATCCAATTCGCGTCGAACAACTTGCCGCGCCAAAGCAGAAATGCCGAAACCAGCATGATGGCGATGAAGATTGTTCCTAGCCCCACCATGATGTGGTAGCTGAAATACAGCAGGGGGATGTTATCTGGCCAAGTATCGGGCGGAAAAGAATTCAGCCCGCGCACCTCGGCTTCCCACCGCCGGTAGCTGAGGAAACTTAGCATTTTCGGAATGATGATGGGGTTGTCGATCCTTCGCGCCGGAACGTCGGGCTGGCCGATTAGCACGAGTGGAGCTCCCGGCCCACTTTCGAACAGCGCCTCCATCGCGGCGAGGGTGACAGGTTGATGTTCAGCCACTAATCTTCCCTGTCCGTCACCGGTGGGAAACAATTGCAGGACAGTGAAGACAAGTCCTGCGATCACTCCCACGCGGATAAAGATTCGGCCATACTCCTGATACTTCCCCCATAGAAGATAAAAGGCGCCCACGGACGCCATCACGAACGCACCTGTAATGGCGGCGCCACTCATGTTGTGGGCGTATTGCCACCAGGCCCAAGGATTCAGAACCAACTGCCAGAAACTGCTGAGCTGCACCGACCCATCGGGGGAAGTCGCATAACCGACCGGGTGTTGCATCCATGCATCCGTGGCCACGATGAAGAAGCCGGAGAGCCACGAACCCAGGAAAACGGCCACAGCTGCCCACCAATGCCCCTTGGGGCTCAGTCGCTTTTCACCGAACAGGAACAAGCCGAGAAAGGCAGATTCTAGGAAGAAGGCGAACATGCCCTCCATCGCCAGAGTCTGTCCGATAACACCTCCGGCAAAGCGTGAGAAATGCGACCAGTTCGTCCCGAACTGAAATTCCATCGGAATCCCGGTAACGACGCCGATCACGAAGTTTATTCCAAAAATGCGCGCCCAGAACCGAGCAGCCTGATGGTAGGTTTCGTCGTTGCGCCGCAGTGCAATGGTTTTCAAAACAACAATCAGGGGCGCCAACCCCATGGTGAGTTGTGGGAAGAGGTAGTGGAAGGTAACCGTAAAGGCAAAATGCAGACGGTGAATCAGGAGTGCGCTATCCATGTCCCTATCTCGCTGTCTCCTCGAAAGCGAGCATTATGCCGTGGGCGGTTTCCAAGCCGATGTGACGCGCGTCACACGAGGGTGATTTAGCGCTTGTTGCGGTCGCGACGCTCCTTTTCCGTCCTCCGAAGTTCGCGTCGACGCCCGGCATCATCGTAACGCTGCCGTTCCTCGTCGGTTTCTGGAATCACGGGCGGAACCACGATGCGCCCGCCTTTGCCATCGACCGCAACGAAAGTCAGGTGCGCCGAAGCAACGTGCTCTCGTTCGTCCTGGCTTAGTTTTTCAACCCATACTTTGACACCAACCTCCATGGAGGTGCGAAAAACGCGGTTAACCGAAGAACGAAGAATAACGAGCGAGCCCACATGCACAGGCACGAGGAAATCAATGTGATCCACGGAAGCGGTAACAACGTACGTGCGCGCATGACGGTGCGCCGCAAGCGCCCCTGCCAGATCGATCCAGTGCATCAGGCGGCCGCCCAGCAAAGCGCCTAACACATTCGCGTCGTTCGGCAGGACGAATTCCGACATCTCGGATTGCGAGTCTCGTACGCGACGAGCCTCAAGCGCATCAGCTTTGTTCATGCGTGATTGCAATTTGCCGATCGGATGGAGGCCGGGTCTTTTGGAGCCAGGAGGCGACGAAGCACTCTACCATCTTCTGGATCCGGGCGTCGTTATGCTTGCCTATCCATTGGTCGGAATCGACTACATATTCGAGCCTGCCGTGCTCGCACGGCAGGTGGTTCTTCTCACAGACATATGACAAAGAGATCCGCGATTCCTGTTCACCCGAGACTGCAAACCGCACAGCATCCCAGGCGCGCTGCTGAGGCAATCGTGAACACGTTGCATATCCCAGATTGCATCCGTCCTGCAATTGCTGTGCGTCAGGTACCGTGCCCTCGTAGCCGGGCGCGGTGCAATGTCCCTCCCAACCGCATCCAAGGGGCAGGCGCGATGGGTGAATCCAGGCGATGTCATGAGATTGTCGGATGGGCATGAAAAAGGGACACGCCAAGGTGGGCTCCTTGTGGTTTGCCTGGGTTGAAATGACGGGACATTGTACTCAGCATTCGGTGCCGGATACCACTGTGAAAAACGCAAAAAATTCAACGCACAGGCGAAGCGTCGCTGTACCCCCGAAGCTGTAGTAATCTGTTCCGCTGAGAGCCGCTTATGGACCGTGTTGCCATGCTCACCGAGATCCTGTCCCAGAACCCCAGTGACGCCTTTGCACGCTATGGGCTTGCTTTGGAGTACTCGAACACCGGCAATGTTGATCGAGCACTCGAGGAGTTCAGTAAGCTTTTGGACGCGCATCCCGACTACACGGCCGGCTATTTCATGGCGGCACAAGCACTGGCTCGGGCGGAGCGCGTGGAAGACGCTAAGAAGATGTTGACCGATGGCATCGCCTCGGCCAAACGCACGGGCAACAGCCACGCACAATCAGAGATGGAAGGAATGCTGAACGGCTTGGGCTAGTCCCAGGGCGTAGGGCCACTTCTCCTCACCTGGCCGTGGCCTCCGGGACGACCCTCATTCCGCCGGCTTCGCCAGGCGCAGCATTGCTCGCTCGACAATTCCAGGAAAGATCTGGTAAAGCTTCACGACTGGAATCATCGTCCACGGAACGATGACTTCCCTTTTCTTTTGCTGGTAGCCCTTCAGCGTAGCCCGAGCCACCCGTTCCACTGTGATACCGCGCACTGTCGATGGACGGACCTTCTTCAGCTCGCTTCCGCGCACGGCATTCGCGCTGAAATCCGTTCGCACGTAGCCGGGACACACAGTCAAAACGTTGATGTTTCGCTTGCGGAGTTCAATGCGTGTTGCCTTGCCCATGGCATTCATCGCGAATTTGCTGCCTGAATAAGCGGCGCTATAGGGCAGAGGCACATGGCCGGCCACGCTGGATATGTTGATGATCGTTCCCGAACCCTGTTGTTTCATGAGTGGAATCACTGCCTGCATGGCAGCAATGGTGCCGAACAGGTTGGTTTCAAAAAGATCGCGGCAGGCGGCCATATCCATCTGAGAAACAGAATCGATTAAACCGTGCCCTGCGTTATTCACCCAGATATCGATGTGGCCAAAGTGCCGGACTGTGAGACTGACGACTCGATCGATCTCTTCCCGATGGCGGACATCGCAGGACATTGCCAAAGTGTGATCGTGGTTGCCCAGGCGTTCGCGTGCAAGCTCGGCGCGACCGGCGTCGCGCGACAACAAAACAACGTGGGCACCATGGTCGGCGAAAATCCTGGCGATGGCTTCTCCGATACCCATGGAGGCGCCTGTGACTACCGCAACCTTATCCGTCAGTTCCATGTCAGGCTTGTAGTGGCAGGACGTTCGGAAGTCAAGCTTGTACAATCTTTGCAAAGGTAGGCGTCCTGCTTCTCGCACTTCGGAGGCTTCGTGGCATCCCTGTTGCCGTTATTTCCACTCGATGTAGTGCTGTTTCCGGGTGCACCGCTGCCCTTGCACATCTTCGAGCCGCGATACAAAGAAATGATCGGCGAATGCGTGGAGCAAAAACTCCTGTTCGGTGTAGTGCGCGCGCAGGAAACAAATCTTGCCGATATCGGATGCACGGCGGAGATCCTCGCTGTCACCAAGACATACGATGACGGGCGCATGGATATCGTCACGCAGGGCCGGGAGCGTTTCGAAATTCTCCAACTCAACCAGGAGCGCGCCTTCCTGCGTGGCGAGATCATGTACGTCAGGGATGAACCCGAAAAACCCAGCCAAGACGAAGTCGCTCGCGCCGTCGACTTACACCGGCAGATCCTGGCGCTCGCCAACTCTGAACAAGACTTGCCGGAAAACGAAGACGCTCAACTTTCCTACCATCTGGCCGGATCGCTGCCTCTCGATCTGGATTTCAAGCAGAAGATGCTCAGCCTGCGCTCGGAAGCACAGCGGATTCAGACTGTGATTACCTATTTTGAAACGATTCTGCCCAACCTGCGCCGTGCGGTCACGGTCCGGCAAAAGGCAGGCGGGAACGGGCACGCTCGGTAGCAGTCTCTGCAGCGGGCAGTGGGCAGCACACAGCGGTCAGAGTGGCTCACGGTCCTCGATGGATAGTCGTTCAGTCGGGAAACCACGACCGCTTGGAATGCGGGCCCTCCTATCTAGCGATTACCGATCTCCTGACCACTGGCCACCGGCCACTGACCACTGCTCCGCGTATAATGCCATTCAGAGTTGTACGTTTGTGGGGGTCCCCGTCATGAGTCTTCCTCGCACTCTCGGCGAGTTGCGCCAGAGTCCATTTTCCGAACAACGTTTGCGAAGCCGGCGCGTCAAGGATGAGTTGCGCGAAAATCTCGTCTCCAAGCTGCGGGGAAAGTGTCCAGTCTTTCCGGGAATCGTGGGCTATGACGACACAGTCGTCCCACAGATCGTGAACGCCATATTGTCCCGCCACAATTTCATCCTTCTCGGATTGCGCGGACAGGCGAAGAGCCGGATCTTACGAGCGTTAACGAGTCTGCTTGATCCTCAAATGCCCTTCGTTGCCGGCTGCGAGATTCACGACAATCCCTATATTCCCATCTGCCGCAGGTGTCGCGACGAGATCGCAAAACACGGTGAGCAAACGCAGATCGGTTACCTGTCGCCAGAAGAGCGCTACGTTGAAAAACTCGCCACACCCGACGTCACCATCGCCGACCTCATCGGAGACATTGACCCGATCAAGGCGGCCCGCGGAGGACACGAACTCAGCAGTGAGTTAACGGTGCACTACGGTCTTCTGCCCCGCGCCAATCGTGGCATTTTTGCGATCAATGAACTGCCCGATCTCGCGGGGAAGATTCAGGTGGGACTATTCAACATCATGCAGGAAGGCGACGTTCAGATAAAAGGCTACCCAGTGCGGCTGCCGCTCGATTTGGCAATGGTTTTCAGCGCGAATCCAGAGGATTACACGGCGCGCGGCAAGATCATTACGCCTCTGAAGGATCGGATAGGGTCGGAAGTGCGTACACATTACCCGGCGACAGTGGAAGAAGGTATCGCGATTACGGCGCAGGAATCCTGGATACAGCGCGACGGCTACAAGTTGCACCTTCCGAAGTATGTGCAAGAAGTCATCGAGCGGGTGGCCTTCGTCGCCCGCGAGGACAAAAAAATTGATAAGCGCTCAGGTGTGAGTCAGCGTCTGCCGATTTCTGCCACGGAGAATGTCATTTCCAACGCCGAGCGCCGCGCCATCCGCAACGACGAAAAGCTCGTCGTTCCTCGCATCAGTGACATCTATGCAGCCATGCCCGCGATTACCGGTAAGTTGGAGTTGGAATACGAAGGCGAGATGAAGGGAGCCGATCACGTAAGCCGGGAGCTCATTCGCGCGGCGATCGCGAAGACCTTCGACGAGTATTTTGGTGGCGTCGATACACGGCAGGTCGTGCAGTGGTTCGATCTGGGCGGCGAGATCCAGGTAACTGACAGCGCGCCCGCCAAAGAAGTACTGCAGGGTCTGCAAGGAATCCAGGGCTTAATGGAGAAACTCAGTGCCTTAAACGTTTCCTCGAAAGACAGCCTGGAATCGCAGGTGTCCGCCGCTGAGTTCATCCTGGAGGGCTTGTACGCGCATAAGCGCATCGGCCGGAGCGAGGAGCGGGTGTTTACGGCTGGCGAGAAGCAGCCAAAAAAGCCTGAACAGCGCGGCCTTGAACGGGACGAGCCCTTCCGGGGACGAAGGCCGTATAACTGAGTTCTCATTGTCAGTTGGTTGGTGCCACGACTGAGAAGCAGGTCTTCTGAGCACTGATAACTGACAGCTGCGAACTGTTTTTATGAAACGCATCCGTTACAGCAAATACGTTCCCGATCCAGCCGGCGAGATGAGCATGGAAGACCTGCTCAGCGCGCTGTCGGACTATCTACTGCAGAGCGGATTTCAAAATTACATGTTTTACGAAATGCCCGATGGTGAACAAACACTCGACGCTTTGCGTCAGGCCATCGAGCAGGCTTTGCTGGATGGTGACCGCTTCGACGAGCAGATGCGGGAACGTTTGCAGCAGATGCAGATGGATGGCACGCTCGAGCAATTGATCGAGAAACTTATCCAGCGCATGGAGCAAGAGGATTTCATCTCGATTGAGGATCCTCCGGATCCGTCCCGGACCTCTTCAACAGGTGGCCAGGTTGGAGAAGGGCAGCAGCAGACAAAATTTGAGATTACCGACAAAAGCCTAGACTTTCTGGGCTACAAAGCTTTGCGGGATTTGCTCGGATCTCTCGGCAAGTCCAGTTTCGGGCGCCATGACACGCGCGACATGGCGACCGGCGTGGAAGCTAGCGGCGCGTCGAAGATCTATGCATTTGGTGACACACTGAATCTAGACATTACGGCAACTCTATCGAGCGCAATCCAGCGCGATGGGTTGAGCTTGCCACTCAACATCGAGTATTCGGATCTGCACGTTCATCAGTGCGAATACCAGTCGTCGTGCGCAACGGTTCTCATGCTCGACTGCTCGCATTCCATGATCCTGTATGGCGAGGATCGATTTACGCCCGCCAAGAAGGTCGCCATGGCGTTGTCGCAATTGATCCGCACGCAATATCCGGGAGACTCGCTCTCGTTGGTGTTGTTTCACGACTCTGCGGAGGAAGTGCCACTAACGCAACTCGCGCGTGTAAAAGTAGGTCCCTACTACACGAATACTCGCGAAGGCCTGCGGCTGGCACAACGCATTCTCCAACGGCAGCGCAAGGACATGAAGCAGATTGTCATGATCACCGACGGCAAACCGTCCGCGCTGACACTGGAGGACGGGCGGATTTACAAGAATGCGTTTGGACTGGACCCTCTCGTGGTTGGTCAGACACTGGAGGAAGTTTCGAAGTGTAAACGGGCAGGCGTTCTGATTAACACGTTTATGCTGGCTTCAGACTACGGCCTGGTCAACTTCGTGCAGAAGGTCACGGAAATGTGTCGTGGGAAAGCCTACTTCACGACGCCCTACACGCTGGGACAATATCTGCTGATGGATTACATGTCGAGGAAGACCAAGACGATTCACTAGCTGTCAGCTATCGGCTATCAGCCATTAGCCTTCCTCATAATCTCCAACACCGCCCGGTACGCCTGATCAATCGCACAATCCGTGTATGCGTAGGCATCGGCGTCCGAGTTGGCAATTGCCAGTCGCCCAAACGGCTTACGTGCGACTTCGCATGGAATTTCTCCGCCCTCGATCCAGAAGGTGTCGTAGAGGGAGTTGTACTCGTAGGCATAGCCGTGCGGCCAGCGGTTAACGGTAATCGCTTGAATGTCGCGAGCAGGATCAAATCCTCCCGGCCCGAGGATACGCGCGAATTGCTCGCGAATCTCACGCTCAATGGTTTCGAACTTGGTGTTGAAGAGTTCTGCTCGCCCTTTGCTGTGCTGCTGGCGCGCCGGGAGGCCCGGCTTGCATGGCGTCTTCATCATGTGAACGACAACCGGGTCCTCGGGTGTCTGCGAGCAGTGATAGTCGCCGATACCGACTGGCAGGTCGAGATTGAGTCCGGTGTGGTAGCAGCCCGGAGCGTAAATCGAGCTGGCGCCCACCTTCTGAAATGACGTCCAATTCTTAAGAGCCACGTTCGTGTAGAGCAAGGGGACTTTCTGAGCCGAACTGAGAGCTTCCTTCTGCTTGTCTGGAAGGTCCTCGCAAATGAACGGAATCACTACATGCCAGCAGGCCAGAATACAGTTGGCTGCCCGCACCGTCTGCAGTTTCCCGCTCTGCACGTAAGCAATTTCGACTTCCTGCGCGGTATTCGCGTCACCTACATGCTTCACACGCACAACCGTGCTGTTCAGCCGGATGCGAATTGGAGAAGACGCTTGGTCTAATCTTCCGTAGTTTGCTTTTGCAGTCACTACGTCGGTCACAGAGTTCCCCGGGATGGCTTCCGGAAGCAGACTGCGCACAATCAAGCGGGCAATGCTGGCGTTTCCATCGGGGAAGTGGAAGAAGTATTTTTCGGCTTCTGCGTCGGGAATGGCGTCGCGGTTCATTCCCTTCCCCGGAGTGGGATCAAGGTTGAGTCCGGAAAAGCCAGGCAGCTTGAATCCCCATGCATCCTGCGCAGCAACGGCATCGATTCCGACTCCAAAGAGAGGATGGGGAAACGCCTGGTACAGCTTCACGATCTCCGGGCTCACACCGACCACTTCGGTCAGGTAGTGTGCGTAACTGATGCGCGCAAGGCGAGCCTTCTTCTCATCCGAACTGAGGCCCGGATAGTAATCTTTCTTCTCTTCGTGAAGGCGCTTGAAGTCTTGCTTAGCCTGATCAGACAGCGGAGCGGTCGCCAGGAATTTCTTCCAGGCCTCGGAAGCGGTGTCGGAATGTTCGCGCGTTTCGCCACCCCAAATCGGCGTCGGGTTCACCACCAACCGATCGGCTCCGAAGGTCTCTTTGTCGAAGAAGATGGAGGGTTTCAGCCCGCGCGAGCGGTAGATGTCGAATGAGACGTATTTAGGGAAGGAAGGAACATCAATCCCCAGTTCTTCGATCAGGCCCTTGGCAACTGCACTATAGGGGGCGGGACTCTCGATGGAGTACGTCCCACCAAATCCCAGCAGGGTTCGGTTGCCGATGCGAAACTCATTGCGCTTGGCGTGCCCGCCAAAGTCGTCGTGATTGTCCAGCACCAGCACCTTCGGCTTCGGGCCGGCAGACTTGCGGAAATAGTGCGCGGCAGCAAGTCCGCTGATCCCCCCGCCAACGACGACCAGGTCGTAAACTTCTCCTGTGTCGGTGGGCTTGCCTGCGCCATCCCAGAAGGCGCCATCACGCAGGCTGTGCATGACCTCAAACGATCCGACATGGCTGCCTCGCAGCCCAGTCAACGCAGGCGGATAATAATCGGCTGAGGACTCTGCCGCGTCACCCGCCGTCATCGCAGCCAGCCAGTGAGAAGGTAACAACATTGAGCCGGCAGTCAGAGCTGCGCCATTCAGGAAGTCACGCCGCGTAATGTAGCGGTGCATCCCCAGTTCTTGATCTTGTTTTTCAGACACGGTGTGGGGCTCCCACGGTCGTGAAGGATCGAAAGTCGAGCTCCGAAGCTACTTCTTCTCTTCCGCCTGCACGGCAGCCTCGGCTGCCTGAAACCCGATGCGACTGTGTGTTCCATCACAAAAAGGCTTATTTACGCTGCCGCCACACCGGCACAAGGAAAAAGCGGGCTTGCCGGTAAGGTCATACTTGTTTCCGTTTGCGTCCACAAGTTCGATAGTTCCCTCCGGGGCTTCC